>Ga0207640_10000546_pt1 | contig 22578 bp, 19 predicted proteins | sample KBSCornC42_FD_184300 | JGI IMG/M metagenome (GOLD analysis project Ga0207640, IMG submission 184300) | Corn rhizosphere microbial communities from Kellogg Biological Station, Michigan, USA - KBS Corn C4-2 (SPAdes) (version 2) | ecosystem: Host-associated > Plants > Roots > Rhizosphere > Soil ... | reverse complement strand
AGCTCGGCTGGACCTTATCGCCCATATGTTCGCTTCGCGGCGTGATCGTCAGCTCGCCGCCACGCACTGTCCACCATTTCATGTGCGGAGTCCGGGCGAACAGCCATTGCGGTCCAAGCTTCGATCCCGTGAAGGCCTCGCGCACCGCATAATTGCCGTTGAGGAACTTCCCGGGCGGCACGACGCGCGGCAGGTTCGGTCCTTTGATGATGTAGGGAACGGCCTCGCTCTTCTCCGTCACCACCGGCCAGCCGTCGCGCCATTTGACCGGCAGCATGAACGTCTCGCGGCCGGTCGCGAAGCGGCCCGGGTCCTGCGGCGGCGTTGTCAGGTCATAGGGCCGCGTGCCGAGGAAGACCGCCCACCATTTGCCCTGGCTGTCCTGCAGCAGGTCGGCGTGGCCGGTGGAAGTCACAGGGTTGGGACGATTGTCCGGCAGCCCGAACTGGGTCAGCACCGGGTTGTTCGGATCGGCCGCATACGGCCCGAACGGCTTGCTCGACTTGTAGGCGAGTTCGCCATGATAATAGCCGGTCCCGCCGCCGGCCGCCCAGAGCATGTACTGGTCCTTGATCTTATAGAGATGCGGACCCTCGATATATTCGGTGTGCCACGGCTCCTTCACGCCGCCATCGACCAGCATGACGTCGTCGGACCGTTTGGCGAAGGTGACTGGATCCACCTCCATTAGCCAGATCGCGGTGTGCGCGTCATAGCGCTTGTGGGGCGGATTGCCCTGATGAACGATATAGACCTTGCCGTCGTCGTCCCAGAACAGCGAGGGGTCGATCCCTTCGATGTGCGGCAACCAGATGGGCTTGGACCAGGGGCCCGCCGGGTTCTTCGCCGTCACAATGAAATTCCCGCCGCACCCGACGCAGGTGTTGATCACGTAGAAAGTGCCGTTGTGGTAGGAAATCTGCGGCGCATAGACGCCGTTGTTGCCTAGCGCATCGCCGTCGAATGGCATCATGTCCGGACGGTCGATCACGTTGCCGATCTGCTTCCAGTTCACCAAGTCACGGCTGTGGAAGATCGGGATTCCGGGATAGAAAGCGAAGGTCGAATTGATCAGATAGTAATCGTTGCCGACGCGGACAGCGCTTGGGTCGGGGTAAAATCCCGTGAGCACCGGGTTGCGATATTCTCCCTTGCGCAGCGGCTGATCGAAAACCGAGTCATGCCCGTTGTACTCGAGCCACGCGAAATGGGCTTTGCCATCATCGGTGGTGGGCGCGGCAGCGCCTCCGGACGGAGCCCAGAACTGGGTGAGAAGGGCAGCTCCGATCAGCCTGAGAACGAATTTCGTATTCACTATGTTACCCGCCCCGCTGGAGTGTCGAAATCAGCTGTTTGACCCGAGAGCTAATCTGAAAACTCAGACAATTGAAGCGAATTTAGTGGCTCGGCGGCTTCAGTGCGCCCGCTGAAGGACACCTTCACCTCTTCAGAGGAACCGCGGGAGTTCGTCGCGGGTAAGGTAACGCTTCGAGGCATAGTAGCTCGCGAGCAGGTCCTGCGGGTTCTGATCCGCACCCTCAATCCACCGCGTGTGCCAGGTCATGAACCACAGCCAGTCCGCATTCGGGCCGAGCGTGGCGGGATCAGGGATGGGACCGTTTTCGTGAAGGCAGATCGGCACAGTGTCGCCGACGATCGCCTTCACCTGACCAAACATTCCCGCGAGCGGCCCGTGATCGTCGACATAGAGGTCGGCGCCGACGATATCGACCAGGTTGCGTCCCGGGTAGTAAGCGGGATCGATATTCTGTCCCGCCCAGCCCAACACCCATATCAGGTTGTTTAGCCGAAAACGGCGGGTGAACTGATCGTGCATGAGCGACCAGAGCGCTTTGAAAGCCTCTGGACCGTGCTTGCCCCACCAGAACCAGTCGCCGCTGAATTCATGGAAGGGCCGCCACAGCACCGGCACGCGTGAGTCTCGCAATCGCGCAAGCTGTTCGCCCACCTCCGCCATCTGCGCCATCATAAGCGCGTTCTGCCGAGTCCCTGGTTGGAGCGCGGCCGTCACGTCGAAATCCTTCTTGCTGTTGTCGTAGCCCGTGCCGATGTCGGGCACGCCCCAGTGCCAGCAGAGCGCGACGATGCCGCCGGCACGGCTCCAGGCCACGGCGCGGTCACAGACCTCGTCCCATTCTTCTGGAATGATGTAGTCGAGGCCAAGGATTGCCGGGAGCCGCCCTGTGACCCGTTGGATATAATCGAGTTCGTCCCTTTTTCCCGCGGGGCTCTCCTGCTGCCCCGTCAGCGTGTAGCGGCCGTAAATCGACCACAGGAAGCGATAGAGCCGCCGAGCTTCATGGGAGCTGGCGGGGTTACTAAGGCGCCTCACGGGCATTGCTGCCGCGGTGACAGGCAACAGACCGACCGCAGCCGCGCCTGCAAGTGCCTCACGTCGAGTTAAGTGCGTTGGGCGATTGATCATTTGCGCCAATGATATTCGCGGGATTGCAATCTACGCAATGGCTTAAGCTGGGCCCGCACCGGGAGTAGTTGGCGGAGATCGAGTGCTCGCTCGCATCTCTTCGTCCGCCGTCTGTCGCATTGTCGATGCTTCAGACCCGTTCGCGAAACCGTTCGTCGGCTGGTCGAAACACGCTCGCAGTTCCGCTCGATGCAGTGTCTTAGGTCCCTAAAACAGGGGACGATCGATGCGAGTGGCGATTCTGCTCACCTCAGCGGCAATAGCGGCAGTCGCGGCACCAAAATGCCTCGATGCAAAATCCTCCAGCGATGCAGCTGCGGCAGGTTCGGCGCGAACAACCGTCTACACCGCCCAATTTTTCGCCCAATACGCGCCGCGGACCGCCTATGACATCGTCCAGCGGGTACCCGGCTTCACCCTCGATCTTGGCGCCACCCAGACCAATCAGGGAGCGGTGGACGTCCGTGGCTTCGCCGGAACTGCCGGTAACGTGGTGATCAACGGAGCGCGACCGAGCACCAAGGCGGAAACATTGGATGTGACGCTTGCGCGAATCCCGGCGCAGCAGGTCGTCCGGGTCGAAGTCGGTCCGGGCGACCTCTATGGTTCGGACTATGCGGGGAAGAGCCAGGTGCTCAACATTGTCCTTTCCCAACAATCCGGGGCTGACGGCAATCTCACCACGGCGGCGAAGCGGTGGTTCACCGGTTATGTGAACACCGATATCCAAGGATCGACCGAGATCCGGCGCGGCGCGTCGACAATCAATCTTTCCGGTGGAACCGGCCGCAACCGGCAGCTGGAGGAAGGCACGGACCGACTGACCGACCCGGCCACGGGTGCGCTTGTGCAGTTCCGGCGCAAGCATAACAGCTACTTCAACAAAGATCCGTTCCTGGCGGCGAGTTGGGCTCTGGAGCGCAGTGCGGATAACGCGATCAGGGCAAATGTGCGGTGGCAGCCGAGCAGCTTCGATCTCTTCCAGAGCAATCGCGTGACGACGGCGGGAGAGGCTCCGCACGACGACAATCTCATTCAGACCTATCGCGATCCGGTGCTTGAGCTCGGCGGAGATGTGACCCGTCCGCTAGCCGGCGGCGCAATCAAGTTCGTAGCGCTGGAAACCCGCCGCAAGCGGCACGACGTCGACCAATATATCCAGCGAGATGGACTGCTTTCGGACAACGCAACCGTCAACGGTGGATCGGAGCAGTCCGTGAAGGCGCGCCGCAACGAGACCATCGGCCGATTGAGCTGGACCCGATCCAATCTCCTGGGAGTGTCGTTCGAGGCAGGCGCCGAGACGGCGTACAATACGCTGGATGACCATACCGATCTCGTCGCGATCGACGAGAACGGCAATCGGGTCCCCATCCCGCTCCCCATCGCCAGCGCGACCGTGAAGGAGAAGCGCGGCGAGATTTATGTGAATGTCGGCAAGACCTTTTCGCCGGCAGTCCGCCTGGACGGAGGACTGAACTACGAGTTTTCCCACCTTAAGGTCCGCGGGGACGCCAACGCGCAGCGGACGCTGAAATTCCTCAAACCGAACATCGCGCTCGACTGGAAACCGGGTGGAGGCTGGCACACCCAGTTTTCGATCCGCAGGACAGTAGCACAGCTGGACTTCTACGATTTCATCAGCTCCGGGGATTTGTCCGCCCAGCGCCTCAACGGCAGCAACGCCAACTTGCAGCCGCAAAGGACTTGGGAATTCAGAGCCAGTGCTGACCACAAGCTGCTCGGCGATGGGCTTTTCAAGCTCGATCTAGGACACGACCTGATCAGCCTGCTTCAGGACCAGATCCTGGTCTTCGACGCGCAGGGAAATGCTTTCGATTCTCCGGGTAACCTCGGCACCGGCAAACGCTATTTCGCGACGGTCACGGTGGACGCGCCGCTCGACCGGATCTGGAAAGGTGTCCGGGCAAAATTCAACGCAACGGTGCAGAGAACCCGTGTTCAAGACCCGATCAGCGGCCGATACCGCAGGTTCAGCGGCTATTTTCCAGACTGGCAGTGGGAGCTGAATGTCCGCCGGGACAGCGGCGCCTGGTCCTACGGCTTCGATTTCACAGACAACCAGCGCTTCACTTTTTACCGAACAGACGAGTTCGATACCAATCTCAATCTCGGCGCGTATGTGACTGCTTTTGCTGAATATCGTCCGGGACCATCAACAGCCATCCGGTTCGATGTCGACAATGCGCTTAGCACCCATGCCGCGCGCGATCGGCTGATCTTTACGCCCAATCGCGAACTCCCGGATTCCGTTGTCCGCGAATTTCGTGACCGCAACCGTCACCCAAGTTTTCAGATCACGCTAAAACAGAGTTTCGGAGGCGGAAAAGCCGCATCCTGAGAGTAGGAGCCCGGCTTTACGTCGGGCTCCCTGCCGATGGTCAGGCGAAGCGGTTGATCAGGTTCTCCAGATATTCCTGACGGCCAGAAGGCGGCCGCTTTGCGCTATTATTTGCTTCCAGAGCACGGTCGGCGAGCTGGTCGAGACTCATCGACGTCAGCGCCTGCTTGCCGAAATCGCCCTTCCAGCCAGCGTAGCGATCGTCGACGAACTTGCCGAGCGTTCCGTCCTCGATAATTGCGGCTGCATTCAAAAGTGCCTTGGCGAGAACGTCGATTCCACCGACGTGGCCGTAGAACAGGTCGACAGGATCGACCGACTGGCGTCGGACCTTCGAATCGAAGTTGAATCCGCCGGAGTCGAATCCCCCACCCTTGAGGATTTCGAGCAGCGCGAGCGTCAGGCCCGGAACGTCATTCGGGAATTGATCGGTGTCCCATCCGTTTTGCGGATCGCCCCGGTTGATGTCGATCGAGCCGAGAATCCCGAACGCAACCGCCGTCGCAATCTCATGTTCGAAGCTGTTGCCCGCCAGCGTGGCGTGGTTTGCTTCGATGTTGACGTAGACCTCGTTGAGCAGGTCATAATGGCGAAGAAAGCCATATACCGTGGCCGTGTCGCGGTCATACTGGTGCTTCGACGGCTCATGCGGCTTCGGCTCGATCAGGATCTTACCCTTGAAGCCGATCTTGTGCTTGTGCTCGACGACCATGGTCAGGAAGCGCCCGAGCTGGTCGAGTTCCTGCTTCAGATTGGTGTTCAGGATGGTGTCGTAGCCCTCGCGGCCGCCCCACAACACGTAATTGGCGCCGCCCAGCCGGTTGGTCGTGTTCAGCATCTCCCGCACCTGGAATGCGGCCCAGGAATAGATTTCCGGGTCTGGGCTGGTCGCGCCGCCCGCCATATAGCGCGGGTGCGAGAAGAGATTTGCGGTGCCCCACAGCAGGCCGACTCCGGTCTGCGCCATCTTCTCCTGCATCTTGTCTGCGATGATGGCGAGGTTGCGCTTGTGCTCCTCCGGCGTGTCCGCGGTCGCCATCGCGTCGACATCGTGAAACGTGAAGAAGGGAACGCCGAGCCGCTCAAAGAAATCGAAGGCGTTGTCGAGCTTCAGATCCGCCATTTCCTGACTGCATGGCTGACCCGGATTCCACGGCCGCCGGAATGTGCCGAGACCGAAGATGTCGTTGCCGGGCCACGCGAAGCTGTGCCAGTAGCAGACCGCGAGGCGCAGCTGTTCCGCCATCGTCTTGCCGAGCACCTTCCGGCTGGGATCATAGTAGCGATAGGCGAGCATGTTGCCACTATCGGCGCCCTCGTACTTGATCGGGGCGATGTCGGCGAAAATCCGGTCGGTCATTGTCGATCTCCAAAACTCGGCTCAAGTGCCTTGTAAATAGCTCGGAAGCGCGGCTGGCGCTCATCAAAATAGGCGACGAGGTCTGGCTCCGGCTCCACCGTCGCGATAATCGGCGGCGGCGCGAACGCCTCGGCCGAATCCACTCCTCCCGATGCAGCAATCGCCAGCCTTGCGGCTCCATAGGCCGGCCCAACATCCCCTCCCGAACGATACACGAGCGGGACATTGAGCGCTCCGGCGAGGATCCGGCCCCAAAAGAGCGAGCGCGATCCACCACCGGCAACTGTCAACGATTGAACCGTCGATCCAGCCTCAGTGATGATATCGAGCCCATCGCGAAGGCCCATGGCAACGCCTTCGACGACGGCCCTTGCGATCTCCCCTTGCCCGGTCTGCGCGGTCATTCCGAAGAAGACCGCCTTGGCGTGCGGATTAGCATGCGGTGTGCGTTCGCCGGTAAGATACGGAAGAAAGATCGGAGCTTCGCCGGTCGCGCCCTCAGCACTGGCAAGCAGCGCCGGGAAATCCGGCTCCTTGAGCAGGCTGGCGACCCAGTCGAGGCAGGAGGCAGCGCTCAGCATCACCGACATCTGATGCCACTTGCCCCGGACCGCATGGCAGAAGGCATGCAGGCCCTGCGCCGGATTGGGCCGCAAGGTGTCGGTGGCGACAAACACCACTCCGGATGTGCCGAGCGAGATAAAGGCGTCGCCGTCATTGACCACACCAAGGCCGACGGCGGCTGCGGCATTGTCTCCGCCGCCGGCGATCACAGGAACGGTTTCCATGCCCCAGCGCCGCGCAACGTCAGCACGGAGGTTGCCGGTGACTTCCGGCCCCTCGTGAACGCTCGGCATCGCGCTCTCATCCAAACCGCAGGCGGCCAGCATCTCCGACGACCAGCGCCGCTCACGCACGTCCAGCCAGCACGTCCCGCTGGCGTCGGACATATCGGACGCTTTCTCACCCGTCATCAGGAATCGGACGTAATCCTTAGGAAGAAGGACAGTTTCCGTCCGATCGAAAATTTCCGGTTCATGCTTGCGAACCCACAGGAGCTTGGGTGCGGTGAAGCCGGCCATCACGGCATTCGCCGTGATTTCCCTCGCTCGCGGCTCCGCGCGTTCTAGCTCAATGCACTCAGCACCGGAACGTCCGTCGTTCCACAGAATCGCTGGCCGGAGCACCCGATCGCCCTCATCGAGCAAAATCGCACCGTGCATTTGACCCGTGACGCCCGCCGCCTTCACCTGGCGGCGCAGTTCCGGCTTGAGTGAAAGCACCGCCTTCTCGGTGGCGCTCCACCAGTCGGCAGGATCCTGTTCTGAGAAAAGAGGTGCAGGCCGCGACACCGTCAGTGGTGCGGTCGCCTGATCGAGAAGTTTACCGCTGTCGTCGGCGATCACCGCCTTTACACCGGACGTGCCGATGTCAACGCCGAGATACATGCCCTCTCCCACCAGTTGCTGCGCTGGAAGCCCTACCCGATGGTAGCGCTAACAAAACGGGTTGCAGCTGACAAGTCCAGCTCCGCCCCGCGGCGCTCCATAGGCGGCCTTTTGTGAAGGTGGAACTAAAACTTTCGCGGGGCTAAGGGCATTTCAATCATTCACGTTTGGAGCATTGACCTTGGGGGAGCCCACAATCCTTCCGTTCGACTGGGCCGATCCATTCGACCTGGATGGCCAGTTGACGGAAGAGGAAAAGCTCGTTCGTGATACCGCCGAAGCCTATGCTCAGGAGAAGCTGCAGCCGAGAGCGACCGAGGCTTATCTCAACGAGCATTTTGATCGCGCGATCTTGAGCGAGATGGGAGAGCTCGGACTCCTCGGCGCGACAATCCCTGACGAGTATGGTGGCGCCGGGCTCGGCTATGTCAGCTACGGGTTGATCGCTCGTGCGGTCGAAAGGGTCGACAGCGGTTATCGCTCGGCAATGTCGGTGCAGTCGAGCCTCGTGATGTACCCGATCTTCGCCTACGGTTCGGAGGAACAACGGCGGAAATATTTGCCGAAGCTCGCCAGCGGCGAATGGGTCGGCTGTTTCGGCCTCACGGAGCCGGATGCGGGTTCCGATCCCGGAGGTATGCGGACCCGCGCGGAGAAGACCGACGGCGGCTACAGGCTCTCCGGCACCAAAATGTGGATCACCAACTCACCGATCGCGGACGTGTTCGTGGTGTGGGCGAAATCGGATGCGCATGGCGGCAAGATCCGCGGCTTTGTTCTCGAAAAGGGCCTCCCCGGGCTCTCCGCCCCGAAGATTGGAGAGAAGCTGAGTTTGCGCGCCTCGATCACCGGCGAAATCGTGATGGAGGGCGTTGAGGTTGGCGAGGATGCGCTGCTGCCCAACGTGGAAGGGCTAAAAGGGCCATTCGGCTGCCTGAATCGGGCCCGTTACGGAATCGGTTGGGGAGCACTGGGTGCAGCCGAATTCTGCTTCGCCGCTGCCCGGCAGTACACGCTGGATCGAAAACAGTTCGGACGGCCCCTTGCTTCGAACCAGCTGATTCAGTTGAAGCTGGCCAACATGGCGACCGAGATCGCCCTCGGACTCCAGGCTGCGCTCCGTGTCGGCCGCCGTATCGAAGCTGGGGAGCTGGTGCCGGAAACGATCAGTCTGTTGAAGCGCAACAATTGCGGAAAAGCGCTCGAAATCGCCCGGACCTCGCGCGACATGCACGGCGGCAACGGTATCTCAGCGGAATTCCAGGTGATGCGCCACGCTGCCAATCTCGAGACGGTGAACACCTATGAGGGCACTCATGACGTTCACGCGCTGATTCTAGGGCGCGCAATCACCGGGATCGCCGCGTTTTAAGCGGAGCGTCGGGATCTCCGGTACACAACGATCGGGTGATCACGATAAACACCGTCCGGCTGACGTTCGAACCCAAGCTTCACCGCCAGCTTCATTGAGGCGACGTTTTCAAGATCGATAATGGCGGGATAGCTGCGCGCTCCGAGCGTTTGGTCTGCCCATAGCAGCGCTCGGGCGCAGGCTTCGAAGGCTATCCCTTTCCCGTGAACCGAGCGGTCGAAAATCCAGCCCATTTCAGGTTCGCCCGCTATCGACGGCTGCATGTCGCGTTGAAAATCGAAGAATCCGCAATGACCCACCATCCGGCCATCTGCCTTGAGTTCGACAGCCCAACCTCCGACTCCAAGGAGTCGCCACAACCCGGCCCCACAGGCGAGCCGGCGCCAGCTGTCCTCGCGTGAGAGAGGGCTTCCGCCCAAATGGCGCATGACTTCGGGGTCGCTGAGGGTCGCCGCATGCGAATCGAGGTCGCCTCTAGCGAATTCCCGAAGGATCAGGCGTTCAGTCTCGAGCCGTGGGGCGGATCGTACGACATATTCGGGCGCGGTATAGAGGGACACTTGCCTGGATTCCGGATCAAGTCCGGGATGACGAACAGACGTTCGTCACTTCTTGCCGAGGGTGAGTCCGCCGAAACGCTTGTTGAACCGCGCAACCTGGCCGCCTGCGTCGAGCACTCGCGTGTTGCCACCGGTCCAAGCCGGGTGGACCTTGGGATCGACGTCGAGGTGAAGCGTGTCGCCTTCCTTGCCCCAGGTCGAGCGAGTCTGGAATTTGGTGCCGTCCGTCATTTCGACGGTGATCATGTGGTAATCGGGATGCGTACCGGATTTCATCGTTAAGTTCCTTGAGATTGGCTGGTTTCCGACCAGCCGCAAAGGGTCCGCGGCCCCATAGAGGGTGAGGCCGCGACTTGCAACCGAGCGAAATCAGGCTGGCTGGAGGGCCGGCTCCCGCACCGCTGGAACAAGCCGCTGCAGCAGCGCGAAACCGCCGAAAAGCAGCGCTGCATAGGCAAGGTCGCCAACGGCCGTATTCTGGAAGAATGGGACCGCCGCAGCATAGCAGTCGGCTAGTCCAGTCATCGAGTGAGCGTACATGCCGCTGCCGAGCCACACACCGAAATTGGTGACCATGAAGAACAGCACCGATCCGCCGACCGTGCCAAGGCCGATCCGGACAACGGATTTATGGGCCGCGACCGCCCACCCAATCAGCACGATCGCTGCAACGCTCGCGTAAACGAACTCCATCCCCGGATAGAATCCCAGCACCGCGTCACTCAGCAGGAGAGCGCCGAACGGAGCGGCAAAAGCAAGACCGCGCCGGTGCAAGTACGCTCCGCTGAACAGCGCCATCGCATCAATGGGCGAGGCATTATACGGATGAGGAACCAGCCGCAGCCCTGCAGCAGCGAAAATCGCAATCACGATAGCGATAAGACGAGTGGTGTTGCCGGTCATGGCGCGCTGATAGCGCTTCGACCTTGAATTTGGAACACCCGTTGACGGAAACGCAGGTTCCAAGTAGCGGCCGCGCCCGACGAGGTGCCGTCCGCGATCTCCGATCGATGGGGGCGGTTTAAAGGGAAGCCGGTGTGATTCCGGCGCTGTGCCCGCAACTGTGAACCGGCCACAAAGGCCGTCAGTCAGGAACCTGCCCCGTCAGTCGCCCGCACCCTGGCCGGGACCAGCTGTGGATGCGTGGAGCCGTTCGGCGTTAGTCGATCGGCACCTCCGAGGCGGCATCGTTTGTCGTCTCACGAGGGATTTACTCATGATCATTTCATTATTGGCTCTGACTCAGGCGGTTTCCGCCGATACTTCGCCGTCCAGTTCTCAGGACATTGTCGTCACCGCTTCGCGCATTCCGGAAAAGAAGAAGGAGTCGGCGGCCAGTTCCACTGTCATCGACACTAAGGAGATTGTCCGCCTGGGCGATCCACTCCTCTCTCCGTTCATTCGCTTGACGCCTTCCGCTGCTGTGGAAACCGACGGTCCTGCCGGCAGCCTGACGGAAGTCAGAATTCGTGGTGCGGAGGCAAATCACACCTTGTTCTTCATCGATGGAATCAAGGCCAACGATCCCGCGGCAGGGGATACACCGCGATTTGAATTGCTCAACGCCGACATTGCCTCCCGGCTGGAAGTCGTTCGGGGGCCACAGTCGGCGCTCTGGGGATCGGACGCGATCGGTGGTGTCGTAGCGGTAAATGGAGTCGCGCCCACGCGGTCCGGATACTCAGCGGGCGTGGAAGCCGGATCATTCGGCTTTAACCGCGAGAACGCCTCGGCCGCACTGGTGACTGACAAAACAAGTCTTCTCGGCGCGGTCGGGTGGCAGCGAGCCACCGGAATCGACAGTTTCGATTATCACGGGAACAAGGACGGATATCGCAATTTCGCGAGTCGCCTCCGTGGAACGTGGGATCTCACTCCTTCGGTCGAACTCGGAGCCAGCGGCTTCTACATCGCAGAACGCACAAAGTTTGATGGGACCGATCCCGTTACCTTCCTGCGCGCGGACACGCTAGACAGCACGAAGAATCATCTCGGCGCCGGCCGGGTGTGGCTGAACTTCGGTGGACAATCCTCAGGCCTGAGCGGCAGTGTCTCCACTTCGCTACTCGACTCCTCCAACCATAATTTCCTTGCGGCAGACGAGCTGAACTCGACCAAAGGCAGCCGCTGGAGCAGTGATGCGCAGCTGCAATATCGCTTCAGTGCCGGAGCGCTGAACAATACTGCAATCCTGGCTATCGACCGGGACGATGAACGCTTCCATGCCCGCGATACCGTCTACGGCGGGGCCAGCGATCAGGACCGGCGGCGGACCCATGATGCGATTACCGCAGAATGGCGGTCGGAGCTCGCGCCGGTCGTCGCCGATATCGCGGTTCGCCGCGACATGTTCAGCGCTTTTAAGGATGCGACGACCGTTCGAGCGTCACTGTTGGCGAATGTTGGGCACGGATTTTCGGTAACGGGTTCGTATGGCGAAGGAATCGCGCAGCCGACCTTCTTCGATCTCTACGGCTTCTTCCCGGGTTCGTTCGTCGGCAATCCGTCTCTAAAGCCCGAAATCTCCCGCGGGTTTGAAGCGTCTGTCCGCTATCGCAACGGTCCGTTCGATGCAGCGATTACTACCTACAGGCAGCGTTTACACGACGAGATCGTCGACACATTCAATCCGGTTACATTCCTCTCGAGCACGATCAATCGCAGCGCGATCAGCCATCGCTCGGGACTAGAGCTCGAACTCGGATGGTCGTTGGCAGATTGGCTCCGGCTATCAGCCAACTACGCTTACCTCCACGCTGCGCAGCCCAATGACAGCGAAACCGGCCAAGTCCGCGAAGTGCGGCGACCGAAGAATAGTGGCTCAATCGCGCTGGACGGAACCTTGGGCAAGCTGACTTATGGCGCCTCGATTGCCTTTGTCGGGTCTAGGTCCGACACGAACTTCGATACGTTTACGCCGGTCACGCTCCACGCCTATTGGCTCGCTGGGGGCCGGATAGCTTACGACGTGCGTCCTGGACTGCAGTTGTTCGTCCGCGGAGCGAACTTGCTGAACCAGCGGTACGAAGACGTCTTCGGGTATCATACTGAGGGACGAGCCGGTTACGTCGGCTTTCGGATCAGCTCTTCGGCGGATCGGCGATCATAGCAGTGAAGTTCGCTTCGGCCGCGATCTTTCCGTCGAGCAGGGCGCGGCCGGCGAATTTGCATACGCTTGCTCGCTTCTGAACGAATTTGACTTCGAGCCGGAGGAGGCAACCAGGCTCCACAGGAGTCCGGAACTTCGCGTCCTCAATGGCCATGAAATAAACGAGCTTTCCGGTCCCGGCGAGCCCGAGGGACTCGACTGCCAGAACGCCGGCGGCCTGTGCCAGCGCCTCGACGATCAGCACGCCCGGCATGATCGGGCGCCCCGGGAAATGGCCTTGGAAAAAGCTTTCGTTAATCGTCACCGCCTTGATGGCGACGATTCCCGTCTCCGGATCGAGACTTTCGACCCGGTCGACAAGGAGCATGGGATAACGATGCGGCAACGCCGCCATCACCCGCTGTATGTCCAGCGGACCGACGGCGGCGTTCGTCGCTCCTTCGCTCACCGGCCTTGCGTCTGCCCGGTCGTCTGCTGTGGCATCGGCGTGACGCTCACCGAAGGCAGCTGCTGGTTGAGCGCGGAAAGCACTTCGCTCGTCACATCAAGACCTGGGTCGTTTGCCAGGCTGCCATTCTTCGACAGCACGACGGCCGCGCGCCGCTGGGCACGGATCTGCTCCACCACCTGAACCAGCTTCTCGCCGATCTGCTGCTGCACGTGCGCCTGCGTCGACTGGATGGTTGCAGCCGAGTTCTGCAGTTCCTGCTGGGCCTGATCCTCTTTGGTCTGGAGTGCCTGCGCCTTAGCCTTCAACGCCGGTCCGGGAGCTTTCCCGCCAAGGGCCTTGGCCTCAGCGTCGATCGCCTTCGCTTCGGTGTCGAACTGACTGGCAAGCGTATTCCTGCGCGTTTGCAACGCGTTAGCCTGCGATTGGAGCTGAGCGCGAGCGGATGCACAAGCGGTGCAGCTCTGCATAATCGTATCGGTGTCGACGATTAGGATCCCGGTGGCGGCTTGCGCGTGTACTACGGCCGGCGCCGCGACCAAGGCCGCCGAAGCAACTGCAATCAGAAGAGTCTTTTTCATCAGAATTGGCTTCCTACGTTGAATGTGAACAATTTGGTGTCGTCGCCCTTTTGCTTCATCAGCGCTTTGGCAAAGTCGAGCCGGAGCGGCCCGAACGGTGAAATCCAATTGAATCCGACGCCGATCGAAAGGCGAGGCTTTGGTGAATTGCCGAAGAACTCTTCCTTGTAGCCGGGCGTGAACACCGCGCCGGACGGGCAGTCTGCCGCGGTCTGGCCAGGGTTAAGATTGGTGCTGGTCGACGTCGTGTCAGTCACGGTGGTGCAAACGCCCGGAATATCCGTCAACTCCGGACGTTTCAGACCCCATACGGAGCCCGCATCGACATAAATCGAAGGCCGGATGCCCATGCTCTTGATCGAGGATCCCACCGGAAGTTCAAGCTCGATCCGGCCGTGATAATATTCGTCGCCGCCAAGTGCATCGGTGATGATGTTCTGGCTGGTTAGTGATGGATTGGTGAGCTTGCCGGTCGAATCGTAGGGAATACGGATCACGCGCGGCCCGATTCCGCGGATATCGAACCCGCGAATGTCATCAATGAAGAAGCGATCGGTAAGGAAAATCGGGTCACGGCCGGGTCCGGGGCTCTTCTGAAGCGCCTTGATATACCCGCCTTCCGCGTGAGCCGAGAGAACCCAGCCGCCCCCGAGATCATGGTACTTCGTCGCGTTTGCAATCGTCCTCAGATAACGAACGTCGCCGCCCAATCCCGCGAAATCTTCGGAAAGCGAGAATGTCTGTCCGCGGGTCGGGTGGATTCCATTGACGTCGCTATAAAGGACGGAAAGCCCTACCGCGGACGTCAAGCGGTTGCCGATTTCGTCGCAAAGATAGCGGCCGGCCTTGAGGGGATCGCAAGCGCCGTTGGTGTAATACAGTGTCTTGTCGAGCGACACGTTGTTTTGCGCAAGCGAATAGCGGCCCGCAAGGGTGAGATACTCGGTGATCGGGAACCCAAGACTTACTCTGCCTCCCGTGGAAAGCTGCGAATAGGTCGTGTTTCGATCCAGCCCGCCACTCGCGTTGGTAAGGTAATTGAACGAGCGATAGTCCTGGCGGAAGAGCTGCGTATTCAGCGAGATCGCCTTGTCGAACAGATAAGGTTCGGTGAAGCCGAGATTGATCGACTTTCCGTAGGCCGAGTAACTCACCCCGGCGGAGAGGTCCTGCCCCATCCCGCGGAAGTTGCTCTGTTCGATGGAGACCTGCGCGAGGAACTTCTCATACGTTGAATAACCGAGCTGGAATTGCAGCTGCCCGGTCGATTTCTCTTCCAGGTTGGTGCTGAGCACGATCCGGTCAGGCGCCGAGCCCTCAGCCTGCTTGATCTCAAGATTGTCCTGGAAATAGCCGAGCGACTGAATTCGATCCTGCGACCGTTTCACCTTCATCGCATTGAAGGCGTCGCCCTCGTTCAGCCGGAACTCGCGGCGGATCACCTTGTCGTGCGTGTTGGTGTTGCCGTTGATGTCTATGCTCTCGACGTAGACGCGCGGAGTCTCGCCGACCTTGAAGGTGAGGTTCATCACGTGATTCTTCGGATCACGGTCGTAGGATGGCTCGATATCGGCAAACGCATAGCCGAGATTGCCTGCGGTCTCGTTGAGCGCGGTGACCGTATCCTCGACCGCTTTAGCGTTGAACCACTCGCCCTGCTTCAGGTGGACCTGCTGCATGACCTTCGACTGCGGAAGATCGCGAAGCTGGCTGTCGGCGGCGATCTTTCCGAATCTGTACCGCGGCCCTTCATCGATCACATAAGTAATCACGAAATCGCGCCGGTCGGGCGTGAGCTCGGCGAGAGCCTGAACGACGCGGAAATCTGCGTAGCCTTCGGTCAGATAATAAGCGCGCAGCTTCTGCTGGTCGGCTGCGAGCCGGTCGGGGTCGTATCCAGTGTTGGACCGCATGAACCCAAGGAAACCACCCGTCTCGTGACTGAACATCTGCTTGCGCAGGCGATCCTCGCTGAACGCGTGATTGCCGATGATGTTAATGGCGCGAATTTTCGATTTCTCGCCTTCATTGATCTTGAAGATCAGGTCGACGCGATTCTGGCTGAGGTTGACGATCTGCGGATCGACGCTGGCGGCGAAGCGGCCCTGCCGCTTGTATAGCTCGATAATCCGATCGACGTCGGCTCGCGCCTTGGACGGAGTAAAGATCTCCCGCGCCTTTTCCTGGATTTCAGGAAGGATCTTGTCTTCCTTGATCCGCTTGTTGCCGTCGAGGACGATCCGGTTGATGACCGGATTTTCCTTGATGTTGATGACGATGTTGCCGGTACCGATGCCCGGATCGATCTGCACGTCCTTGAAGAGTTCAGTCGCGTAGAGGTCCTTCAAGGCTTGATCGAGGGTCGCTGCCGTGTATGTCTCGCCCGGACGCAGGTTCGAATAGGAAATCACGGTTGCCGGTTCGAGCCGCTCGTTCCCCTTGACCGCGATCGAGTGGATTACGCCCTGCGTCTCGGCAGGAGCAGAAGTAGCCGTGGCCGGTGCTGCGGCTGGAGCAGCAGAATTGGCAGCTGCAGGCGTTTCCGAAGTGTCGGGCGCGGGTGCAAGTGTATCCGCTGGCGCACTATTGTCGGTTGGCGCGGTGGGCGTGGGAGCCGGCGCAGGCTGCGCCATGATCGCTGCGGGCCATGCGCCGAGAATCGTGCCAACCAGGAGCACCGCGCCCGCGCGCTTGCCGATCGTTTTTGATGAAATCACGCGTTCCCGCCCTTAGAGTTCTGTCGCGGCCGCGAAGCGCACCGCTTTGTGGTTGCCTGCCCCTGCCCCAAGCCCGTCAGCCAATCAAGCGCCCCAGCTGATCCCAGAGGCCGAAAGAGCCGAGATCGCCAACCGTTCTCAACAACAAAAGCGTGAGCAAAAGCGCCAGTCCGCCACGAAATGCCCACTCCTGAATCCTGACGCTGACAGGACGGCGGCGAACTGCCTCCAAAATGTAGAAGAACAGATGTCCGCCATCCAGCACTGGAACTGGCAAGAGGTTGATGAATCCGAGATTAATTGAAAGCAGCGCCAGGAATTGGACAAACTCCAACGGGCCGAGCGCTGCTTGCTGCCCGGCAATCTGAGCAATTTTCAGCGGTCCCGCGGTCTCGTCCGCCGACCGGCGCCCGCTGATGATCTGGCCGATTCCTTCTACGGTCGCTGCTGTCAAAACGTAGGTGTAGCGGGTTGCCTGCGGGATCAGTTCGAGTGGAGGCACCTTCTTGAGTTGCTCTCCGGTCGCGAACACACCTAGGCGTCCAATCCGATACCCTTGACCGAACCGGTCTCGCTCAAGCGTCGTTCCAAGCTTCGCCTGAAGCTGCGTCTGCTGGCCATTTCGATTGACCACGATCGAGACCATCTCACCGGGCCTGAGAGCGACGATTCGTTCGAGGTCCTCGAAGCTGGAGGCATTCTCTCCGTTGACAGATTCTATGCGGTCGCCGGCGCGAATTCCGGCCATTGAAGCCGCGCTCCCAGGTTGCACTCCAGCAACAACGCTGGGGGTGCTCGGCATTCCGAACGCCGCGAAGAAGCTGGCAAAGATCAGGATCGCGAGCAGATAATTCGCTGCCGGACCGGCAAGCACGATCAGGAAGCGCTGCCATACAGGTTTGACCGGAAAGCTGCGCTCTCGAAGCCCTGGTGGTAGCTCTTCGATATTGCCGGGAGTGCTGGCTGCGTTCATGTCTCCGATGAAGCGGACATACCCGCCGAGAGGGAGCCACCCGATCTTCCAGCGCGTCCCCTGTTTGTCGGTCCAGCCGACAACTTCGTGACCGAAACCGATTGAAAAGATTTGGGCGCCGACGCCAAACAGTCGCCCTACAAGGTAGTGGCCGAGTTCGTGGAAGAAGACGAGCGGTCCAATCGCGGCGACAAACGCTACAATGATCAGCCAGATTGGAGGCTGGGCTAGCATCAGGCTCAGCTCGCTTTCAATGAGGCGGTAACACGAGTCCTCGTCTCGCGATCGAGCTCCATCACATCGGAGATATTCTCGGGCGCTGGCACCACAATATTCTCCAGAGCCTCTTCCACAATTGACGCGATCTCAGTGAAACCGATCCTGCCGGCTAGAAACAACTCGACCGCAACCTCATTGGCCGCGTTGAGTACGACCGAGGCTCCTCCCCCACTCTCCAGCGCTTGGCGCACTAGCCGGAGCGACGGAAATCGTTCCGGGTCCGGCACTTCGAAATCGAGCCGCCCAAGTTCCACCAAGTCGAGCCTCGCTGCCGGCGTAGGAATCCGCTCCGGCCAGCCCAGCGCAAAGGAAATCGGGATCCGCATGTCGGCCGAACCAAGCTGTGCCAGCAGTGAACCGTCAATGAACTCCACCAGCGAGTGCACAACGGATTGTGGATGAACGACAATGTCGATCTTTTTCGGAGGAAGGCCGAACAGGTGGTGAGCCTCGATAAGCTCCAGTCCCTTGTTCATTAGAGTCGCCGAATCGACCGAGATTTTTGCGCCCATCAACCATTTCGGGTGCGCAACCGCCTGCGCCGGAGTGGCTTCACGCAACTGCTGCTCGGTCGCCGTTCTAAAGGGACCACCGCTGGCGGTGAGCACCAGTCTTTCGACTTCCTCTAAGCGATTTCCAGCAAGACATTGAAAGATAGCGTTATGCTCGCTGTCCACCGGAAGCAGCGTGGCGCTGCTTCGCTTGGCAGCGTCCGTCATCAATCCGCCGGCCGTAACCAAGGCTTCCTTGTTGGCGAGGGCGACGGTCTTGCCAGCCTCAACTGCCGCCATGGTCGGCAGCAGCCCCGCGCATCCGACGATCGCGGCCATGACCCACTCTGCTTCACCCCCCGCGGCCTCGATCAGGGCTTCCGGTCCCGCTGCCGCTTTGCACGCGCTGCCTTCTAGAAGCCTTTCCAGCTCCGCGAGACGCTCTGGCTCGGCGACGACGGCAAGCCGTGCTCCGGTTCTGAGCGCGGCGCCCGCAAGTTCGCCTACATTGCGGCGGGCAGTGAGCGCGACGACCTCGAAACGGTCGGGTGCGCGCTCAACGAGATCGAGCGTCGATCGCCCAATCGAACCTGTCGCGCCGAGGATTGCGATTTTTTTCTTCACACGATCCCGATCAATACCGCGACAGCGGTGAGGATCGCCACAGGCAAAAGCCCATCCAGCCGATCGAAGACACCGCCGTGCCCGGGCAGCCAATCGCCGGAATCCTTCACCCCTGCCCGACGCTTCATCCAGCTTTCGAACAGGTCACCGCCTTGCGCTGCTACGGCGAAGATTGGTGCGAGCAAATCGAGGCGGTAGGACAGGCCCGAAATGAAAGCCCAGAGGCTCCCCAGGACGAGAGCCGCAACCACTCCTCCATACAGGCCTGCGCGAGTCTTCCCGGGACTAATTTTCGGCGCGAGCTTCGGTCCACCGATCGCCCGCCCGGCAAAATAAGCGCCAATGTCGGTGGACCAGACAACGATGAACACCCAGAAGGCGAGCACGAGGCCGCCGTTTGGGAGCCCCGGGTCGGCTCTTTCCCGGATCCACAATAGCGCGCAGGCCGCAGCGACCGCGTAAATGAAGCCCGCCAGTGCCCAAATAAAGCTCCAGCCGCGAGACAGCTTGCGCCATTCGTAGAACACCGCCGTTGCCGCGGCGGCGACTAGAACAGCGAAATAATAGCCGCCGACGAGTGTCGCTGCGATCGCGATCGCGATCATGACGATGCCGGACAGGGTTCGAACGGCGAGGTCGTTCATCGGCCGCCAAATCGCCGTTGACGGGCCGAATATTGATCCAGTGCCTCGCCGAACGCTGCTTCATTGAAGTCGGGCCACAGAACAGGTGTGAAGACCAGTTCGGCGTAAGCCGCCTGCCACAGCAGGAAGTTCGACAGGCGCACCTCACCCGATGTTCGGATCAGGAGGTCGAGCGGCGGGAGGTTCCGCGTATCCAGCTCAGCTTCGATCGCCTGCTCATCGATTGATTGGGGCGAGACAGCTCCCGCTTCGGCTTTCTCCGCCAATCGCCGAGCCGCGCCTGCGATCTCGGCGCGCGACCCATAATTCAGCGCGATCACCAGTGTTAACCGTGTATTCCCCGCAGTCCTCTCGACGGCGCGCTCAAGCCTCTGGGTTAAATCCGGACCGAAGGCAGCATAGTCTCCGATTAGCTTCAGACGGACGCCCTCTTTCTGCAGGGTCGCGAGCTCCCGCTCCAGATAATAGCGCATCAGCGCCGTCAGGTCGGAGACCTCCTCATCGCTCCGCCGCCAATTCTCCGAAGAGAAGGCGTAGACGGTAAGCACTTCCACGCCGCGATCGGCCGCAGTCTGAAGCGCCCGCCGAAGCGCCTCAGCCCCGGCCTTGTGCCCTGCGACGCGCGGCAGACGACGTTGCTCTGCCCAACGGCCGTTGCCGTCCATGATGATTGCAACATGGCGCGGGACCGTGCCGCCCCCGCCAAGTCCCGTCGCGGGCTCGGGCGCGGCTGCCGGACTCACTTGCCGAGGATTTCCTTTTCCTTGGCTGCGGCGAGATCGTCGACTTCCTTGATCGTGTCGTCGGTCAGCTTCTGGACGTCCGTCTCGAGCCGCTTGCGCTCATCCTCGCTGATCTCGTGCTTCTTCTCGCTCTGCTTCAAATGGTCCATTCCATCGCGGCGCACGTTGCGCACGGCGACCTTGGCCTTCTCGGAATATTGCCCAACCAGCTTCGCCAGCTCCTTGCGGCGCTCCTCGGTCAGCTCCGGAATCGGCAGGCGAATCAGCTGGCCGTCTGTGACCGGGTTAAGTCCCAACCCAGCCGAACGGATCGCTTTCTCGACCGGCTGCACGTTTGATCGGTCCCAAACCTGAACCGTCAGAAGTCTCGGCTCCGGCACGGAGACTGTCCCGACCTGGTTGAGCGGCATGTGCGCGCCGTAAACCTCGACCTGGATCGTATCGAGCAGAGCCGTCGAGGCGCGCCCGGTGCGAAGTCCGGCAAGCTCGTGCCGAAGCGCCTCTATAGCGCCGTACATCCGACGCTGGAGGTCCGCTTTGTCGATGCCAGTGGTCATGCTTTACTCCTCGTTCTGAACGATCGTCGCGGTTCCGCGGCCGGCGAGCACCTCGGCGAGATTACCCGGCTGGCGGATGTTGAACACGACGATCGGGATATTGTTATCCCGGCACAGCGCCACGGCGGCCGCGTCCATGACCTTGAGGTCATCGCCGAGCACTTTGTTGAAACCGAGCGTGTCGTAGCGGGTTGCGCTCGCGACCTTCTTCGGGTCGGCGTTGTAAACGCCATCGACGCTGGTGCCCTTGAACAAGGCGTCGCATCCCATTTCCGCGGCGCGAAGTGCGGCGGCGGTGTCGGTGGTGAAGTAGGGATTGCCGGTGCCCGCGGCGAACAGGACGATGCGCCCCTTCTCCATGTGCCGCATTGCCCGGCGGCGGATATAGGGTTCGCACACGGCAGCCATCGGGATCGCCGAAAGCACGCGGGTGTCGATTCCCTGGTTCTCGAGCGCATTCTGGAGCGCCAGCGCGTTCATCACCGTCGCGAGCATGCCCATGTAATCGGCGCTGGTGCGGTCGAAGCCTTTGGCCGCCGCGGCGATCCCGCGGAAGATGTTGCCGCCGCCGACGACGAGGCAAAGCTCATGCCCCTGCCCTTTTGCCGCGGCAATCTCGGCCGCGAGCCCGTTCACCGTCTGGGGATCGATCCCAAACTGCCCCGATCCCATCAGCGCTTCGCCCGAGAGCTTCAGTAGGATCCGGTTGAAGCGCGGTCGGGTCATCGGGCTGGCTGTCCTTCAGATGAAATAAGGGCGGCCACGCCTTTATGGCGCAGCCGCCCCGATTCCAACAGCTTTGCGAGTCTGCCTTAGGCGACCGGCTCGGCTTTGTTCGTTCCGGCAGCAGCAGCGACTTCTGCCGCGAAGTCCTCCTGCTTCTTCTCGATCCCCTCGCCCAACTGGAATCGCACGAACGCAGTCACTTCGATTCCGGCGCCAGCTTCCTTGGCAATCGAGGCGACAACGTCAGCGACCGGAGTCTTGTTGTCCATAACGAACAGCTGCGACAGCAAAGCGCTTTCCTTGCGGAATTTGGCTAGGCCGCCTTCGACCATCTTCTCCGCAATGTTCTGCGGCTTTCCGCTTTCCTTGGCTTTCTCGATCGCGATCGCCCGCTCCCGCTCGATCAGAGCAGGGTCGAGCGCATCGCCAGTCAGCGCCAGCGGGTTCGCAGCGGCGACATGCATCGCCAGCTGCTTGCCGAGCGCCTGCAGAGTTTCCGCCGGTGCGGTGCTTTCCAGCGCGACGAGTACGCCGATCTTGCCCAAGCCTGGAGCAGCGGCATTGTGGACGTAGGATACAACCGCGCCCTGATTCACGGTCAGCACAGCTGCACGGCGAAGCGACTGATTCTCGCCGATGGTTGCGATGTTGTTGGTCAGCTTTTCGGCGACGGTTCCGCCACCGGGATAAGCGGCGTTCGACAGCGCTTCGATGTCGCTTCCGGAATCGAGCGCCAGCTTGGCGACATTGCGCACGAAGTCCTGGAACTGATCGTTGCGGGCGACGAAGTCCGTCTCCGAATTGACTTCGACTGCGGCGCCGCGAGTGCCCTCAACGGCAACACCGACGAGGCCTTCGGCCGCGGTGCGTCCCGCTTTCTTGGCGGCGGCGGCAAGGCCCTTGGCGCGCAGCCAATCGACCGCGGCCTCCATATCGCCACTGGTTTCGGCCAGCGCTTTCTTACAATCCATCATTCCGGCGCCGGTGCGCTCGCGCAATTCCTTGACGGTCGCGGCGGTAACTTCAGCCATTTTCATCTTCCTTCCTTGTGCCCCCGCGGAGGCAGGGGCCCAGTCAGTGCTAAATATAGGATCCGGGCTCCTGCTTCTCGCAGGAGCACTAATCAGGCTTCCAGCGC
>Ga0207640_10000544_pt1 | contig 22613 bp, 13 predicted proteins | sample KBSCornC42_FD_184300 | JGI IMG/M metagenome (GOLD analysis project Ga0207640, IMG submission 184300) | Corn rhizosphere microbial communities from Kellogg Biological Station, Michigan, USA - KBS Corn C4-2 (SPAdes) (version 2) | ecosystem: Host-associated > Plants > Roots > Rhizosphere > Soil ... | reverse complement strand
AACGCGCGCATGATCAGGCTCCCGTCGGCACGGTTTCGGGGTCGAGCCGGTAATCGCTTACCTGAAACCCGATCGGATCGACCAGGCGGGCCTTCTCATCGGTCGGCGGATTCAGGTACCGATAGGTGATCGTCGCAATCCAGCGGGTGACGCGATCCTGTGCATTGGGCAGGTGTTCGGTGCGCGTAAAGCGCACTTGCGCGACGCCGTTGCCGAGGAAGGCGATCGCGTTCACCGAGACATCGACTTGTCCGTCTTTCCCGTACACCGCGGTCGGCGAGTGCGGGTTGTTCGGCTTGATTTGCTCGAAGTAGCTATTGGCCACTTGCGGCGAGGACATCGTGGTGACCGCTTCGTAGTCGGGATAGGCCATGGCGCTTGAGTAGGAGCCGCGATAGGTGACGTAACGCGCAAGAAAATACTTGTCGATCGCCTCGTTGTAGGACTCTCTTTGATCGGTCAGGCGCGTCACGATGTCGGTCGCGCCCGTGTTCTTGTCCACCCGCACCACGAAGGGCTCGACCGTCTTGAGCGGTGTCAGGAGCGCGACCGCGACCACGGCGGTCAGTGCGATGGCAAGGCCGACTCCGGCAAAGATCCATGCGCGGCGTTCGGACCTATGCGCGCGCACGACCTGATCGGTTTCCCATGCCTTGGCGGCATCGAGGAAGGCGGCAGTTTCCGGGCAATCAGTCATGGCGCCTTCTTCTCCGGCGTGGGGTAGTGATCGGGGGTGTTGATCGGCGCATAGGCGCCATGGCAACCGGGCGCCCTGTCTGGAGTGGAAGCGCAAGCAGCCAAAGCGAGCAGGGCGCCGAGCATTAGGGCTCCGCGCAAGATCGGCGTAAGTCGACGAGTCATGGGGTGTTCCTTCAGATCGTGGTTCGATTACGGGCTTGCCACGTGCGACGCACCAGGCCAGAGGCGCTCTGACCCAACAGATGTCGGGATAGCCGCTCGCTGGGTGTCATGGACAACCCGCGTTCGGCCCGGTCGCGAGACCAGCCCTTGTGGGAGTGGCCAGTGCCGATCGCGCGACCGGCGCCCATGGCCAGTAGTCCGACTCCGGCTGCGCGTCCCAACATGCCTTGGGCCTGCAGGGCCAAGCCGCCGCCCAGCGCCGAGGCGACCGAACGTGTCTGGAATAGCACCGCGAGCGTGGCCAAGGTGGCGCCGAAGACTTTCAAGGTGTCGATGACAAGTTCATCCCATTGGTCGGTGTTGATCTGGGTGAGGTAGTCGCTCAGGAAGTGGAAGCACAAGCTGATCGCGCACGCGACGAGAAGAAACAGAACCGCGAAGTTGACGACCTGACCGAGCCACGCTTCGAAGAAACGTTGCGTCTGCGGGAATATCGCCAACAGGATGAAGAGCGGGCCGATCGCCAGCAGCAACGCTGTGAAGATGAAGGCCATGAAGATGATGCCGCAGGCGATTGCGACGATGACCGTCACCGAAAGCCAAATCACCAAGGCAAGGAAGTAGAAGCCGACGCCGCCGAAACCTGTCACGCCACCTTGCGATTTACCTCGCGACCAAGCTTTGTCACCAATTTGAATTCCCTGATTCTCTGCGTTGTCGAGGACATCCGCGATCGTCGTGGGCGAGCTCCCCGAGCTTGAGCCGGGTGCAACCAGATCCGCCGCGACGGCGCTTGGAGCCTGCAGGAAGAACTGCGCTACCTGGCCTTGATAGAACCCAACTGTCAGAGCAAAAGCGACAATTACAACGATGCGGATGACGCGCTTTGCGCCATCCGTGAAGGGCTCGCTGATCCGGCCGCTGGCGATCCCTACGGCCCACAACAGCACATAGATGGTGAGCAGCGCCGTGGCCGCTCCACCGATGATGGCGACCATCGTCGAGGATGCGGAGTTGACGTAATTCGTCGTCGTGGTGACGATCGAGTCGAGCAACCAATGCGCTATGCGTGTATTGCTGGCCAAGGCTATTCAGTCCTTCACTCATTTCTCGGGGCAGGCGGACACAGGCGGCTTGCCGTCGTATGCATCCATTGCCTCTTGGCAAGTCTCGGCCTTGTCTGCAACACCACACCACGGGTTGGTCATCCTGTCCGCGGCGGTGGGTGATTCGTTGCATTTCGCGAAGGCGGCATCACGCTTTGCTTGGTTTTGCTTTCCCAAAAGCGTGTGGTAGTCCGGGACCCGGTCGGCCGAGTGCGAGCAACCGGAGAGCGCCGCGGCGGAGGCGACGAGGAGGAAGATCAAGGGGCGTTTCATCGTGGTGTTCTCCGGTTGGGTCAGTATTTGGCGGCGGTGAGCTTGTAGCCGTCCTGGGTTTCTTGCTGCTGTTGGACGCGGCGGTTGTTGTCGATCAGGGCATTCATCGACTGCAGCTTGATCAGTTCGTTGAGCAGCATTCCGTTTTCGATCTCGATGCGCGCCTGCAACTCTCCGATTGACTTCATGTCGGTGGTGCTGTTGATCTGGTTCATGAGTTCGGTCAGGCGCTGGAAGCGTGCGCCCGAGTCGTCGTAGGTCTGCGCGTTGAGTGCCTGTGCGGTGGCGGCATCGTTGAGATGCGTGGTCAGCGCCTGCACCACTGTCGCATCGACCTGGGCGAACTGCGGCTGATTGAGCTCGGAAGCCTCGTTCTTGATCTGGTTGGCAAGTGCGCCGACCTGACCGCCGTTTTGCATCGCGGCAAGGGTTTCGTGCCAGTTGGTCGGAATATTGGCGTTGTAGTTTTCAGTGTCGATCGCGCCAAGTCCCCGGCTGCCGGTGAGGGATGCGTATTGCTGTTTGGCCTCATCGAGCTGAGCCTTCAGCTGCTCCAGCTGCTGGATCATTTCCATGTAGCGGACGATGGCCTGCTGCAGGTTGGCGGGGTCGATCACGACGGCCTGGGCGTGTGCGGCTTCCGGCGCAATGGAAAGCGCCGCGCCAACCAAGGCCAAGCTGAGTGCCATTGCCAATGCTTTGCGCTTCATTGCGTTCTCCTCATCTGATCGAAGATTGGAAGCCAGCGATCCGGGTTTTCGCCCGCTTGCGCGATGGCACGGTTGGCGAGTTCCACCGACGCCGCGGTACCGGACAGCACGGCCAGTTCCTGCTCGAAACCGCGCAGGTTCAATTCACAGACCGTGGAGTTCTGGCCCTGCTTGAACAGGAAGCCGCGCAGGTTCTGCTCCACCATGTCCTTGCTGATGACTTCGTATTCGCGCTCCGACAGCTTGAATCCCTCGATGTAGTCCTCGCGGGCCGCCTTGGGGTTGGGAAGATAGAGCTGGGTGACGCACTGTTCGATCAACTGGCGACTGATGCGCGAGCGCAGCACGTCGGAAGGGCTTTGCGTCCCGAAGATCGCCAGCGCATTGCGCTTGCGCCAGGTCTTGACCGCATCGAGTGCCTTGCCCTCGAAGACCGGATCAAGCAGCATCTTCCAGAATTCATCCATGTTGAGGATGAAACGGCGCCCGTCGATCAACTGCTCCATGCGGTGGAACAGGTACATCACCGTCATGGTACGGGTCTCAATGTTGTCGAGGAAATCCGTGACGTCGTAGCCGAAGTGGCGGCCTGTCGCGAAATCGATCGTGTCGACAGGATTGTCGAGCAACCATCCGAGCGAGCCGCCCGTGCACCACTTGCGAAAGCGCGCGGCGTTCCCGTTCGGATCGGTTGGATCGAAGAATTCCTTGAGCGCGGTAAAGCGGCGCGACTCGAACGGCATCATGTAGAGACCGTTGACAGCATCGTGCACTTCGCGTTCGCGCGAAGGCGAGAACTGGAACTGCGCGTCTTCTCCCGCGATGCAGCGCTTGACCAGTTGCATCAGGAAGCTGCGGTTGCCTGGGGTGTCCGGCAGTGCGCAGGGATTGAAGCCGGTCGGAACGCCATTCCTGAGCGTTGAATACTGCCCGCCCATGGCGCGCACGAAGATTTCCTGGCCCTGGTCCTTGTCGAAGGTGAACACCGTCGGGCGATACTTCTCGCACTGCGCCAGCATGAACGTCTGGATGACGGTCTTGCCGGCACCGGTCGGGCCGAGCAACAAGGTGTGCCCCGGGACGCGCTCGTCGACATCGCCTTCGTTCGCCCCGCGCCGGGAGCTCGGCGGCAGGTGAAAGTTGAAGTAGAACGGCGTGCCGGACGTCGTTTTCAGCAGCGTGATCGCGGGTCCCCACTGGTTCCCGTCGTAGCGGCCCATCGGGTAGTTGTGGAAGCCGGTGAAACCGACGATGTTGCTGGAAGAAATCGCGGCCGGTCGTGGGCGCAGTTGAAAGTTGCCCGGCAATTGCGCAAAGAACGCGGCTTCGATGCATTCATCCTCGCGCGCCACGGTGAAGCCACACTCGGACAGCGCGGCACGCGCATCCGAGAGGCGGTCAACCAAATCGCGTTGCGTGTCGGCCAGGATCTGCAGGCTCAGGTGATGCTCGCCGAAGACGACGCGGTTGCTGGCGAGATCGTCAAGCGCTTGGCTGATGTCGGCAATCTGTGTTTCCGATGCATCCTCGGCATTGATCAGCAGGCGCTGTTGCTTTTGCAGCGCGGCCATGGCCTTGTTGCGGCCATAGATCGCGAAGGATTGCGTGAGCACGAACGGGAAGGGCAGCGTGAGCAGTACATTCAGATGGCCGGGTTCGGTCCGCTCGACCTGATAAGCACTGGCCGCCAGGATCGCGCCCAGCTTGACGTGCGTGGGTGAGCGGATTTCCAGTTGATCCACGCCGAAGGAAACCCGCGAGCTGACCATGCCGAATGCGGCGCGCCCTTTCGGGACGGCGATGCGCTGCCATTCGCCATTGATGAGACAGGAGAGGAACTCCAGCGCTTCGGAGCACACCACACCGTTGCACGCGTAGGTCAAAAGACGGCGCGGCGCGTAGCGGCTTAGACCGGCAAGCACCGTTTCGGCCAATTCGTCGAGCTGAGCGGAGGCGTCCGAGACCGACTCGAGCACGCGGGCCGCGGTCTTTTTGGCTCCGAAGTCGAGCAGCTTCATGCCCCGTGATTTGCCACGCACCAACAGCGTCACGTAATGGGCGTTGGCCATGAGCTGTACACCCGACAGGCTCTCGCGGTAATGCGCGTTCAAGCGTCCGGCAAAGTTGTTCTCGAAGGAGCCTGCCGGATATTCGGAGCGCGCTTCGCGTACGGTGTGCATCCACAACGCCACGTTTTCAGTCGCGATGTTGCGGAGCAGGCCGGTCAGTGCGTCATGCCAGCCCTGGATGTCTTCATCGTCCGCGCATTCATGCGCAATGCCCGCGAGCTTGATGACCGTGAGCGTGTCGCCGGCAACCGTACGCACGTTGAAATTCGACACGTGCGTGGAATACGGGATGAAGTCGGCCAGTGGCCGCGCCGCATTGGCGAGGCCTTGCTTGGGAGCGAGCATGGAATGTCCTTATCTGCGCTTGCGGTGCGACAGCGGCGAGTAGGAGCCCGCACGCCAGTAACCGCGCGTGCGGTGCATCGCCTTGGTATTGAGTTGCAGTCCGAGATACCGGAATGCGCGGGGATCCTTCGCGCAGATCAGGCGCGCGATGCCGTACAGCACCATTCCCGATCCGAGCGCGCCGACTTTCCACATCACGTTGGTCTGCAGCATGTTGGCGACGAGATAGGCGACGGCACTCCCGGATGTGATGAAAAGGAGTGCCTGGATCGGCAAGCCCAGCAGCACCGGCGGACGTGCAAGACCGCCGAACAGGGGATCGCTGCGCAGTCCGGAGGCCACGCTCAGCATCCTCCGGCGCCGTACAGCGCCGTCACGACTTCGGTGGCCACACCGGCCACGATCGCGCCGATCAGCACTTGCCCCACCGTCACCCAGGACATCCTTCCGAAGGCGGCCATGACGCCGGAGCCAAGCACGGCAACCACCAGGATGAAGAACACGCCTTCCTTGATCCACGTCAGCGCGCTGTTGGCCTTGGTGCACAGGTCCATTCCGCCGGCTGCTTGTGCAATGGCCAGATGCGGCGTCAATGCGCTGAATGCCATGACGGCGAGGCAGGCGATCAGTCGGATGTAACCCATGTTGTGGGCAAAAACGGAGCAGCAGGCAGCCAGGCGGGTTGACGCCATCATCGGTCGATCTCCAAAGGTGGGGGTGCGGTCTAGATCACTTTTGCTCGCCGAGCAGGAGTGTCGGCGGCAAGGGTCCGTGCTGCTTGATGGTGTTGAGCAAGCGGTCGAGCGACTTGTATTGGCGGGGCTCCTTGGTTGCGGTTCCGATCAGGGTCATGAATTCGTCTTTCCAGACGGGCAACGCCTTGAGGCTGAATCCCCGCTTGCTTTCGTAGATGCACAACTGGCGGATCGCCTGATTGGCGATCTGATCCGCCAACTCGGCCTCGAACATGGTCGGCTCAATGCGCGGCTGCCCGGGCAGGTAGAGTGTTCGACGCTTGAGTCCGTCCCTGGTCGATTTCGAGGGCTTGTCCGGATGTGGCATGGGGAAGGTCCTGATCGGCCGAACTCAAGCCGAGTCTAGTCCTCGTGTAAACGTTTTCCCTCTGCAATTCGTCACTCCCTGTTGCACCACGTTGTTGTCGTGTCCATGCAGCGGCGGCGTAAACATCCCAGCTTGGTGGCGGTGTTTGCACGGCGACGGTAGAGGTTGCCGTGCGGGAGGTGCCTGCTCCCTTGACCTGTCGCAGCAGCCACGCATCGATCACCTGGGTGGGTATGCCGAGTTTCACCATGGCGTTGGCTTCAGCGATTGCGGTGTCGATGTTCGTTTGTGGGGGCGCGGCACTCGCCGGGGCGGTGCCGAGGACAAGCGTCGCGAGACACGGCATTGCATGGCGGAGAATGGACATTTGTTTGCAGAATAGTGAGTAATTTACGAATAGAAAATTACTAAAAAGACGTCGTTTACTGTTCGCAATTCGCAAACACTACAATCCGTAAACGCGCATGTCAACGCCATTTTTGGCTGTTTTGCCTATGGGTCTGAGTGGGCCTTTAGAGGACATTCAGGCAGGCGTGGGCACCGCCTTGCGGACGGCTGTCGTGAACCGAGCCGACGATGAAGCCTTCGTCTCGGCCCTGCGGGCTTCCATCCTCGCCTGAAGCGACGAGCATGTCGCCGCGTGCGGGGCGTCAGCGTTGAACTTAGGGGCAGGGTGCTGGTGCGCGTTGCCAGTTGCATGGGGCTGTGCGTTGGTGGAATTGTTCCGTCGGGGACACTCGCCGGCCTGCTCCCTTGTTTTGCTTCGACTCACTCTGCCGCCGCTGCCCTGAGATTTACGCAGTTTGCGTGTCGATGTGTGGGATCGATTCGTCTTCACCGACAACGCCAACTCACGGTTGACGCGCACAGCGTTTGGCCGGTGTTGCCTGTTGGTGTGGACAGGGCGACCTGGTGCGCCCATCGGGCTTCCAGTTCGCGCCTGCGCCGATAGTGGGTTCTCGCCGTGCTGCGCGCGGCTGCGAATCCTACGGCGCGCGTGTGCGCATCCACACGGGAACGCCGCTGCGCGGCTTTTCCCCCGCCGGCGAGGTCGGCGGCTCCCCCTGTTGCCTGCGCCGCCGCTTCCCGTGTCAAGGGACGCTCGCGGCCCGTGTCCTCGCTGCGCTGCGGGCCGCGCCAGCCGCTCGCTGCGCCCTGCGGGCGCTGCCCTTGACACTGCGGCGGCTCCGGCAGGGACGGTGCCCGTCCGAAAGCTGACGCGACCCGCCGGGTCGCTTCGCTTCCGGCCAGACACGATAGGAGCAGCCATGCAATCGACGATCTTCCGCAGCACCCATTGCGTACGAGACATTGCCACATCCGACCTGCCGCGCGATCGCTTGTTGTCGCGCGGTGCAAGTGCACTTTCGAATACTGAACTGCTGGCGGTGCTATTCGGCTGCGATCCCGAGCGAATCCGCGCGGACGTTTGCGCGGCGGGAGGCTTGGCCGGATACATGATCCGCCACGATGCAGCGCTACCGATGGCACGGCAGGCACGTGTGCGTGCAGCGCTGGAACTTGCGCGGCGCGTGATGGGCGAAGAACTGGCCGCCGGTGCGGGGTTGACCAGCCCGCGCGATAGCGCGGCTTATCTGAAAGCGCGACTGGCCCACCTGCCATACGAGGTGTTCGCTTGCCTGTTCCTCGACAACCGCCACCGCGTACTGGCGTTCGAGGAAATGTTTCGGGGCACCTTGGATGGTGCCAGCGTGCACCCGCGCGAAGTCGTGCGCGCGGCACTGGAACACAATGCGGCGGCGGTGATCCTCGCGCACAACCACCCCAGCGGCGTCGCCGAACCTTCGGCTGCCGATCGCAACATCACCCGCCAGCTTCGCGACGCGCTGCAGCTTGTAGGCGTGCGGGTGCTCGATCATTTGGTGGTCGGCTCGGGTGAGCCGACTTCGATGGCGGCGCGGGGCTTGATCTAGCCGCGCTATGCCGCACGCAGCGGCGCGGCGGGCAGCAGCAGGTGGTTGATGACTTCAACCGCGAGGCGCTGCACATCGAGGTGGACACCTCGGTCATCTCGCTGCGGCTGGTGTGCATCTTCGAACAGCTGCAACGCGAGGTTTACTGACGGATGATCGACCACAACGAGCAGGGTCCGCACGATTCGCTCGTTGACCTGACCCCAATCGAGCGCCGTCAACAAGTCGCCAGAAGTTCTATTTTTGATCCGTCTGCTTGAAGGGGGGAGCTTACCCGGCACCGGCCAAAACCCACCACCCCGCCGTGCTCAAACAATTTCCGCCCTTCAAGAAAGGTTGCTGAAAGGTTGTGGTGCTACACCACCACGACGTACCGGCCCAATGGGTGTGCTGCTAAGGGGTTGCCGGTCATTGTGAGGGAGCGCAATGAACAGGGGACGCTGTAATTCAGCAGTGGGAGCGCGTGAGTCACGACCGCGCTGCTTGGTACGGTCGAGAATTTTCACTACGAGGCTGCGTGGGTGTTGGATCGGTCACGACCGATACGACGATGGCTGTTTGTTGCGTGCTCCGCTCCAGTGTCTACCCGCCGTTGCATGCCCCACCCAAGCAGGGGTCATCCGATCCACAGTGATTTTGCCGTTCGCCCCATGTCGGAGGACGTGGCGTCGCTGTGGATTTGCGCTACTGCATCTCGCATTTCCCGAACGCGGCTGGTGCTTCGCTGGGCGAAACCATGAGCTACGGCGGGCCCCAGTTTGGAGTTGGAGAAAAAAGCTTTACTCACCTCGGGCCACCTATCCGGTTCGTTTGCGCGGCCTCGCGCCGGAGGTCTTGGTGGGGGATCGTGGGCACGAGCACAAATGATGGGTTTGTAGGAAACACCCTACAACGATACGGGATGTCGGCTTACATACCCATGCTGCTGGAAGTGGCATTGTGGCATGGAGTGCGAAAAGGACTGGAATACAGGCGGAAGAGAGGGGGTGCAGGATGATGATTCCTAGCGAAAGAGGGATGGGTATCAGAAGTGCAAAGCGTCTGACCATCGTGGTCGGCATCGCGCTGCTCATTTCGCTGCTCGGCGGGTGCGGACCCGAGCCGCCGGCACCGACGCCGACCCTTAACCCGCATGCCCATGAGACGGCCACTATTCTGGTTTCAGTGAACGATGCTCATGTAGACAATGTAAAAGTTGTTTCGACTTGGCAGCTCGGAAATTTCAAATGCGCACCAATTATCGGGCCAGAGGGATATCTGAAAATGCATCCCGTTTCTGTAGATGAAGAAGTAACAAGACTCGGAAATGATTATAAAGCTTCAATATCATTAGACAGATTCAAGCACGACAAATGTAATTGGTTTCTTGCCGTCAATGGAATCAAGTTCATGAACAATGGAGAAATGTATGCAATGTATGCATTTGACATTGACAAACTAGATACTGGCCATAGTCAGAAGATTGTATGCATGCCGTCGCCTATCGGTGGCGGCGTATGCGCACACCGTCGCTTGAATTCGGCGGAGAAACGTATTCAGCATAAATTCGACGCCACTGTGGAGTACGTGCCATGACGTTGTCGACTGGTGATTTTGTAGGTTTGGCTAATGAGGCCTATGATGATAATCCGAGCAGTCCTATCAATATAAATGGGAACTCGTTTGAACTGGTGTATAGCAGTCCATCAGACCCAAGTGGCTATGTTGGATATGTACTGTATGATGTCGCCGATAATTCGGTCGTGGTCATAGACCGTGGCACTCAAGGTCCAGAAGACTGGTCGATCGACGCCGCGATGGCAGCAACGGACTCGAATTTGCAATGGCCGGCGGCGAAAACATTGGCCGACTGGGCGCAAGCGTACGCGCAGCCACGTAATGCGACAGTTTATGCAGTGGGTCACTCATTGGGCGGCACGCTGGCGCAGATGCAGGCGGCTGTGTACGGCTGGGATGGCGTCACGTTCAATGCCTACGGTTCTGGTGAGGTGCTCAGCGGGTTGGGTTATACCGTCAGTCCCAATCAACCAAACATTACGAATTACCGCGCCTTGTTCGATCTGGTATCCGAATCTTCCACCCAGATCGGCAACGTCGTGACGCTTGAAACATCCCACGACCGAGATTTTCTAGAATCCTCATTTGAGTTTGATCCGCTTGATCTTATTGAGACAGTCGGCGCAGATCATGGCCTTAGTAATTTCTGGAATGGCCAGAATAGCGATCCCGCCCGGGGCAAATATGTAGCAGCCAGCATGTTCTCATTTCCTGAGCCTTCAGATGTCACCGAATTCTTGGCTCAGAACATGGTCATGGCATTTGGTAAAACCCTCTCGACGACACGAGAGATCCTTGCGGATATCTATAACACCACCAGCCCCCCTGCAATAGCAAGCGATGTTTTGGGGTGGATAGTGGGTAAATATCAGTCAGGAGAGACAGTAGTCATTCCTGCAGATTACGCTCTCGTAACCAACGCGTTGAACCCATCGACTTCTTACAACATCTATCGAGCCTCTTTGGATGCGGGGAGCTCCGTAGTCCTGGACGGAATCGACCCGAGCGAGGTGCAGAGCGATACGCTCTGGTCACCCGGCCAGACCTCCGGACTCACCAAGGACTACCTGATTGCGCGTGGCGCGATGGTTCAGGCAACGCTCAAGATGGCGGCTGAAGATCATCTCTCCGGAGGTACGATCACGACGGACGACGTCGGTACGTACGTGTACACAGACCTGAAGCAGTCGAGTAGCCCGCTGTACAAGTTAGTCGGGACGGGTCCTGATACTTATTCCATTGAATTTGGTACCGACGGAAACGATGTATTGAGTCCAACCGCGGGGACGTTGTCCGAGGTGTTTGGCGGAGCCGGCGACGACACGCTCACCGATGGCGCCGGAAACAGCACCTTGGAGGGTGGCGCGGGAGACGATCACTACTGGATCGACGGCACCCAAGCGGGTACCGATCACATCCTTGACACCGATGGTCAAGGAGACATTACTTGGGAGCTTCCCGGTGGCAGTGCACCCATTTTGACTGGTGGCGATGCAGTCCCCGGTGGATCGATATGGAAGTCGGCGGACGGTTCCATCACCTACACCGAGCTTGCGCAGGCTGATGGAACGACCGAGCTGGAGATTCGTGGGGGCAACAAAACCGTCTTCGTCGATGATTTCACGAACGGCGAGCTTGGGATCACGCTGAACGCCGCGACGCCTCCGACCTACGGCTCGAGCAATCTCTCCTTGCTGCGTGATGGTGGTGTTGTCGGCAATACGGACATCCCGGATGGCGCCGATCACATTTACACGAATGATGCTGGTACAGGCCCCGTCGCCACCATCTACGGTGCCGACAGTTCCGGTACTTACGGCAACGAAATCAACGGCGAGGGGAACGCCACCTACATCTATGCCGGCAATGGCGACAATACGGTGCTCTTGGGTGATTTCAGCTACAAGGCCACGGCTCCCTTGGCAACACCCATAAGTGCAGTGCTGCAAGGTGGCTCGGGCAACCAAGGCTTGATCGGTGTGGGTAATGGGACCGAGACCATTACGGGCGGTGCGGTGGGTTCGGATACTTCGGCGTCAACCTACATTGATGGTGGCGGCGCCACGGCGGTGCTTGTCGGCGGTGGGCAAACCAGCGTCATCTTTGGCGGCACCGGTGCCGACACGCTGGTCGCGAGTTCTGCAGATGGATCGTCTCCACCGGGATTCAACCCCGCCTCGATCGAGATCGCGGGCTTGTCATTCTGGGGCGACGTCTACAGCACTCAGCTCGACGAAAACAACCATTCGTATCAGGAGACCGCGTTGCCAACGGTCAGTTGGGTAGGGACATCGGCAGACAACGCCCAAATCAATCTATCCCTCTATCAGTCCGATGGGACTTTCGCCACGCCGATTGGACTGCTGGGCTCGTCACTGGATTCCGGCACGGACGATGGTGCGACGACATTGCCGGGCAGCCTGCTGATTGGCGGTACAGGCAATGACTGGCTGATCGGCAATGCAGGCGACGACACGATCATCGGTGGCGATCCGACCGATACCGTGAGCGGTGTTGCCGATGAAATCCTGGTCGGCGGGGCCGGCACCAACCTGATCTATGGTGGCGGTGGCACCGAGGTGATCTATGCCGACATGGTTCCGGACGCCGTCTCCGATTGGGCGGGTCTCAACCCCACTGATGCCGACACCATTTACGGCGGAACCGGCGATGAATTCATCTATGGTTCCGGCGGCAACGACGTCATTTATGGTGGCTCCGGCGACTACACGATCAACACCGGCAACGGGAACGCCTACGTCGAGGCGGGATCGGGCAATACGCTCATCAATGGTGGCACGGGCAACGACACGATCATTGCCGGCAGCGGCACGGATTCGATCACGACGGGTGACGGGAATTCATACGTCAACGTTGGGGGCGGGCAGGCACTCATCACCACGGGCGCCGGCGCCGACACGATCGAAGCGGCAGGCGGAGAGGCATTCATCACCGAGGGCAGTGGCACCACGACGATTCTCGCTGGACCCGGTACGGGGATGGACGTGGTCGAGGCGGGGTCCAGCAGCACGACGGTGCAGTTGCAGGGCGGGTTGACCGAATCAGCACTGATTGCTCGGGACGTCGACGTCAATGGAGACTTGGAGTTATCGGACGAGGACTCCGACACCCAGATTTGGGTTGCGGGCTATTTCACCGGCGGCAGCGGGAACGTGGCGGTTCAATTCGCGGACGGTACCACGTGGGGCGCGTCCCAAATCCTCGCGGCTTCGATGGCCCCGCGGACCGATGGCGGCAATGACACACTGATTGGATCGGACGGAAACGACAGCATCACCGCGGGTTACGGCGACACTGCCATCGTCGGTGTATCCGGCAACAACACACTGGTGGGCGGCGCGGGTGACGATACGATCCAGGGCGGCAGCGGTGCGGACACCATCAAGGGCGGATCCGGCACGACACAGATCCTGGGTGGCACTGGCAGCGAAACCTACGTCTACAACCTCGGCGACGGCTCGGACACGATTTTCGAGAACGCCACCGTAGCGGGTGTCGATGCGTTGCAATTCGGCGCGGGCATCAGTCCTTCGGATGTGGCGTATAGCTACGACAGCACGTCCAACAGCCTGCTGATTCAGTTCGGCACCCTGTCCAACGCGACGATCAACGTGCAGGGCCTGGTGGCGACACAGCCGAATCAACACCAGATCGCGACGTTCGCGTTCGCCGACGGCACGACGTTGACTCAACTGCAGGTCATTCAACAGGCTGTGTCCATCGACGGAACCGCAGGCAACGATTCGCTTACGGGGACGCCGGAACTGGACTATTTCGACGGCAAAGGAGGCAACGACGTCGAGATCGGGAACGGTGGCAACGACACCTTCGTTTTCAATGCCGGGTACGGGCAACTTTCCATCAATGAAAGCTATACCAGTGGCCAGCAACCCGTGCTGCAGTTGGGGACTGGGATTACTGCATCGGCACTGCAGGTAACGTCTGATGGCACCAACCTCATGCTGTCCGATGGCGTGAGCGGCGATCAGGTCACCTTGGACGGCATGTGGTCGACCCCAGGCGATGGCGTTGCTACCGTCCAGTTGGCCGATGGCACAACCTTGACAGCAGCCCAACTGGTCCAGATGGAGATGACCGGCACGACCGGTAGCGACACACTTTGGGGCACGACGGGGGCCGACCTGATCGATGGCAAGGGCGGCAATGACTACATGGTCGGCGATGGTGGCAGTGACACCTTCGTCTTCGACTCTGGATACGGAGATCTGGAAATCCGCGAAAGTTATACCAGTGGCCAGCAACCTGTGCTGCAGTTGGGGGCTGGGATAACGGCATCGGCTCTGCAGGTAACGTCTGTTGGCTATGCCCTGATGCTGACCGATGGTGTCAGTGGCGATCAGATCACGCTGGACAACATGTTGTGGACCAGCGGCGCCGGTGTTGCTGTCGTGCAACTGGCCGATGGCGCTACTCTGACGGCATCGCAGCTGATCCAGATGGAGATGATCGGCACGACTGGCAACGATACGATTTACGGCACGTCGGGAGCAGATTTACTCGATGGCAAGGGCGGCAACGACTACGTGGATGGCGGCGGCGGCAGTGATACCTTCGTCTTTGACTCTGGATACGGAGATCTGGAAATCAATGAAAGCTATGCCAGCGGCGAGCAACCTGTGCTGCAGTTGGGGGCTGGGATCACGGCATCGGCTCTGCATGTAACGTCTGATGGCGATGCCCTGATGCTGACCGATGGTGTCAGCGGCGATCAGATCATGCTGGACTACATGTGGTGGGGAGAAGGCAACGGCGTTGCCGTCGTGCAACTGGCCGACGGTACGACACTGACGCCAGCACAATTGATGCAGATGGAGATGGCTGGAACCACTGGCAGCGACACACTCTGGGGCACGACAGGGGCGGACCTGATCGATGGCAAGGCCGGCAACGACCTTGTATACGGTGAAGGTGGCAGCGATACCTTCGTCTTCGACTCTGGATACGGCGATCTATACATCAATGAAAGCTATACCAGCGGTCAGCAACCGGTGCTGCAGTTGGGTGCGGGGATCACGGCATCCGCGTTGCACGTGACCGCCGCGTACACCGGGAACGGCATCGATCTTGTATTGACGGATGGTGTCAGCGGCGATCAGATCATGCTGGACTACATGTGGTCGAACAGCGGTGACGGCGTTGCCGTCGTGCAACTGGCTGACGGCACGACACTGACGCGGTCACAGTTGATCCAGATGGAATTGGCGGGTGCCACAAGTGGGAACGACACGCTCTGGGGCACAACGGGGGCGGAACTGCTCGATGCCAAGGGCGGCAACGACGCTGTGAATGGTGACGGTGGCAGTGACACCTTCGTCTTCGATTCCGGATACGGCGATCTGGAAATCATTGAAAGCTATAACAGCGGCCAGCAGCCCGAGCTGCTGTTGGGCACTGGGATCACCGCATCGGCGCTGCGCGTAACGTCGAATGGTACCAACCTCTTGTTGGCCGACGGTGTTAGCGGCGATCAGATCACCTTGTACAACATGTCGTCGAACAGCAGTGAAGGAGTTGCCGTCGTGCAATTGGCCGATGGCACGATGCTGACGCGAAGCCAGCTGATTCAAATGGGGATGACCGGGACGACCGGCAACGACACGATCTATGGCACTCCAGGCGACGACTTGATCGATGGTAAGGGTGGCACCGACTTCGTGACCGGTGGCGGTGGCAACGATACTTTTGTGTTCAATGCCGGGTACGGTCAGCTCACGATTCTGGAAGACAATTCCAACGGTCAGATAGAGCAGCCCGGAACTTTCGCAAGTGGAAAGTCGCCGGTTCTGGAACTCGGTTCAGGCATTACGTTGTCGGACTTGACCGTAACTCGCAGTAGTGACCTGGTCATCACGGATGGCACCAATGGAGACGAGATCATTCTTGAGTACGAAGGAGAAGTTGGAGACTATGGCGTCGCTTTGGTCAAGTTGGCGGACGGAACGACCCTGACGGAACAACAACTGCTGCAGATGGCCGATAACATCACCGGAACAACCGGCAACGATACATTGAACACCAATGGCGCCGGAGACGTTATCGACGGCAAGGGCGGTGATGACCTTATAAACGGCTTCGGCGGCAACGACACCATCATATTCAATGCGGGTTATGGCCAGTTGGAGATCAACGAGTTCGGTAGTCCCTATGGCGTCACTAATGCGCCCAAGTTGAGCAATCACCCTCTTGTGCAGCTCGGTGCGGGCATCACCGAATCAATGTTGCGCGTGACGACAACGCCAGGCTATGACCAGAACCCTGACGTGACGGGATGGCCGACAGCACCGCGCAATATCATCGTTACCGATGGCATCAGCGGTGACCAGATCACATTGGACAACATGTGGGATTCAGGTAATACCAGCCTTCCGGTTCTTCAGTTTTCAGACGGCACAAGTTTGACAGTGAGCCAGCTGGAGCAAACGGAAATCAACAGTGGGACCAGTGGCAATGACACGCTCTACGGGACGTTGGGCTTTGGAACGACGGGCAATGATTTGATCGATGGAAAAGGTGGCAACGATCAAGTTTTTGGCAGCATGTTCAGTGGAGACGGCGTAACTCCCTATGACGAATATGGCGCGCTACTGTTTGGCGGTTACTATGACGGTAGCGACACGTTTGTATTCAATGCCGGATATGGCAAATTGGAAATCACGGAGGAATACAACCAAGATCAGCCGGTTTTGCAGTTGGGGAGCGGGATTACCATCTCTTCCTTGCATGTCACAACAGACGGTGGAAGTCTGTACTTGACCGATGGCGTCAATGGCGATCAAGTGAGTTTGTATGGCATGTTCGGCGCGTCTACTTCTGAACGCATGTTTGGTGTTGCCGATGTGAAACTGGTTGACGGTACGACGCTGACAGCGGCGCAGCTGATCCAGATGGAAATGATCGGAACGACCGGCAACGAAACCATTTTTGGCACCTCAGGTGCCGATTTGATCGACGGGAAGGGTGGGAACGACTCGGTGATCGGGAACGGCGGTAGCGACACGTTCGTGTTCGACTCGGGTTACGGCCAATTGACGATCAACGAGAGCTACATGAGCGGCCAGCAACCCGTACTGCAATTGGGTGCGGGGATCACGACATCCGCGTTGCACGCGAGCATGAGCGGCAACGATCTCGTGCTTACGGACGGCGTAAGCGGCGATCAGATCACGCTGAACAGCATGTGGTCGAACAGTGGCTACGACGGGGTCGCCGTCGCGCAACTGGCAGACGGCACGACACTGACCGCAGCCCAGCTGATCCAATTGGAGATGACCGGGACGACCGGCAACGATACGATCTACGGTACATTCGGTGCCGACCTGATCGACGGCAAGGGCGGCAATGATTCGGTCATCGGGAACGGCGGCAGCGACACCTTCGTCTTCGACGCGGGTTATGGTCAGTTGGCCATCAATGAACTTTTTACGAGTGGCCAGCAGCCTCTACTCCAGTTGGGTGCAGGGATCACCGCTTCAATGCTCAAAGCCACCACGAGTGGCAACAATCTGGTACTGACCGACGGCGTCAGTGGGGATCAGATCACTCTGCTCAACATGGAGACATCCAGCACTAACGGCGTCGCGTCGGTGACCTTGGCGGATGGGACGACGCTTACCGCGGCCCAACTCGTCCAGATGTCGCACGAATTTACGGGTACGACGGGCAACGATACGCTGACGGGCACTACTGGCGCGGACCTGATCGACGGCAAAGGTGGGAACGACTCGCTGGTCGGGAACGGCGGTAGCGACACGTTCGTCTTCAATTCGGGCTATGGCCAGTTGACGATCAACGAGAGCTACACGAGTGGCCAGCAACCCGTATTGGAATTGGGCGCGGGGATCACGGCCTCGACGCTCCGCGTGACCAAGAATGGCAACGATCTGGAGCTGACCGATGGCGTAAGCGGGGACCAGATCAGCTTGTACGACATGTGGTCGAGCAGCAGTCATGGCGTTGCAGCAGCGCAACTCGCGGACGGAACGGTGTTCACACGCAGCCAGTTGATCCAGATGGAGATGACTGGAACAACCGGTAGCGACACAATCTATGGCACATCGGGTGCGGACCTGCTTGACGGCAAAGGCGGCGGTGACTCCATCGTAGGCAGCGGCGGCAACGACACGTTTGTCTTCGACTCAGGCTACGGCCAATTGACGATCAACGAGAGTTTCAAAAGTGGCCAGCAGCCCGTGCTGGAGTTGGGTGCGGGGATCACGACGGCGACGCTTCACGTGACCAGGAACAGCAACAATCTGGTGCTGAGCGACGGCACGAGCGGTGACCAGATCAGTTTGTACGACATGTGGTCGAGCAGCACTTTCGGCGTTGCGACCGCGCAGCTCGCTGATGGCACGGTACTCAGCCGCGCCCAACTGATCCAGATGGAAATGACCGGGACGACCGGCAACAACACGATCTATGGCACGTCGGGCGCGGACCTGATCGACGGCAAGGGCGGGAGCGACTCGGTCACAGGCTACGGCGGCAACGACACGTTCGTCTTCGACTCCGGCTATGGCAGCCTGACGATCAACGAAAGCTACACCAGTGGCCAGCAACCCGTGTTGGAACTGGGCGCGGGTATCACGGCATCGGCTTTGCGCATTACGAGCAACGGCACTCAGCTGTACCTGACCGACGGTATCAGCGGAGACAAGGTCACTTTGATCAATATGTGGACGTCCGACGTCAAGGGCGTTGCGACGGTGCAGTTGGCCGATGGCACGACACTCACGGCAAGCCAGCTGATCCAGATGGAGATGACCGGGACGACAGGCAACGACACGATCTATGGCGAATCGAGCGCGGACCTGATCGATGGCAAGGGCGGAAGCGATTCGGTTATTGGCGAGGGTGGCAACGACACGTTCGTCTTCGACTCGGGTTATGGCCATCTGACCATCAACGAGAGCTTTACCAGCGGCCAAACGCCGGTGTTGGAACTGGGTACGGGGATCACGGCATCGGCATTGCGCGTCACGTCGAACGGAACCAATTTGTACCTGAAGGATGGCGTCACCGGTGACGAGGTCATCCTGAACACGATGTGGACGTCCGGCACGCATGGTGTTGCGACGGTGCAATTGGCCGATGGCACGACATTCACGGCAAGCCAGCTGATCCGGATGGAGATGACCGGGACGACCGGCAACGACACGATCTATGGCACATCGAGCGCGGACCTGATCGACGGCAAAGGTGGAAGCGATTCGGTTATTGGCGAGGGTGGCAACGACACGTTCGTCTTCGACTCGGGTTATGGCCATCTGACCATCAACGAGAGCTTTACCAGCGGCCAAACGCCGGTGTTGGAACTGGGTACGGGGATCACGGCATCGACCTTGCACGTCGCGACAAGCGGCAGCAACCTGCTGCTGACCGACGGGGTCAGTGGCGATCAAATCATCCTGGACAACATGGCGACGTCCAGCGCCAATGGCGTCGCGACGGTGCAGTTAGCCGATGGCACGACGCTCACGCGCAGCCAATTGCTGCAGATGGAGCAGATGTCGGCGACAAGCTTGCTGACACGTTCGCCCGCCACCGCTGACTTGATCCCTGCTACGGCGCTTATGAGTTCTTGGAAGCCGGATTTGACCCCGGACATGGCGCCCACGGGTTCGCGGATACCGAATTTGACGCCGGACAATCCGGTATCACCTTCGCAGGGCGTTGTCATCGGAGCCGGGAACGTTCGTTTACCGGCGACGACGACGAGCACAATTTCGTCTACCAACGGTCGTCTGGGTGGAAGGCCGCAAAACCATGGCACCTCGCAAGCCCACGCTCGTGCAGGACGGTCGCCGATAGCCGACGCGCAATCAACCGCGCAGTCGATGGCGAAAGAAGGCGCCCAACCGACGTCCGCGGGCAACGACGCCGATCAAGGCACGCGTGCGCCATCACCGGTTTCGGTGCTCGACACACGCTTGGCATCGCCTTTGCTTCTTGCGCAAGCACAGTCCGAATCGGATGTGTCCGTGGCGCCAGGTGCGCCAGTGGATCCATTGCTGAATGATCGGGACGACCCGGATGCTGGAGTTGATCTCTCGCATGCGGCTGGCGCTGGAGATGGGGTGCAGCAGCCTTTCGGGACCGCACTGGGCGCTACTTTTGTGCCGGCCTATGGGCAACGGCAACTGGCCAATACGGCCAGCGCAGCCGACGCGATGGTCAAGGCATTAGCCCCCCGCAACGGGTTGCGATCGTTGCCGACCGGATCTGAATCCGCTTCGGAAACTCAGGATGAGATCCGGTTCCAAGGGAACGATGTTTGGTCGCGAAGCGCGGTCGATCGTACCTTGGCTGCGCTGCCATCCACAGGCGGCGCAGTAAGTGACCTCTCGTCTCGTTTGACCGATCTGGCTCACGCTCAGCTGATAAGCGCAATGGCCTCATTCAGGCCAAGCGCGTCGGCAGAAAGCACGTCTACGATCCCGCCCAGCCTGGATACCTACACGTTGGCTGCTGCCGTCGGCATGCATTGACTCTGCAAAGTTCGGGCCTGCTCTGACGAGCGGGCCGTGAGTAGGGGAAAACAGCATGGAGATGCCAGAGGCATCCGAAAGGGCAAGCGAAAACGCGCTCGACAGCGGGCTTGCGTGCTTGCTGGTCTTGGCACGCTTTCATGGCATCGCGACGGATGCTGCGCAGTTGACGCACCTGTTTCGGGAAAACGGAAAGCCTTTTGCGATAGAAGAGGTCGTGCTTGCGGCAAGGTCGCTCCGATTAAAGGCCAAGGTAGTCGAATCCGACATCAGTCGATTACCAAGGCTGCCGCTACCGGCGATCGCCGTCGATGTGGATGGCACCTTTGTGGTGTTGGCGCGTGCCGACGATCGGAGCGTATTAGTCCATGACCCCAAGGCCGGTCGGCCGCAGTTGCTGTCCCACGCCGAATGGCAGCAGCGATGGTCAGGCAAGCTGATCCTCTTTACCTCGCGGGCTTCGATCGCGGGCGACCTCGCACGTTTCGATTTCAGCTGGTTCATCCCCGCGCTCGTCAAGTACCGCAAGTTGCTGGGCGAGGTGCTGATCGTCTCGTTCTTTCTGCAACTGATTGGCTTGGCGACCCCGCTCTTTTTCCAGGTCGTTGTGGACAAGGTACTGGTCCACCGCAGCTTCGATACCCTGGATGTCATAGCGGTAGGTTTGCTGGTCTGTTCGATCTTCGAGTCGCTGTTGAGTGGGTTGCGCACTTATGTTTTCTCACATACCACCAGCAGGATCGATGTGGAGCTTGGCGCGCGTCTGTTCCGGCATTTGCTGGCATTGCCGCTGGCGTATTTCCAGGCACGACGCGTGGGCGATTCGGTGGCACGGGTGCGCGAGCTGGAGACCATTCGAAGTTTCCTGACCGGCAATGCCGTGACCCTGATCATCGATGTCCTGTTTTCATTCGTCTACATCGGTGTGATGCTCATATACAGCGGGTGGCTGACGCTGGTGGTCGTCGCCTCACTGCCGTTGTACGCGCTGCTGTCCACGGTGATTACCCCCGCCCTGCGAGCCCGCCTTCGCGAAAAATTTGATCGCGGAGCCGAGAATCAGGCGTTCCTGGTTGAGGCGGTGAGTGGTATCCAGACCCTGAAGGCGATGGCGGTTGAGCCACAAATCACGCGCCAGTGGGATAACCAACTCGCGGGTTATGTTGCTTCCGGGTTCCAGACCACTACGACGGCGACCGTGGCGCGCGAAGGTGTGGGATTTGTCGGCAAGCTGGTCACCGTCGTCACGATATGGATGGGTGCGCACCTCGTGATCGGCGGTACGTTGACGGTGGGGCAACTGGTTGCTTTCACCATGATTGCCAATCGCGTGGCGCAGCCGATCATGCGTATCGCGCAACTTTGGACGGATTTCCAGCAGACCGGTGTTTCCATGCAACGGCTCGGCGATATCCTGAATGCACCGACCGAGACCGCGGCACAGCACAGGAGCGCGATGCCTGCGCTGCGGGGTCGCATCCAGCTGGACTCCGTGCGTTTTCGGTATCGACCGGAGACTCCGGAAGTCCTGCAGGGCGTCAATCTCGAGATCGGTGCCGGCGAAGTCGTCGGGATCGTGGGCCGTTCCGGTTCCGGCAAGAGCACGTTGTCGAAGCTGGTGCAACGCCTCTATGTGCCCGAGCGCGGTCGCGTGCTCATCGACGGCATTGACCTTGCCATGGTGGATGTTTCCTCATTGCGTCGTCAGATCGGCGTGGTCCTTCAGGAGAACGTACTGTTCAACCGCTCCGTGCGTGAGAATATCGCTCTTGCTGATCCCGGTGTGCCGTTCGAGGAAGTCGTTCGGGCTGCCAAACTGGCTGGCGCGCACGAATTCATCCTGGAACTGCCCGACGCCTACGACACCATCGTCGGAGAGCAGGGCGCATCGTTGTCGGGAGGACAACGACAGCGGGTTGCCATCGCGCGTGCATTGATGACCAACCCGCGCATCTTGATCTTCGATGAAGCCACCAGCGCGCTCGACTATGAATCCGAGCGCATCATCCAGACGAACATGCGCGCGATTTGCCATCAGCGGACGGTCATCGTCATTGCGCACCGGCTGTCGGCGGTCCGCGATGCCAACCGCATCCTTGTCATGGATCGCGGCCGCATTGTGGAACAGGGAAGTCACGACGATTTGCTCAAGCTGCAGGCGGGTCAC
>Ga0207640_10000542_pt1 | contig 22627 bp, 14 predicted proteins | sample KBSCornC42_FD_184300 | JGI IMG/M metagenome (GOLD analysis project Ga0207640, IMG submission 184300) | Corn rhizosphere microbial communities from Kellogg Biological Station, Michigan, USA - KBS Corn C4-2 (SPAdes) (version 2) | ecosystem: Host-associated > Plants > Roots > Rhizosphere > Soil ... | reverse complement strand
CGATTGCGGCGGGTGCCAATGTGCTGGTCGCCGGAACTGCGACCTTCCAGGGCGGGCCCAGCCAATATGCCGCAAATGTCGCCGCTTTGCGCGAGGCGCGCTGATGGCGGACGGGCCCGACCAGGGCGACGGCACTTCCGAAGGCCGCCCGCACCGCGCGGGGCAGAGGCCGGGTTCGTCGCTTAGCGAAACCCTGGGGCGCACACTCAAGAAGCTCAGCTTCCGCACACCGGTCCACAAGCTCCGCCTGCGCGGGCGTTATCCGCTGCAATTGCTCGACGTGCCCGCCGATCCGATCCCGGGGAGCCTGCGCGCGGGGCGCGCATTGCTAGACGGCAAGATGGTCGCGGGGGGCGAGAATATTCCGTTCGAGGCTCTCGACCGCGGCGGCTTCTCGCCTGCTTTCACCGAATATTGGCAGAGCTTTGCCTGGCTGCGCGACCTCGCCGCCTCGGTCGAACGGCGCGGCGCGGCGCCCGTCGCCGAGAAACTGATGCGCCAATGGCTTACGATGCACGCGCGTGACGTGACCGAGCCCGCGTGGCGACCCGATTTGTGGGGCCGCCGGATCCTGTTCTGGACCGCTTATGCGCCCTTCATCCTCGACACGCGCGACGGCGAATATCGCAAGGAGGTGCTGAACGCGTTGGCGCGCGGTGCCCGCCATCTCGACACCGCCGCCGACACTGCGCCGCAAGGGCTGCCCCGCGTCATGGCCTGGGCGGGTGTGATTGCGGCAGGGCTGCTCTTCCCGGGCGGCGATTTGCGCACCGCGCATGGCGAAGCGGGCATGACCCGCGCGCTGGCGCTCGCGGTACATGCCGATGGCGGCCTGATTTCGCGTTCCCCGATCGAGCAACTCGCGCTCGTCGAGCTGCTCGCGCAGCTGCGCGGCGTCTATGAAGTGCGTGCGCGGCCGCTGGCTGGCGCGGTGGCTTTGGCGCTGGGCCAGGCGATACCGGTGTTGGCGAGCGCGACGCTGGGCGACGGCGGATTGTCGAGCTGGCAGGGCGGCGGCCCGGCCAGCGCATCGCGGATCGCGGCAGCGCTGGCGGCGGTCAATTTCCGCGGTGGCGTGCGTGACGATGCGCGCGACTGGGGGTATCAGCGGCTGGTCTGCGGCGAGACGCAATTGATCATGGACGCGGCGCCACCGCCGGCCGCCGCTCTGTCGCGCGGCGCCTGCGCATCGACGCTCGCGTTCGAGATGTCGGACGAAGGGCACCGGCTGGTGGTCAATTGCGGCGGCGGCGCGGGGATCGCGCCCGAGCTTGGCAAGGCCTTGCGAACCACAGCGGCGCATTCGACCCTGGTGCTGGCCGAAACCAATTCGACCGCGATCCATCCCGATGGGTCGATGGGACGCGGCGTCACGGAGGTGGCGTTGATGCGGGCCGAAACGCCGGATGCGCGCCGGATCGAGGCGGCGCATGATGGCTATGTCAAACGCTTCGGCTTCAGCCATCGCCGCCGATTGAGTCTCGCCGCGGACGGCCGTTCGCTCGAGGGCGAGGACAAGCTCTCGCCCGAGGGCCGCAAGAAGACTGCGCCGAGCACGCCGGTCGCTTTGTGGTTCCACCTCGCGCCCGGCATCGAAACCGTGCTCACCACGGACGGGCAAGGGGCGCTGCTCCGCCCCGACGAGGGCACCGGCTGGCAATTCCGCACGCGCGCCGGCACGCTCGCGCTGGAAGACACTATCTGGATCGACGTCGCCGGGCGTCCGCGCCCGTCCAAAGCCCTGGTGGTGACGCTCGACACCCCCGATACGGGCGTCACCATCCCCTGGTCGTTCAGACGCGTCCGCTAATCAGCGGACGAGCAGCCCCCGCGCTTGTGCCGCAACCTGCGCGAGCATCGCCGCGCTGGGCGTCGCCGCAAGGCGGGCGCGGTCCACAAGCGTGCGGAATTGCTCGACACGCGGCGCCTGTGCCTTGAGCCAGGCATCGACGGCTTTCTGCGGGTCGCTGCCATCAGCGCGCGCCAGGAATTCGAGACGGAGTTGCTCGAATTCGCGGGCGAGACCCGCCGCCAGCAGCCGCTCCCACGGATCGGACGAGACAAAGCGGACCGCCGCCGCCTTGGCCCAGTCGAGACCGAGCGCCTCGCCCAGCCGGACATAGGCCTGCGTCACCGCAAGCTCGTCGGCCGAGATGCGCGCGGCCAGGCTTGCCGTCCCGATCGCGCCGTCAAGTTCGTAGAGGCGCACGATCCGGTCGACGATGTCGTCGCCCGCGCCGTCCGCACCCAATCGGGCCCGCAAGGCCGCCGCACCCGCGCGCGCTTCCTGCTTCAGCAGGCTGTCGAGGCGGGATTCCAGCCGCTTGACGCCAGGCTCCAGATCGCTGGCGAGCTTGCCCGGAGCGATCTCGTTCCCCGAGGCGCGCATCGCATCGGCGACGTGCAGCCGCGCGGCCGACCCCGCCGCGGCGAGCAAGGCCAGGCGTGCGGTTTCGGAAAGCGCCGCCCGCTCGATCGCCTCGAACAGGCTTTCCAGCTGGAAAATCGCATCGACCGCGAAATACGCAGCGGCGACCTGCGCCAGCGCAGCGCCTTCCTCTTCGGCCAGCTCGAACGGGGTAACCAGGCCTAGGCGGTTGACCACACGGTTCGCCATTTTGGTGGCAATGATTTCGGGGCGCAGGCGATGGTCATCGATCGCCTGGCCGAAACGGGTCTGCATTGCCAGCGGGAAGGCCGCATGCAGCGTCGGGCGGAGCAGCGGATCGGAGGCGACATCCGACGCTTCGATCGCTGCCTGCATCGCGAGCTTGCCGTGGCTCAGGATCACCGCCAGCTCCGGCCGGGTCAGGCCATGCCCCTCCTGCGCCCGACGCAAGAGGTTGGCATTGCTCTCGATCCCGTCCACCGCCCGGTCGATCCGGCCCGAGGTTTCGAGCATCTCGACCACGCGCAATTGCGCGGGCAGGGCCGCCGCGCCGCCATGTTCGGCAAGGCTCAGGCCGAGCGTCTGGAGGCGGTTATCCTCCAGCACGATATGCGCGACATCGTCGGTCATCTCGGCGAGGAAGCTATTGCGATCTTCGAACGAGAGGCGCCCTTCACTCATCTCGCGGTTGAGCGCGATCTTGATGTTGACCTCATTGTCCGAACAATCGACGCCGGCCGAATTGTCGATGAAGTCGGTATTGATCCGCCCGCCGCTGCCCGCGAATTCGATCCGGCCCGCCTGGGTGACGCCCAGATTGGCACCCTCGCCGATCACCTTGGCGCGGATATCGGCGCCATTGACCCGGTGCGCGTCGTTGGCGGGGTCGCCGACCTCGGCATTCGACTGGAACGCGGCCTTCACATAGGTGCCGATGCCGCCGAACCAGAGCAGGTCCGCGGGCGCTTTCAGGATCGCTGAAATCAGCCCCGAGGGGTCAATTTCGTCCACATCGAGCGCCAAAACCGCCTTGATTTCAGGCGAAAGCGGGATCGATTTCTGCGTGCGGGGGAAGATTCCGCCGCCTTTCGAGATCAATTCCGGGTTGTAATCGGCCCAGGAAGAGCGCGGCAAAGCGAACATGCGGGCGCGCTCGGCCCAGCTTTTGGCCGCATCCGGGTTCGGATCGAGGAAGATATGGCGATGGTCGAACGCCGCGACGAGCCGGATCGTGCGCGACAAAAGCATGCCGTTGCCGAACACGTCGCCCGACATGTCGCCGCAACCGACGACGCTGACCGGATCGTTCTGGACGTCGATGCCCTGTTCCAGGAAGTGGCGCTGGACCGAGACCCAGGCGCCCTTGGCGGTGATGCCCATCGCCTTATGGTCGTAGCCGTTGCTGCCGCCGGATGCGAAGGCGTCGCCCAGCCAGAAGCCGCGCTCGACCGCGATCGCGTTGGCGATGTCGGAGAAGGTGGCGGTGCCCTTGTCGGCCGCGACCACGAAATAGGGATCGTCGCCGTCGTGGATCGTCACCGCCTCCGGGTGGACGACCTTGCCTTCGATGAAATTGTCCGTGACCGACAAAAGCGCGCGGATGAAGATGCGATAGCTCTCCGTCCCCTCCGCCAGCCAGGCGTCGCGATTGGCGATCGGCGGCAATTGCTTGGGATAGAAACCGCCCTTCGCGCCGGTGGGCACGATCACCGCATTCTTGACGACCTGCGCCTTCATCAGGCCGAGGATTTCAGTGCGGAAGTCGTCGCGCCGGTCGGACCAGCGCAGCCCGCCGCGCGCGATCGGGCCACCGCGCAGGTGGATGCCCTCCACCCGCGGCGAATAGATCCAGATTTCGCGCCAGGGCAAAGGCTTGGGGAGGTTCGGGACGAGCGCCGAATCCATCTTGAAGGCGAGCGCTTCCTGCGCGGCGGGGGCGAAGGCGTTGGTGCGCAGGATTGCGCGGACGACGCCGGTCATGCGGCGCAGGATGCGGTCGTCCTCGATCGAGGCGATCTGCGCCAGCGCGGCTTCCAGCGCGGCGGCGGCCGTCTTGTCGCCACCCTTGTGCGCCGGATCGTGGCGGGCATCGAACAGCGCGATCAGCGCGCGCGCGACGTCGGGCGCGCGGTGAAGCGCGTCGGCGACCGTCTGCAAGCCATAAGGCAATCCGGTCTGGCGCAGATAGCGGAACCAGGCGCGTACCAGCACCACCTCGCGCGGATCGAGCCCGACGCCGACGATCAGCGCGTTGAACGCGTCATTCTCGGCATGATTGGCAAGCACCGCCGCGATCGCGGTCTCGGCCACATCCGAGCGAGAGAGCAAGGCATCCGCCGCCTCGCCGCTGTCGGCTTCGAGCAGGAATTCGTGGATGAAGCCCGCATTGCCGCCGTCGAGCGGGGTCGGGATTTCCTCGAGCACGCGGAAACCGAAATTCTCGAACACCGGCACCGCTTCGGACAGCGGGATCAACTCGCCCAGGCGATAGGTTTTGAGCCGCAGACGCGCACCCGTCTCGCCCGCCGCACGGCACAGCCGCACGGCGCGCCCCTCCGTGTCGGCCAGCCCGGCCAGCCGCTCGATATCGGCAGCGGCCTCGTCGGGCGTGGAGCGGGTGCGGAACTCGGCCGGGAACGTTTCCGCCCAATCGAGCGCCATGCGCGCGGCACGTGTCGGATTGACGCTTTCGAGCAGTTTCGCCTCGATCGCGGGCGTCCAGCCACGCAGCATCTTCTCGATCTGACTGTCGAGCGCGGCCGCGTCGGGCAAGGGCGCGCCGAGCGGCATATCGAGCGTGTAGCGCAACAAGGCGATGTCGCCTTCGCCCAGATCGAGCGCCCAGTTGGTCACAGGGGCATTGGCCGCCTGTTCCAGCATGGTCTGGATTGCCATCCGCTGGCGCGTCGAGAGCGCCTCGCGCGGCAGCCAGACGAACGCGAACAGATGACGGTTGAGCGGCCCGGGGGCGAGCACCAGCTTTGGGCGCGGGCGATCGGCAAGGCTCATCGCGGTCAGCGCGACCTCTTCCAGGACGTTCGCGGAGAAGGTGGTCAGGATGTCGTGCGGCAGGTCGGACAGCGCGTGGTGCAGCGCCTTGCCGGCATGCGACGAGGGATCGAAGCCATATTTGCTTTCGATCTGCGCAAGCCGCGTCCGCAGCACCGGTACCTTGTCCGACGGCGCACGGAGCGCGGCGCTGGTCCACAAGCCGGCGGTGATCGAAAGGCCGGTAATCTGGCCCCCATCACGCACCGGCACGACCAGAAGATCGAGCGGGCCGCGGCGGTGGACGGTGGCGATGCGGTCGCCCTTGACCACCAGTGGTGCTTCGCCCCCTTCGTCGAACCAGCGGAAGGCGGCGGCGCGGGCCGCGTCCGACCAGAGCTGCTCGCTATCGTCGCGCAGGATGCCGAGGCCGGGAGCGGAGGACCCGTCACGATGCTCGACATGATGGCCGAGCAGCGTGAGGTGCTTTTCCAGGAACCAGCGCATCAGTGCCGCACCTTCGCCATCCGGCAAGCCTTGGCCGGCGTCGCGCAGCGCAATCTGCAATTTGGGCCAATCCTCAACCGCGGCGCGCACGTCGCCGAGCACATGAGCGAGGCCATCTTCGAGCGCGCGACGATGCTTCGCGTCGACGCGGTCGACCTCCATATAGATCATGGATTCGCGCCGCTCGCCGCTGGCGCCGGCGGGCAGGATTGCGCTGAGCGTGCCGTCGGCACCGCGTCGCACCGGAAGCACCGGATGAAGCAAGCGGTGAATATCGACGTTCTGGGCTGCGAGCGCTGCCGCGACCGAATCCACCAGGAAGGGCATATCGTCATTGACGATGCCCAGCCGCATCCGCCGGTGCACGCTGTCGCCGCCAAGCGATTCCAGCGCGATCGCGGGCTTGCCCGCCATGCGCTTCGCCGCAACTCCGGCCATGAAGGCGACGGCGTCATTGCGGGCGGAGTCGTCGAAATTATCGGTTTCGCCGGGCAGTGCACCCGCCACCAGCGCCGCACCGATAGCGGCCGCAGCCTCCTCCCCAAGTCCGGGAGTGGCCAAATCCGTGTTCGTCATCCTGCTCTCCGGCACGATAAGCGGTCGCTTTCGTGCGCTATATCTTGGTTAATGCCGAACCTATGCGCTTCTGTGACGGTCGGGACAACCCGCGCGCTTTCGAGAAAGCCGGTCCCGCTTTTGGAAAGCGCTCTTCCGCGCTTTCTCAAAGGCTTACCCTGCGCGGCGTACGCGCTCGACGGCCGCTTCGGTGAAGTCGTCGTCGGCCGGAACGGGTGCGATTACCTCGACGCCCTGCGGCACGCGGCGGCCGATCAGCAGCATCAGATCCTGATCGATCGCGAGCTCGATCTGGCCCAGGGCAGCCTGCGCATCGACCCACTCACGCTGTTCGCCCGCATTGGCTGCGCGGCGTTCGGACCGGCGCGCGCGGCGCTCGGCGAGGGCGACGGCAATATGGCCGCCGTCGTGATTGTCGAGCCAGGCGGGCAGGCGGCCCGGCCCGAGGCCGAGGCGGACGGCATGATCCAGCGTGGCAGAGAAGCGGATGCGGTCGATGCGACGCACGTCCGCCCCGAACACCATCCGCACCAGCTTGCGCGGCGTGAGCGCAGCGTCGCGCACCGCGATCATATAATCATAAGCCGCGCCCAGAGCCGCGTTGAGACTGGCGTCGCCCCGCGTGCGATCGGTAGCGGCGAGCGCGGCCCAGGTGCGCGCCTGCGCCAGCCGCTGAGCCAATGGTTGCGGCGGGAGGCTGGCGCTCACGGTGAGCGCCGCGCCAGGGCCGTCGCCCCAGGCACAGACAACCGGAGCGTTCGGCCGCGACGCGAATGCGCTTCCGATCGCGGCTGCGATATCTGCGGTGGGTTCGACCGCGGCGACCTGCTTCCAGCTCATCACGCCATAGACCGCGCTCAGGCGGCCGTCGTCGTCCGCGAAAGGCAGGAGGATACCGCGGTGGAGCAGATGCATGTCGTCGCGGCCGGCAAATTCGGCCTCGAAGCCGACCGGAGCTTCATACGCCACGATATCGGAGAAACGGCGCAGCAATTCGGCCAGCAGGGTACCGCTCCGCACGTCGTCGATGGTTGGATTGGCGGCGAGGATCTCGCTTTCGGTCCGCAGATCGTCGCCGAGATAGGCGATTAGCGGCGCGCCGCCCTGTTCGGGCAGATCGACGAGGACGCTGCGGGCCGAGAAGGACGTCATCCGGCGCTGATCCATGTCGCGCACGCGCGGCATGCGGCGGCCATTCAGCAGCGACACCCAATAATCATAAGCACGCGCATGCATGCGTCGTTCGCGCCCAAAGGCGAAAACGGGCTCGTCGCCGAGCTCAGCGGGGTTGGGCTTCGCGGTCGTGCTGACGCCGGTCATGGAACCTACCTGTTCTAGTCCATCGGGAGCATTGCGCCCGGGAAGTTTAGGAAGGGTGAATCAATGCCGCCCCCGCATGCGATGCTTGTCAGGCGGCGGAACCGCTGGTAACGGCCCGCTTCCGGCGCGCCGCTTTAGCTCAGCTGGTAGAGCATCGCATTCGTAATGCGGGGGTCACAGGTTCGAGTCCTGTAAGCGGCACCATTTCCAGATCGAAACTTTCTCTGGCGCGGTAGGCCGCCGGCTGCCTGAACGCATTGTCGACACGCGAAAGCGCCGCCGGACCCGAAGGCTCGGCGGCGCTTACCGTTACACCAGGATTATACGAAGCGGACCGTCGTGTTGCGACGGGCGCGCAAAGCGCCGCCGATCGCGCCGAACCCGATGAGCATCAAAGCCCAGCTGGATGCTTCGGGCGTGGGGAGGGGGTCCGAATAGAAGAGGAGCTCGGCCCCGGCCGCGCTGTTGAATGTCACGATCTTGTCGCTCGGTTGGCCGTTCGCTTCCATTATCCACCAGGTCCCGATTGCCGCGGGGTTCCAGGCGCTGGGGGAAATGAAATGGCCGACCGGCTCGCAAACCGGTTCATTCTCGCTGCCGCAGGCGGTGGTGGCGGGAATCACCCAGATTTGATGACCGATCGAAACCCAGCTACTATCCGCAGCCTGATCCCAGGTGAAGCCGACATTGCTGAAGTCGAGCCCATCGCTGACGTCGAAAGTGGCGCCGAACGGATGGAATGACGACTCACCGTCGCTGGCGACCATGTAGGACGCGCCCGGAAAGACACTTTCGAGGAAGTTGCCGGTAAATCCGGTTGCGGGGTCTTCGGTACCGACGACGTGAGATTGGGCGTTGAGTGCAGGGGCTGCGGCCAGGGCGAGTGCCAAGGCGGCGCCGGTCCATAAATATTTCGACATAATGGTAACCCCCTATGCTGACTGCCAAAATGCAGGCTGAAACGGTTCGACACATTAAACACACGCTACGAATGCTCGTAGGTTCCCCTATTTCTTGGACCTTCCCTCCCTTGCGCAGAATGGTTGCGCAGAAGACGGCAGTATCGCCGTAAATGTTACTTTCATTAACGCGGCGTGAAACAACATTTGACGTACGGCCCCGGGTTCAGATGAGTCCATTTCCGGTAAGTAAATGGACGTTCTTTGGGAATGAAGGCGCGCGCGGTGGGCAAGTGGCGATCGCGGGTGGACGCGTGCGCTGTTACCCTTTCCGATAAATATCTGGCCCCGCGGAATCCCCATCAAACAGGTGCGATTCGTGGCGCGCTTACCGCACTATTCGACTCAGCAGTTTCCATCGCTGAAGACACCGGCGGGCTTACGTCCGATATTGGAGGTAAGGGGAGAATGACTTTTAGAATTAATATGATCAATGCGGTGTGTGGGGAGTCATACGCTGCTTCATATGATTTATTTCACCACCGAAAACGACACCGTTTTGGCGCCGAACCAAATGCCGTTTCTGAACTTGTCGGGAAAGTTGAAGATTTTGTGACCTGACAAAACAATCGGGGACACAACATCAACAATATGCTATCTGGCCTTCTTCCTATTTGGAGATGATAGCGCTATCGTCTGTTGAACGGGAATTCATGCGGCACCACGCGCCTGATGTTTAGGCGACAGCAGCCGGGAAGGGGGTAAGGGGCATGGGCATCCGACCAGTAGAGGCGGCATTTGCCACATCCTTATTAGCGAGACGTCTCGCCGAAGTCGCCACTTTGAGCGACTATGAGCGGGACTTGATCTTGCACCTCAAGCTACATTTCCACACCTATTGCGCTGACACGACGATAACCGACAGTCAGTCGGAGTGGATCTCGCCAAACCTGATCGTTTCGGGCTGGGCTTGCCGCGAGCGCCTTTTGCCGAATGGCCGGCGCGGGCTTTTGTCCATACTCCTGCCCGGGGACGTGATCGGAAATTGCCGCGAAAAGCGGGCGCTGGACATGGTCGAAGTCTCCGCGATCAGCGACGTCCAGATAGCGTGCCTCTCGCCGCTCATGCGCCTGATCGAAGCGGAACCGTCGCGGTGCGGCGGTATCATCGATGGCCTTTCCGCGCTGCGTTTTCGCGAGGAGCGCCGCCTTCTCGATCATATGGTTCGGCTAGGCCTGCAAACCGCGCCGCAGCGAACGGCCAGCCTGTTGCTGGAGCTGTTTCAGCGCTGTCGAGAGATCGGCTTCGTTACGGGCGGATCGTTCCTCATGCCGTTGACGCAGGAAATGCTGGGCGACGCCTTGGGGATGAGCGTGGTGCATGTGAATCGCGTGATACGGGAGCTGAGAATCCGGCATCTTCTTTATCTGCATTCGGGAATCGCCGAGATTGAGGACGTGGCAGGGCTGGCGTCCGCGGCAGGTTTCGAGCCGAGCGAGGTCTGCGACCCGATCCCACTTCAGCATAAGCGGTTCGCCTAGGGCCTGAGGGTCAATCAAGCTCGCGCCGGCACCCGGCCGCGAAGCCGTCACCTCGGCTGCCTGCTGCACCACAACCGGGTGGCGAATGGTTATTGCTGCGGTTTCCTGAGCGGAGGCAGGCGGCTGGCTTCGGTCATCGGCAGGCCGGCTTCGGTCGGCACGTAGATCAGCTGCGCGTTGGTGTCCTGCAGTGCCTGGATCTGCAGGTAGCGAAGATAGCCCTCCGGCCCGCCCAGGCTGTTCTGCAGGATATGATTTGCCTGCGCCGCGCCTTCCGCACGCGTCACTTCCGCTTTGGCCAGCTCGACCGCCGCTTCCATCTTGGCGTGCGCTTCGAGCACCGCCACCTGACGCGAGGACTGTGCTTCGGCGAGCTTTGCCCGACCCTCCATCTCCTGCTGATAGACATGGTATCGCGGGCATCCGCCGAGGGCGAGGCAGCCGATCAAAACGATCCCCGCCGAAGCGCCAACGCCCGAACCAAAACCGAATCCAAAGTTCATGACCGCCCCTCTCCGCCGTGAAATTTTGGTGCATTCAGCACGCTTTTGCGGTCGGGCGCTAGTGGTCGGCGAGCAGATGCAAGTTGGGCATGGCGCGCGCCGCAACCTGGTCTATCAGTCGGATAAGCATGCTTGTCTCGGTCGCACGGGTGCGCGCCAGCCCGGGCCAAGGGGGGAGGAGAAACGGTGAGAAACTGCGTACTGCTTGGGTGGGCCCTCCTGCTGCCGGCGCAGTTATGCTCAGCCGCTACGCTCCAGATCGCCACGGCAGCCGACCGGCAAGGCCGTTCCGTCGAGCTGGTCGGCAGCCATGGCGTGGCGCCGATCCTGATCGACGCGGGGGATTATCGCGTGGTTCGTCTGGCCGCCGATATGCTGGCGGACGATGTGGCGCGCGTGACCGGCAAGCGCCCCGCGGTCGGGCGGACGCAGGGCGGCCATGACCTGATATTGGCGGGCACGCTCGGGCACAGCCCGCTGATCTCCCGCCTCGCCGCGGCAGGCAAGTTGCGCGGCCTCGAGAGGATCCGCGGCAAGTGGGAGGCGACGGTCACGCAAATCGTCGAAAATCCGATGCCGGGCGTTAAACGGGCGCTTGTGATCGTCGGCAGCGACCGGCGCGGCACGGCCTATGGCCTGACGCAATTGTCCGAGAAGATCGGAGTTTCGCCCTGGAACTGGTGGGCCGACGTGCCCGTCGCCCACCGCGCATCGCTATTCGTGACTTCGCCGTCGCCCAGCGTGGACATGCCGGCCGTCAAATATCGCGGTATCTTTATCAACGATGAGGATTGGGGGATCAGCCGCTGGGCCAGCACCACCTTCGATCCCCAGCGCGGCAATATCGGTCCCAAGACCTATGCCAGGGTCTACGATCTCATGCTGCGGCTGCGGCTCAATTATATCTGGCCTGCGATGCACGGCGTCACCACCGAATTCGGGTCTATCCCTGAAAACGCGGCTCTGGCGGATGAATATGGCGTGGTGGTCGGCTCATCCCATTGCGAGCCGATGCTTTACAACAATATCCATTGGAACGAGGCCCGGCAGGGCAAGTGGGATTATAGCCTCAACCAGGACGCGATCCGATCGACATGGGAAAAGACCGTGAAGGAACGCGGCGCTTACGAGGCGGTCTGGACGACGGGCATTCGCGGCATCCACGATCAGGCGATGGAGGGGCCCAACGATATCCCGACGCGGATTGGGACCGTCAGTCACGTCATCGCCGACCAGCGGGCGCTGCTCGACCGCTACGTCAGCAAGCAATGGGGCCCGGTCGCGCAGATATTCGTCCCGTATAAGGAAGTGCTGCCGATCTATGACGGTGGGCTGGCGGTGCCGTCCGACGTGACATTGGTGTGGGCCGACGACAATTTCGGCTATCTCAGGCGGCTGGGTTCGCCTGCCGAGCGCAAGCGCGCGGGCGGGGCCGGCGTCTATTGGCACCTGTCTTATTACGGCTCACCGCATTCCTATACCTGGGTCAACACGACGGCGCCGGCCCTGATGTGGGAGGAGCTGGACAAGGCCTGGAATAACGATGCCCGCCGCGTCTGGGTTATCAACGTCGGCGATATCAAACCGGCGGAGATCGGGATCGATCATTTCGCCCGCCTGGCCTGGAATCCGCAGGCGATGGGGCCGGCATCGCAGCCCCGCTTTCTCAACGATTTCGCGACGCGGAATTTCGGTGCCGCGATCGCGCCGCGTATCTCGACGTTCCTGGCCGAGTTTTACCGGCTGGGGACGATTCACAAACCCGAATTGATGAACCGCGCCTGGGCGCTTTCGCTGACCCCCGAACGCGCGGGCGCGTTGCGGCGATCCTATGGGGCGCTGCTCGCGCGCGAGGCGCAGCTGCTTGCCGCGGTCGACCCCGCGGCGCGCGACGCTTATGTGGAGACGGTCGGCTTCCCCGCCCGCGTGCTGGCGATGACGGGTCTCATCTTCCTCGCGGACCGCGATATCCAGTCCGGTATCGATCCGGCGGCGAGCGCGCGCGAAATGGAGGCGCTTCGGCAAAGGCTGACCGACGAGGTCGATCGCTACAACACGCAGCTCGCGGGCGGGAAATGGAAAGGCATGATGCCCGGCCTGGAGACTGCGCAGGACCAGACCTCATGGTCCAGCCAGGTGCGCTGGCCGTGGGGCGAAAAGGCGGGGGCGGGCGGCCAGCCCTCCGTCGCGGCAGCCGCGCCGGCCGAAGCCAATTGGCGCGATGCCGCACTCTTCGACCGGCAGGCGGGCGCGAACGGAAATGCCTGGGTGTCGGTAACCGGCCTCGGCCCGAGTGCGCGCGCGATGGCGGTTCGCGCCGCGCCCGGCGGATCGTCCGCGTCCCGATCGCGCAAAGGCGAGCCCTCCCTCGAATATCGCTTCACCAACGGTGAGGGCGCGGCGCGCGCCTATGTCGATTTCCTGCCCTCCTTCCGACTCTATCCGGGACAGAAATTGTCGGTAGCGATCAGCGTCGATGGGCAGGCGCCGGCCACTTACGAAATACCCGGCTCGGGCGGGTCGGAGGATGAAAACGGACGGATCCGCACCGTCGCCGTCCAGGACAATTATGTCCGCCTGTCCGTGCCGTTGCCCGCGCCTGGCGGCGGCGACCATATATTCCGTATCGCGACGGCGAACCCCGGCGTGGTTGTGGACCGGATCTGGCTCCCTCGATAACGCTATACGCGGCCGCCGGGGGAGGTGGGGCCGACCCTGAAGAACAGGGCCAGGCTAAGGCTTTCCGCGATGCGCGCAGCCTTGGCTTGCAGCGCGCCGGCAATTTGGGGCGGCACGATGTCGGCCGTCGCCTTTGCCCATAGCGCAAGCCAGCGATCGAACATTTCGGGCGTGAGCCGCCCGCCATGTTTAAGGTGCGCCGCCATCGGATTGCCCTTGTAACGGCCGGTGGTCAGCATCACTGACGACCAGAACGCGGCAAGCTTTTCGAGATGGTCGGGCCAGTCGTGGATAGCATCGTTAAAGACCGGGCCGAGCAGAGGGTCGGCCCGCACGATGCCGTAGAAATGCGGAATCAGTCTTTCCAGCTGTGCCTCTTCGATGACCGTCTGGCCGCTCACGTTTCGCTCCGATCCTGTGTTCCGGCCTATATAGGTCGATTGTCTCGGCCTGCACGGAAGCTGGGCAAATTTGCGGGTGCTAGAGCCTGATCGTTTTTAGTGGAAGCGCTTGGCGCTTCCGCTGAAAGCGTGGATCAGGCTCTTTCAAATAGTTGAGACCTTGATCGGTTCAGGCTGAATCAGCCTGAACCGATCAAGGTCTAGCGGAGCGCGCGATTAAACAGGGCCAGCATCCACCCGACCGCCTGCAGGAATAACGCCGGATCATAGCGAGGGCCTTCGTCGCGCAGGAAAGCATGCTGCGCATGGACCTCGTGCCATTCATATTTGGCGCCGACCTCCTCCAGCCGGGCGCGGATCGCCTCGCGGCCGGCGAACGGAACGTGCGGATCCTGGCGGCCCCAGACGAACATCGCCTCGGCCTTGAGTTCGTCCATCCGCGCGAGGCTGTCGTCCGCTTTTCCTTCGCCCAATGTGCCGGAGTGGATGTCGGTCGCGTAGAAGCAGGCGGCGGCCAAGACCTGGGGATTGAGCGCGGCTCGATAGGCGAGGTGCCCGCCGAGGCAGACGCCCATCGTCGCGAGTCTGCCGCTGCAGGCGGGGTGCCCGGCCAGCCACGCGAGCGCGGCGCGCGCGTCGGCGTCATAGGCGGCGACCGGCTTCGCGAACTTGAGCTCGTTCCCGCGGTCGGTGCCGGGCTGATCATAGGCCAGCACGGTGCCTGCGGGTTCATATTCGTGATAGACTTCCGGCACGCCCACCACATAGCCATGGCCCGCGACCAGCGCGGCCAGCCGCCTGATCGGCCCCGTGACCTGATAGATTTCCGAGAAGAACAGCACGCCGGGAAAGCGGCCCTCCACGGCCGGGCGGAACAGATGCACGCGCATCGTGCCGTAGCCAGGGACGGCGATATCCTCATATTCGTCGCTGCGGATGATCATGCGGCTTTCCTGTCCCGAAAAAGGGAGCCGCGCAAATCTCTATGCAAAACATATAGCGCCGCCCGGTCATCCATCTCGCATCCCAACGCGGCGCGGTCTTAATGGCGCATCCTCGACATTCGACGGGGACGGACACGTGCAGGACATAATCTGGATGGCGATCATGCTCGGGCTGACGGCGGCGACTCTCGCCTACGTCCGGCTGTGCGACAATGCGTGAGGGCTGAATCATGACCCTCGATCTCTGGCTGGCGAGCCTGACCGCGATCGGCTTGCTCCTCTATCTCGTGGCCGTGCTTCTGCGGCCCGAGCGCTTCTGACGGGAGGCGTGTCATGACTGTCCAGGGCTGGGTCCTGATCCTCGCTTTCACCGCCATGATCGTCGCCATCGCCAAGCCGATGGGGTTATGGCTGCACGCGCTCTACGAAGGCCGGCGGACGCCGCTTCACGCGGTGCTGGGGCCGGTTGAACGCGGATTCTATCGGCTGTCCGGCATCGATCCTGACGAGGAGATGAGCTGGCGCCGCTATGCCGTGCATATGCTGATCTTCAACGTCGCATTGATGCTCTTCACCTATGCCGTCTTGCGGCTGCAGGCCGTCTTGCCGCTCAACGCGCCCAAATTCGCGAATGTCGGCGCCGACGGTGCGTTCAATATTGCGGTCAGCTTCGCTACCAACACCAATTGGCAATATTATGCGGGCGAGAGCACGCTCTCCAACCTCAGCCAGATGCTGGGGCTGGTGATCCATAATTTCCTTTCGGCCGCGACCGGTGTCGCGCTCGCTTTCGCTTTCTTTCGCGGCTTTGCGCGACGGCAGGTGGCGACGCTCGGCAATTTCTGGGCGGATTGCACGCGGGTGACGCTCTATCTGCTGCTGCCGGCCTGCCTGGTCTACGCGCTCTTCCTGATCGCCAGCGGCGTACCCCAGACGCTCGTTCAGCAGGTCGACGCCACCACGTTGGAAGGCGCCAGACAAACGATCGCGCTCGGCCCGGTCGCGAGCCAGGAAGCGATCAAGATGTTCGGCACCAATGGCGGTGGCTTCTTCAACGCTAACAGCGCGCATCCGTTCGAGAACCCGACCGCGCTCACCAACTTCATTCAGATGCTGTCGATTTTGGCGGTCGGTGTCGGCCTGACATGGTGCTTCGGCAAGGCGGTCGGCAATACGCGGCAGGGCTGGGCCATCCTTGCGGCGATGATGATGTTGTTTCTCGCTGGCACCACCATGGCCTATTGGCAGGAGGCTCACACCACGCCGATGCTCCATGGCTTCGGCCTGCATGGCGGCAACATGGAGGGCAAGGAGGTGCGCTTCGGCATCGCCGCCTCCAGCCTGTTCGCGGCGGTGACGACCGACGCCTCGTGCGGCGCGGTCAACGCGATGCACGACAGCTTCTCCGCGCTGGGCGGGCTGGTGCCGATCTTTAACATGCAATTGGGCGAAATCGTCGTCGGCGGCGTCGGCGCGGGCATTTATGGATTCCTGCTGTTCGCGATCCTCGCGGTATTCGTCGCGGGGCTGATGGTCGGCCGGACGCCCGAATATGTCGGCAAGAAGATCGAAAGCCGCGAGGTGAAGCTTGCCGTGCTCGCGATCGCGATCCTGCCGCTGGCGATACTGGGCGGGGCGGCGATTGCGTGCGTCACTCCGGCGGGCCTTTCCGGGCCGCTCAACAAGGGGCCGCATGGCTTCTCGGAAATCCTCTACGGCTTCTCGAGCGCGGTCGCGAACAACGGCTCGGCCTTTGCCGGGCTGAGCGCGGGAACGCCCTTCTATAACGGCATGCTGGGCGTATGCATGTGGATCGGCCGCTTCTTCATGATCGTGCCGATGCTGGCCATCGCTGGCAGCCTCGCCGGCAAGAAATATACGCCTGAAACCGCCGGCTCCTTCCCGACCACGGGGGGATTGTGGGTCGGCCTGCTGATCGGCGTGATCCTGATCATGGGCGGACTGACCTTCCTGCCGAGTCTCGCGCTCGGCCCCATCGCCGATCATCTCGCGATGCTCGGCGGCCACCTCTCCTGATCCCAAGGACGCGCGCAATGGCCCGCACCGCCACCAAATCCATGTTCACCGCCGAACTGATGCTGCCCGCGATCGGCCAGGCCTTTCTCAAGCTCTCGCCCGTCCAGCTGGTCCGCAATCCGGTGATGTTCGTCACCGCCGGCGTTGCGCTGTTGCTGACTGTTCTGCTTGCGGTCGGGCATGATCCGCTGACGCTCGGCTTCAAGCTCCAGCTGGTCGTCTGGTTGTGGCTGACCGTGCTGTTCGGCACCTTTGCCGAGGCGCTCGCCGAAGGGCGGGGCAAGGCGCAGGCGGCAAGCCTGCGCGCCGCCAAGGCCGAGCTCACCGCCAAGCGCGTCAAGGGATCGGGCACCGAAACCGTAGCCGCGAGCGCGCTTCGCATGGGCGACGTGGTGCTGGTCGAGACCGGCGATCTTATCCCCTCCGACGGTGAGGTGGTGGAAGGCGTCGCGTCGGTCAACGAAGCCGCAATCACCGGCGAAAGCGCGCCGGTGATCCGCGAGGCGGGCGGTGACCGTTCGGCGGTGACCGCAGGGACGCGTGTCATCTCGGATGAGATAAGAGTGCGCGTCACGGTCAATCCCGGCCAGGGCTTTCTCGACCGCATGATCGCCTTGGTCGAGGGCGCCGAGCGGCAGAAGACGCCGAATGAGATCGCGCTGACGATCCTGCTGGTCGGCCTCACCATCATCTTCCTGATCGCGGTCGGCACGATCCCCAGCTTTGCATCCTATGCGGGTGGATCGATCCCCGTGGCAATGCTGGCGGCTCTGCTCATCACCTTGATCCCGACCACGATCGCGGCCTTGCTGTCCGCGATCGGCATCGCCGGGATGGATAGGCTTGTGCGCTTCAACGTGCTCGCCAAATCGGGCCGCGCGGTCGAGGCGGCGGGCGATGTCGACACGCTCCTGCTCGACAAGACGGGCACGATCACGATCGGCGATCGCCAGGCAAGTGAGTTCCGCGCGGTCGGCGGCGTGCAGATCGCCGAGCTTGCCCAAGCCGCTTTGCTCGCCAGCCTCGCCGACGAGACGCCCGAAGGCCGCTCGATCGTACAATTGGCGCGCGAGAAGTTCGGGGTGAAGGCCACCACGCTGCCGGACAATGCCGAGATCATCCCCTTCACCGCGCAAACGCGCATTTCGGGGGTCCGGTTCGGCGCGACCCTGATTCAGAAGGGCGCGGCGGATTCGGTGCTGAACGCCAATCCCGCCGCCGGGGAGACCGCTGTCGCCACCGAATTGCGCCGCGTGACCGACGAGATCGCGCGTGCCGGCATGACCCCGCTGGCGGTCGCCAAGGACGGGCGGCTGCTCGGCGCGATCGCGCTCAAGGACGTGGTCAAGGCCGGCATTCGCGAGCGTTTCGGCGAACTGCGCAAGATGGGAATCCGCACGGTGATGATCACCGGGGACAATCCGCTGACCGCTGCCGCGATCGCGGCGGAGGCGGGGGTGGACGATTTTCTCGCCCAGGCGACTCCGGAGGACAAACTGGCGTTGATCCGCGCCGAACAGCAGGGCGGCAAATTGGTCGCGATGTGCGGTGACGGCACCAATGACGCGCCTGCGCTTGCTCAGGCCGATGTTGGCGTGGCGATGAACACGGGGACGCAGGCCGCCCGCGAAGCGGGCAATATGGTCGACCTCGACAGTGATCCGACCAAGCTGATCGAGGTGGTGGGTCTCGGTAAGCAGTTGCTCATGACGCGCGGCGCGCTCACCACTTTTTCGGTCGCAAACGACGTCGCCAAATATTTCGCGATCATCCCGGCGATGTTCCTGGTTCTCTATCCTGGGCTGGCGGTGCTCAACGTGATGCATCTTGCTTCACCGACCAGCGCGATCCTGTCGGCGATCATCTTCAACGCGCTCATCATCCCCGCATTGGTGCCGCTCGCGCTCAAAGGAGTGGCCTATCGGCCGATGGGGGCGGGGCCGCTGCTGCGCCGCAATCTCGCCGTCTACGGTCTGGGCGGGCTGGTGGCGCCGTTCGTCGGCATCAAGCTCATCGATCTCGCCGTCGCCGGCCTGCATCTCGCCTGAGGACATAATATTATGGGCAAGGATTTCGCATCTTCGCTGCGTCCCGCCATTGTGATGACATTGCTCTTCGCAATACTCCTGGGGCTCGCTTATCCGCTTGCGCTCACCGGTATCGGCCAGCTTGTCTTTCCGCATCAGGCCAATGGCAGCCTGATCGTGGATAAGGGGAAGATCATCGGTTCGGAATTGCTCGCCCAGGGTTTCGCCGCGGACCGCTATTTCCATCCGCGCCCCTCGGCAGCGGGCAAGGGCTATGACCCGCTTGCCTCCGGGGGCTCCAATCTCGGTCCGGCCAGCCAGGCGCTGCACGACCGCATCGCAGGCGACGTCCGCGCGCTCAGGACTTCCGTACCAGGGGCTCCGGTTCCACTGGATCTGGTTACGGCCTCCGCCTCGGGCCTGGATCCTCACATCACGCCCGAGGCGGCTTTGTATCAGCTGCCGCGCGTCGCCCGGGCGCGGGGGATCGACCAAGATCGACTGCGCTTGATGGTGATGAGGGCCACGGCGCATCCATTGCTGGGCTTCCTTGGCGAGGATCGCGTCAACGTGCTGATGCTCAATCGACAGCTCGACGCAGAAAGCGCTAGACTCCCCGAGTGAGCGCAAGCGACGATCGCCCCGATCCGGACGCCCTGCTCCGCCATGCGGAGCAGGAGACGCGCGGCAAGCTCAAGGTCTTCCTCGGGGCCGCCCCCGGGGTTGGCAAGACCTACGAGATGTTGAGCGAGGGCGCCGCGCGCGAACGCGCCGGCACCGACGTGGTGATCGGCGTGGTCGAGACACATGGCCGCGCGGAGACCGAGGCGCTGGTCGTCGGGCATGAGGTGATCCCGCGCAAGGCGATCGACTATCAGGGCCGCAAGCTCGCCGAGATGGATCTGGATGCGATCCTCGTGCGCAAACCGCAGCTCGTGCTGGTCGACGAGCTTGCCCACACTAACACTCCCGAATGCCGCCATCCCAAGCGCTATCAGGATGTGGAGGAGCTGCTGGCAGCGGGGATCGATGTCTATTCGACGATCAACGTCCAGCATATCGAAAGCCTCAACGACGTCGTCGCCTCCTTCACCCGTGTGCGCGTGCGCGAAACCATCCCCGATCGTATCCTCGAACAGGCCGAGATCGAGGTGGTCGACATCCCGCCCGACGAGCTGATCGAGCGGCTCAAGGACGGCAAGGTCTATGTCCCCGACGAGGCGACGCGCGCGCTGTCGCATTTCTTTTCCAAGTCCAACCTGTCGGCCTTGCGCGAGCTGGCGCTGCGGCGCGCGGCGCAGGCGGTGGACGCGCAGATGCTCGATTATGTCCGGGCCCACGCGCTCGCGGGCAATTGGGCCGGGGGCGAACGGATCGTGGTCGCGGTTAGCGAATTGGCGGGCGCCGATGGGCTGGTGCGGACCGCCAAGCGCATCGCCGACACGCTGCGCGCGCCCTGGACGGCGGTCCATATCGAGACGCCGCGCACGCGCACGCTGGGCGAGAACGACCGGAAGCGGCTGGCCGCCACACTCAATCTCGCCAGCCAATTGGGCGCGAGCGTCACCACCGTGCCCGCCATGTCGGTGATCGAGGGGCTGACCGCCTTCGCGATCGAGGCGCGTGCGACCCAATTGGTGGTGGGCAAGTCGGTCCGCTCGCGCTGGTTCGAGATGCGGCATGGGTCGGTGGTTGATCGGCTGGTGCGCGATACCTCGGGCATCGCGATCCACGTCCTGCCGATGGACGATCCGACACCGATCCAGCAGCGCGCGCGCAAGCCCCGGCCGGGCAATTGGGGCACGCGCAGCGACTATCTCTGGGCGCTTTTGATGGTCGCGGCGGTGACCGCCTTTGGCTCGGGTCTCAGCTATGTCCATGCCAATCTCGGCAATATCGCGCTTCTCTATCTGCTGCCGGTGATGGTGGCGGCGAGCCTGTTCGGGCTGCGCGCGGGGTTGTTCGCGGGACTGCTGTCCAGCCTCGCCTACAATTTCTTCTTCCTGCCGCCGACCGGCACGCTGACCATCAACAATCCCGAAAATGTCGTCACGATCTTCGTGCTGCTGGGGGTGGCGTTCGTCACCAGCCAGTTCGCGGCGCGCACCCGTGCGCAGGCGGACCTCGCGCAATCGAGCGCGCGCGCCAATGCGGCTTTGGCGGGTTTCCTCGGCCAGCTCACCCAGACGACCGGGGAAGAGGAACTGGCGCAGGCGATTTGCGGCGAAATCGGACGCATTTTTGACGTGCGCACCGTCCTGCTCACGGAGTCGCCCGACGGACCGCAGGTGCGCGCGGCCAACCCGGCGGAGGATCGGCTCGATACGATCGAGCTTGCGGCGGTGAGCTGGGTGCTGGAGCGCGGTGTACCGGCGGGGCGAGGGTCGGATACGCTCACCGCTTCCGATTGGCTCTTCTATCCGTTGCGCAGCGCCTCGCAGACGCTGGCCGCGATCGGCATGAGCCGCGACGATGGCAGCGAGCCGGTCACGTCGGATCAATTGCCGCTCTTGATGAATTTGCTCGACCAGGCCGCGCTCGCAATCGAACGCGCACGCCTGACCGACGAGATGCGCGACATGGCGCAATTGAAGGAGCGCGATCGGTTGCGCGCCGCGCTTCTGTCTTCCGTCAGCCACGATCTGCGCACGCCCCTGACCGCGATCCTTGCGGCGGCGAGCGAATTGAGACGCGAGGTGGCGCCGGAGACGATCGACACGATCGAGGTCGAGGCGCAGCGGCTCAACCGCTTCGTCGCCAACCTGCTCGACATGGCCCGGGTCGAGGCGGGTGCGCTCAAGCTCAAGATCGAGCCGGTCGATCTGGCCGACGCGATCGCGAGCGCGGTCCACGACACGCGCCGCGCGCTCGACGGACATGCGATCGAACTGGGTGTGGCGCCCGATCTGCCTCTGGTGCGGGTCGATCCGCAGCTCTTCCACCACATTCTTATCAACCTGCTCGACAATGCGGGGCGTTACGCCGATCCGGACACGCCGATCGCGATCCAGGCCGAGCGCACGCCGGATAGTCTGGCGCTTTCGGTGGTGGACCAGGGGCCGGGCCTGCCGCCCGGCCGCGAGCGCGACCTGTTCGAAACGTTCAGGCGGATCGAGGGGTCCGACCGCAAGCAGACTGGCACCGGCCTCGGCCTCGCCATCGTGAAAGGCTTTGCGGAAGCGCTCGGGCTGACCGTCGAAGCCGCCAATCGCGGCACCCCCGTCGGCGCGCGCTTCACCATCCGCTTCCCGGAGGCGGCCTTGGTCAAGGGAATGGACGAGCGATGAAGGAAGCCGCGACCGTTCTGATCGTCGATGACGAGCCGCATATCCGCCGCCTGCTCCACGGCACGCTGACGCGCGCGGACTATCGGGTGAGCGAGGCCGGTTCCGCGCGACAGGCTTTGGCGGAAATCGAGGCGAGCCCGCCCGACGTGGTGTTGCTCGACCTCGGCCTGCCTGACCGCGACGGGCTTGAGTTGCTGCCCCTGATCAAGCTGAAATCGAAGGCGGCGGTGCTGGTCGTGTCGGCGCGTGAGGCAACGGATGAGAAGGTCGCCGCGCTCGATCTCGGCGCGATCGATTATGTCACCAAGCCGTTCGATACCGAGGAATTGCTCGCCCGGGTACGTGTCGCGCTGCGCAGCCGGCTCGTTGCCGACGGCGGCAAATCGCAGATCGAGGCGGGCGAGGTCTCGATCGATCTCGTCCAGCGCCGGATCCATCGGCGGGGCGAGGAAGTGCATCTTACGCCCAAGGAATTCACAGTCGTGGCCGAACTAGCGCGGTTTCCGGGCCGCGTTATCACGCATGAGAA
>Ga0207640_10000540_pt1 | contig 22630 bp, 21 predicted proteins | sample KBSCornC42_FD_184300 | JGI IMG/M metagenome (GOLD analysis project Ga0207640, IMG submission 184300) | Corn rhizosphere microbial communities from Kellogg Biological Station, Michigan, USA - KBS Corn C4-2 (SPAdes) (version 2) | ecosystem: Host-associated > Plants > Roots > Rhizosphere > Soil ... | reverse complement strand
AGCCGACCGATACTGATCTGCCGCTGCCCGCGCCGCAGGAAGAACTCGACGGCATGATCGGCCAACTCGACGCGATGCTCGAAGGCGCCGGCTTCTATTTCCCGCCCGATCGCGTGCCGACGACCAAACGAACATTACGCACGCTGCTGACCAAGCCCGGCTGGTCGAGCCAGGAAGTACGCACGTTGCGCGGCGTCTTGTCGGCACTTGCCAATCCGCGTCAGCGAGGCTGACGTTTTTGTCTTCCGTTACCGTCAAGGAAACGATAAGCAGCCAGTAATCCAAAAATGTGGAGTTACTGATGCGTTTCAACACGATGGCGTTCGTTGCCGCTATGTCTCTCGCCGCTCCCGCATTCGCCCAGACCGCGCCCGCCATCGATTCGGCGACGCCGAAACCGGTCAAGGAAAAGAAGATCTGCCGTCGCGAGGCGCAGACTGGTTCTATTCTGGGCGGCACTTCAGTCTGCCACACAAAGGCGGATTGGGCGAAGATCGACGCCGCCAACGGCCGCAATGCCGACGACGCGCTCGCACGCTCGCGATCACTGCAGAACGGCGGGATCAGCCGCTAGGACTTGACTCGAACGAGCACCTCTGCGAGAGGCGCGCCCTTCGCAAACGGCCCCGCACTTCCGGTGAAGCGGTGGCCCTGCCGATCTCCTGATCTCAGCAGAGCGATGACCGGAGTTAGCGCTGCCTTTGGGCGGCGTCGTTGTTGGCAATTGCAAAGGAATATTTATGTCGAAGCGCAACAGCGCCAAGCACAAGCTCGACCGCCGGATGGGCGAAAACATCTGGGGTCGTCCCAAGTCCCCGGTGAACAAGCGCGAATACGGTCCCGGCCAGCACGGTCAGCGCCGGAAGGGCAAGATGTCGGACTTCGGCATCCAGCTGCGCGCCAAGCAGAAGCTCAAGGGCTATTACGGCGATGTCACCGAGAAGCAGTTCCGGCATTGCTATCAGGAGGCCGCCCGGATGAAGGGCGATACCTCGCAGAATCTGATTGGCCTGCTCGAGCAGCGTCTCGACATGATCGTCTATCGCGCCAAGTTTGCGCCGACCATCTTCGCCGCGCGCCAGCTAGTCAGCCATGGCCACGTCCGCGTCAATGGCGTGAAGTGCAACATCGCGTCGCGCCGCTGCTTCGTGGGTGACGAAATCACGCTGGGCGCCAAGGCCAAGGACATGGCGCTGGTGATGGAAGCGCAGCAGCTCGCCGAGCGCGACATTCCCGATTACGTCTCGCCCGACGGCAATGCCAAAGTGACCTTCACGCGCGTGCCGACCCTGGACGAGGTGCCGTATCCGGTGAAGATGGAACCGAACCTGGTGGTCGAATTCTACTCGCGCTGATGACGCGGATCAGCGTGAGCTGATCCGGACAGCAGCGCGAGCGGCCGGCCTCGCGCCAGCGAGGACCGACGACGCGGTTTTGCCGCGGCGCCTGACCAACCTCACGAAAGGGCGGTCCCTGCGGGGCCGCCCTTTTGCGTTGAAGGATAAATAATCTAGGAACTCTGGAGCTTCGCCGTGCGGTCTAGGGCTCCCACCAACACGCGCTGGTGTCGCGAAATGCGCGAACCGGTAGACGGCAATGGGGAAATGTGATCGATATCCTGCAACGATACCCGGATGTCGCTGGCGAGCCGCTCGCGATGGCGATGCTGTGCCAGACGCTCAAGACTAAGGGGCTGGCCGGCGATGCTTACGCCCTCGGCCTGGCCGCGGTTGCGGCGGCACCCGAAGATACCGATGTACGCGACCTGGTCCGAGCAGCCCTGTCGGCGGGCGTACCGCATTGGCACGCGCCGATGCTGCGCGACGGCCCCCGCAACGCTTGTTATGCCCAGGCGATCGCCCGGCTGGTGACACCGGGAATGCGCGTGTTGGAGATCGGGACGGGAGCCGGGCTGTTGTCGCTCCTCGCCGCCCGCGCCGGCGCCCAGGTCATCACCTGCGAAGCCAATCCGGTGATCGCGGCGGCGGCGCGCGAGATCGCGCAGCGCAATGGCCTGGCCGATCGCATCACGGTCATCTCCAAATATTCGACCGATCTGGAAATGGGGCAGGATCTGGCGGAGCCAGCCGATCTGCTGATGTCCGAATTGTTCGACGACGCACTGTTTGGCGATGACATCGTTCGAGTCATTGCCGATGCACGCGGACGGCTGGTCCGGCCCGACGCACCGATCCTGCCGCCGCGCGCCGAATTGCGGTGCGCGCTCGTCGCGCTCGACCACCCGGCCGAATGGCCGCTCGGCATGGTGGAGGGCTTCGACATGTCGCCTTTCAACCTGCTCGCCGCGCCCTCTCCGGCGGTGTTGCGCGTGCGCATCGATGGAGCCGCCCGCCGGTCGCACCCGACCAGCCTCCTCGCCATGGACTTCGAGGCATCGACTTTCGGCCCGACCCGAGAGACTGCGACACTGATCTCCGATGGCGGCGTGATCCATGGCGTAGCGCAGTGGCTACGCGTCGATTTCGGCGCCGGGGTGACCTTCGAAAACAGCCCTTTCGACGAGTCGCGTTCGCATTGGGGTGCGCCGATCCATCCGCTGTCCGAACCGATCGAGACGATGGCGGGCGAAGCGATCGAGGTGACCGCGCGGCTGGTGGCGGCGCAATTGCTGATCAGCGCGCGGCGCGCCTGATCTCCCCGGCCCTATAAGCCCATCGCGCTGCGCAGGAAGGTATCGGCCTTGCCGAGCATCTCGGCACGTGCGCTATCGTCGGCAAGCTGGTGGTCCAGCCCCTTGAACTCGACCAGTTCGACCTTCCCGCCCGCGCTCTTGAGCTTGTCCACCATCAAGCGCGATTCGCCGATGCCGACATTAACGTCGCGATCGCCATGGAACAGCATCACCGGCGCCTTGATCCGGCCGGCGTTGCGCGCGGGCGAACCTTCGATGACCCAGGGGCCGCGGCCGATAAAGGCGTCGACCTGCGGGAAACTGGAATAATCCCGTGCCTCCTGCCGCAGTGTTTCGAGATCGGTGACCGGTGCGATCGCGACGATCGCCTTGAACAGATCGGGGTCAAGCACCGACGACTGCAGCGCCGCATAACCGCCATAGGACCAGCCGACGATCGCGAGCTTCTTGGGGTCGGCGATCCCTGATTTGACCAGCCAGCGCCCGGCGTCGTTGACGTCGCCGATCGCCGTCCGCCACGATTGGAAGCCGTTCCTTTGGTACCAGGCGTCGCCGTAACCGGTTGATCCGCGGAAATTCGGCTGGATCACGGCAAAGCCGCGCGCCGCGAAATATTGCGACAACCAGTCGAAGCCCCATTCATCGCGTGCGCCCGGGCCGCCATGCGGCATCACGATCGCGGGCAGGTTCTTGCCGTCACTGCCGGCGGGCAAGGTTAAATAGGCCGGGATGCTCGTGCCGTCGGCGGTCTGGTAGGTGACCGACTTGACCGTCGCCAGCTTGATGTTCGCCAAATCCGGCCGGGACGGCAGGATTTCGGCGAGCGCGCGCGTCTTCTTGTCGAACAGATAATAGCGGCCCGGATCAACGTCGCTCCAGGCGAAGAGGATCAGCCTACTTTCGTCGGCGCTCGCATCGACGAAAGCGATCAGGCGTCCGGGCAGCGCCTTGCCGAGGCTGGTCTGCAGCGCCTTGAGCGCGGGGTCGAAGAACACCGCCGCCCGGCGATCGGTGACATAGCTCGCACCGACTACGCGATTCTGGCGCCCGATCGAGATCAGGCCGTCGATATCGACGTCGGGACGCTCGACCACCAGCTTCTTGGTCAAATTACCATCGAGCGAGACACTGTAGAGTGCAGTACGACCATTCAGATTCTCGAAGCCATAGGCGAGATTCTGCTCGCGATCGACCGCGAGTGGAGAGAAACCGGACGCCCGCCCGGCAGTGATCGTCATCGTGCTCAGCGGCTTCCAGTCGCGATTGCCGGCGAGGCGATAGAAATAGAGGATGCGGTTTCCGTCATAACCGCTGTTCGTTGTGCCGCGCACGCCCATCGCGCGGACTGTGCCGGCGCCGTCGCTGACATAATCGACCGCACCGCCGCGCGGCGGCTCGACGACCTTGTGGGTAAGCGTGTTGGTATCGACAAGATCGACCCCCAATCCTTCGCGGCTGCTCGACACCATCGTGCCGGTGCTGAACTCGGGCACGTAGCTGCGTGTCATCAATGCCGATCCGGTGCCGTTAGCACCCCAATCGATCAGCGAACCGCCATTCTGCATGAAGCCGAGCGCCTGGCCGCTCGACTTGGCGGTCATGTCCTTGAGCCCGGTGCCGTCGGCGTTGATCGCGACGATCCGAGTATAGCCGATAATCGACCTGCCGTCGTTGGTGGTCAGGTAGATGCGGCAGATCAACCTCGTCTCGGTCGACCAATGACAATCGGTCAGCTGGTCGTGGTCGCCAGTGGAGGCGAGTATTGCCCGGGTCGTCATGCCCTTGGTCGTATCGGCAACGACCAAAGCGAGGCCGCGTCCCTTGACCGCCACCAGCATCGCGATCTTGGTACCGTCGGGCGACAGGCTGATCTGGTCGATATATTCGCGCGCGCCAAACGCCTTGGCGAGATCGGTGCCCGGCGGCGCGGTCTGCGCCTGCACGCCGATCGAGACCAATGCCGCCAAGACGGCAGCGGACATCGCCCACCCCAGTTTACGCATTATGAAACCCCAAAAAACCCCCAGGGAGAAGGAGATATCCGCTGAGCACGTGGTTGCCAAGGCGGCGGCAAGCAAAAGATCAACCGTTATGGACGGATAGCGGGGATCGCCACCACAGCGTTCGTCTTGCATGCGCGCGGGCCCGCTGCCAGACAACGCGCATTGCCCGATCGAAAGGCCCCGGATGCGTCGTCTAGCTCTTTCTCTTGTCGCGCTCGTCGGAGCGCCGGCGCTTGCCCAGTCGAGCGCCCCCGCCATCTCGGTCGACACGCTCAAGGACGTCACCAAAACGCTGTCCTCCGATGCGTTCGAGGGACGCGCGCCGACCACGCCGGCGGAGGATAAGACGGTCGCCTATATGGTCGAGCGGATGAAGGCCGCCGGTCTGAAGCCGGGCAACAACGGCAGCTGGTTCCAGGACGTGCCGATGGTCCAGCTGACCGCTGAGAATATGACGCCGATGACCTTCACCGGCGGCAAGGCACCGGTCAGCCTGGTCTATCGCGACGATATGGTGGTCTCGACCTATCGTGTGACGCCCAAGATCGACATCCGCAATTCCGACGTCGTCTTCGTCGGCTATGGCATCAACGCGCCCGAAAAGGGCTGGAACGATTATGCCGGCGTGAACGTGAAGGGCAAAACCGTGGTCGTGCTGGTCAACGATCCCGACTGGCAGGCGCCGAACAATCAGGGCCTCTTCGAAGGCAAGGCGATGACCTATTACGGCCGCTGGACCTACAAGTACGAAGAGGCCGCGCGCGAAGGCGCCGCCGCAGTGATCATCGTCCACGACACCGATCCCGCCGCTTATGGCTGGGGCGTGGTGCGGTCGAGCTGGTCGGGCGCGCAGCTCGAGCTCGACGAGAAGGGCGACCATATGGACCAGAGCCAGGCGATCGGCTGGATGCAGCTCGCCAAGGCCAAGCAGGTCTTCGCCAGCGCGGGCAAGGATTTCGACCAGCTCCAGGCAGCGGCCAAGGTGAAGGGGTTCAAGGCCGTCCCGCTCGGGGTCAAATTCTCGGTCGGCTTCACCAATAGCATCAAACGCCAGGCGTCGAAGAACGTCATCGGCATCCTGCCGGGAACCGAGAAACCCGACGAGACGGTAGTCTATTCGGCGCATTGGGACCATCTCGGCCATTGCACCCCGGTCAAGGGCGACGATATCTGCAACGGCGCACTCGACAACGCCTCGGGCTCGGCCGGGCTGATCGCACTGGCGGAAGCGCAGGCCAAGGCGGGCCCGGCCAGGCGGACGATGGTATTCCTGTCGGTGACCGCCGAGGAATCGGGGCTGCTGGGGTCGAAATATTATGCCGAACACCCGATCTTCCCGCTGGCGAAGACGGTTGGCGGGGTGAACATGGATGGGCTGAACATCATCGGTCCGGCGAAGGATTTCGTCGTCACGGGCTGGGGCAAGTCCGAACTCGAGGATCTGATGAAACCGTTGGTCGAGGCGCAGGGCCGGGTGATGAAGCCCGAGCCCAATCCCGAACGCGGCGGCTATTTCCGCTCGGACCATTTCAGCTTCGCCAAATTGGGCGTGCCGATGTTCGACGGCGGGTCGGGCGAGGATCTGGTCGATGGCGGCGTCGCCAAGGGCCATGCCGCGACGCTCGACTATATCGAGAACCGCTATCACAAGCCGCAGGACGAATATAATCCCAGCTGGAACTGGGCGGGTGCGGTGCAGGATCTGACGCTCTACTATCAGCTCGGGCGCCAACTCGCCGACGGCTCGACCTGGCCCAATTGGTACAAGACCGCCGAATTCCGCGCCATCCGCGATCGCTCCCGCGCCGGGGCGCGCGCCGGCCAATGACCAGGATTGCCCCTCCCCGGCCCGAATGGGCGCCGCACAAGGCAGTGTGGATCGGATTCCCGAGCCATCCCGAATTGTGGGAGCTCGATCTCGAACCCGCGCGTGACGAAGTGACCGCCTTCGCGCGCGCCGTCCATGCCGACGGCAAGGGCGAGCAAGTGCTGCTGGTCGCCGCCGACGAAGAGGCCGCCGCCGCAGCGCGGCGTCGCGCCGGCGATGTCGCCAAGGTCGTGGTCCAGCCGTTCGGCGACATCTGGTTGCGCGACACCGGGCCGATCATCCGCGGCGACGGCGTCGCGGCCGATTTCGAGTTCAACGGCTGGGGCGGCAAATATGATCTGCCCGGCGACGACGATATCGGCGTGCGGCTGGCCGAAGCGCGCGGCAAGACGGTCGAGACCTTCAACTGGGTGCTGGAGGGCGGTGCGATCGACGGAGACGGCGAGGGATTGGTGGTGACAACCGAGCAATGCCTGCTCAACCGCAACCGCAACGGATCCACGTCGCGCGCCGAGATCGAGGAACTGCTCCATCGAGACCTCGGCTATAGCGAAGTGCTGTGGCTCGGCGACGGGCTGCTCAACGATCATACCGACGGACATGTCGATAATCTCGCGCGCTTCGTCGGCACGCGGCGACTGGCGATTCCCGAAGCAAGCGAGAACGACCCCAATTGGCAAGTCTATCAGCGCGCCACCGCGCGCGCGCTCCAGCATGGCGATATCGAGGTGGTACCGGTGCCGTCCCCTGGCCGCGTGCTACGCGACGACGAGATCATTCCGGCCAGCTACATGAACTTCTATATCGGCAATGCCAGCGTCGTCGTGCCGCTCTACGGCACCGAGAATGACGGCGCCGCGATCGAAGCGATCGGCGCGCTGTTCCCGGGACGCAAGACGGTCGGCCTGCGCGCCGACCATATCCTGACCGGCGGCGGCAGCTTCCACTGCATCTCGCAGCAGATACCGGCTTGAGCGGCTGCTTCGTTCCTGGCCTTGCCGATAAAAGCCCTGCTATTCCGTCAATTGGCTCCAAAATCGATGTAACTTTTCTTGACGCACCACAGGCGCGACGAGCAGTCTGACTGCCGTCAACAAGGGGGTTTCATGTCAGATTTTCACACGCCCGGCGCGCAGCCGCCGGAATCGCCACAGCCGGTCGCCAAGCGCGGACTTCACGGCTGCGTCTGGGCGATCATCGTCGTCGTCGGTCTCTTCATCGTTATCGCGGTCATCAGCGCTGTGGTCGGCGGTGGCACGAAATCGGGGAATGCCAGCGCACCGGCGGCGCCAGGGACCGCAGCTACGGAGTCACCTGCCGCCGCTGGAGACGGCTCGTCCTGGACCTATTCATCCGAAAAGGACGCCGTCCGCAATTCAACGGTGAACTATGCGGTGATCACCAGCGACAATACGGTTCAGTTCGATTTCCCCTATAATGGCGGATCGACGTTGAGAATGACGATCCGCCACGACCATCGCGGCGACAACGTGATTCTCGACATTTCCAAGGGCCAGTTCGTCTGCAGCATCGAATCGTGCGGCGGCGAAATGAACATCGACGGCGTCGCACGGCATCTCACGCTGGACGAAGCGGCCGATGGCAGCGCCAACACGCTCTTCGCCCGCGGCGAATCGGGCATCATCAAATCGTTGAAATCGGCGAAGAAGATTATCATCGAGCTGCCCTTCTATCAGGCGGGCAACAAGCAATTCACCTTCACGACCTCCAAGGGGCTGGTCTGGCCGCCCGCCCAGTCAGGGGGCCAGGCGACCAAATAGCGTTCGGCGTCGGATCCGCTGCGCCGCGCCGATCGCGGCCAGCGCAGCGGGGCGAAGCTGAATTGCGCATATCCGCGGCGCATCTCGTCGTCCGCGATCAGAAAGATATGGGACTCCGTCGGCGCGAGCCGGCGGAGTCCCTGCATCAGCTTGGAGCATCGCGCGGAAAAGTGGGTGCCGGTTTTCTGCAAAAAGCGATGCGACATCGGCGGTCTGGTCGAACAGACCGTCGCCGGCCGCACTGTCTGTGGCAAACGCACCTATGCCGCAGCCGACAGCCATGTTGCCTCGGTCACGCCGCCTTATTGCAACGTCACCCGGTCCTCGCCGTCGTGGCGGCCGAAGAATTGCATCAATTGCACGATCAGTTCGGCGCGTGTGGCCAGGTCGGCAGCCTCGAGCAACGCTTGTTTCGCCGCCGCGTCGAACGGTGCGATCTGCGCGATGCCGTTGACCAGCGCTTCGTCGTCGAGCCGCGCCACCGAATCCCAGTCGACCGCATAGCCCTGTGCATCGGCAAACCGCCGCGATTCGGTTTCCAACGCGGCGCGATGCCCCAACGACAATGTCTCGGATTCGTTCGGCAGCGGGATCAATTCGGCCTCGACCTGGCGGAACGGCGTGGCGACTTCCAATTCGCGCGCCACGCGGAACAGCGCGGTCCCCTCGAGCACGATATTGTAGCGGCCTTCGTCCAGCGCCTCGACCTCGGCGATACGACCGACACAGCCGAGGTCGAACAGCGGTGAAGGATCGCCAGCGCCACGCGGCTGGATCATCCCGATGCGACGGTCGCGCGCCATCGCGTCGGACACCATCGCGCAATACCGCGGCTCGAAGATGTGCAGCGGCAAATGCATCCGCGGAAACAGCAACGCTCCGGCCAGCGGGAAGATCGAGAGCCGCGTGGTCGTCACGTGAACAGAATCGCCGACAGCCGGCGGCGCTGCGCCGATACCCAGGGGTCCTCCAGCCCGACCACTTCGAGCAGCTTCAGGAATTGCGTGCGCGCCGCGCCGTCACTCCAGGCGCGATCCTTGGCTATGATCGTCAGGAACGAATCGGCGGCGGCATCGCGCTGCCCCGCGGCCATCTGCGCATTGGCCAGATCGAACCGCGCCTGCAGATTGTCGGGATCGGCCTCTGCCGCCGCGACCAAGGGCGCCAGGTCTTCCGCCGGCGGAGCCGAGCGCGCGAGGTCCAGCGCGGCGCGGGCGCGATCGATCTCCGCGCCCTTGGCGGCATCGTCGGGCAGGGCTGCGAGCACCGCCTCGGCATCGTCCAGCCGGCCGAGCGAGACCAACGCGCGGACGCGGCCCGACACCACCTCGGGATGATCGGGCGCGATATCGGCGATCTGTTCGAAATAGGACAAAGCGCGCTCCGCGTCGCCGTCATGCAATATCTGCTCGGCGGCCGCGACCAAGGGCTCGATCTCGGCTTCCTGCTGCGCCTCTGCGCTCTCGACGGGCAATTGGCGGAGCACCTGGTCGAGCATCGCCTTCAATTGCGATTCGGTCCGCGCGCTGGTCAGGTCGGCGATCAACTGGCCCTGGAACATCGCATAGACGGTCGGGATCGACTTGATCTGGAATTGCGCGGCGATGAACTGGTTCTTGTCGGTATCGATCTTGGCCAGCACCACGCCCTTGTCGGCATAATCTGCGGCGACCTTTTCCAGCACCGGGCTCAGCGCCTTGCACGGCCCGCACCATTCTGCCCAGAAATCGATGATCACCAGCTTGCTCATCGACGGTTCGACCACGTCCCGGCGGAAGGCCTCGACGGCTTCCTTCTGCTCCGGGGTCATTCCAAGCGTAGCCAAGTCTCTTCTCCGTCAGCGACAAAGGCCCTTATGTGGGCGCTAGCGGCGCGAAGCCAAGGCTTTTCGCTCGCGTCGCAACAGGGGGTTGCGGACCCGCGGGAGCGCTGCTAATGGCCCCGCTCCTTACCCGCCCGTGGCTTCACGGGCCGGCGCCAGAGCGGGCGTAGCTCAGGGGTAGAGCACAACCTTGCCAAGGTTGGGGTCGAGGGTTCGAATCCCTTCGCCCGCTCCAGTCTTTTCAATAAGTTAGTGATTGTGTGGGACGGCGAACCAGTGCTCGCCCCACCGCATCCCCACGCCGCAGTTAGTTTAATAGGCCGTGGAGCCACCCGTTTGACATCCATCAGTCCTGTCTGTTGGCTGACGCGAATTGCGGCTGGTGGCTGGGCGCCCCACCCGGGGGGAGGGATAAAATAGGTTCGCTTAGAGGCCGTAGGAAAGTCACCTCCCCGGCTATATAAAAATTCAAAAAAAGCTGCGACGAGGCTGCGTTAGTCGGGAATGTTAGGTTCATCGCCCCACATGCCGGACCCAGCCCGATGGGCCATTCCACTACCTGCCTGATTGGCGGCGGAAAACGACGACTTAATGGTCGAACTATGGGTCGAACGATAGACGAGCCTGTCGCTAACTATCGTTCCTACGTAGCGGCCATCAGTGCCGTGGACTCTGTCGCCGTAGATCCTGCCTACAATCTGGCCGGAACCGGTATAGACCTTGTTTCCCGACACCTTCAGCGGCCTGCCGTCCTTCGTGGATAGACGCATCGTGTTCCTCCGCCGTTGAGAATACCTCAAGCGACATCGCCCGGCCAGCTTCTGGCCTTTCAGCTCGCCGATGGAGCTAGATCGGATCGCTTGGCCTTGTGAGCGATGCCCATCCTAATTGGCGCGGTTGTGCCGGTCCAGGTATTGCCCGCGGATGATGTAATTCGCGTCGCGTAGGAAGCTCTTTTTTTTAGTCTGGAGCCAATACAGTTGCTGGCAGAATGTCGTGCGGTGGGTGCGCCCGAAGATGTCTTTGTAAACGACATAGCCCCAGACATAGAGCGCCCGCCCTTGTATTCTCCTGACCGCGTCGACTTCGGCTGGGAGTACGCGCTGCGGTGCCACTGCGCTGATAATTCCATCATTCTGGGGACCTATCACGGAGCCCCCGCCATACTTGTCAGGAAGGGGAAATCTGAAATCCTGCGGGATCGGGTTTGGTAGGATTCCTGCGGCTATTTTCCAGCGGACATTGACGGCCTCCGTGGAACCTTTGTTGATGATCCTTGGGTGGGCAGCGAAGTTGACGTTTTTTTCCTGATAGACTGCATCGCCAACCACTACAGAGATTGAGGCGCGCATCGCTCGCCTAGTCAGGTTGACGCTTTCAACGATCTGGGCACTGCTAGCGGCATTACTCTTCGCGAGGGCTTCCATTGCTTGAGCGGCTCTGCCTGCCTCGCCAATCGACCTCTCCATTTTGTCAGCTTGGTCGGTTCCCGCAGTTTTGGTGTCCTTGGCTAGATTGTAAGTAGCTCGCCACAGGAAGCCGGTGAAAATCCATAGCCCCGTAGTGGCGAGTGCCAGCCAGAGAGTGAACGCAGCAACGGGATCGTCAAATGTCCGTTGTATAAATGATGCGGCCGGCACGTTCTTGCTGCCAACGCACTGGTCGCAAACGACCGCTCTGGGGTCAGCCACCTTTCGCTGCGGTGCAACCGTTGTACGCGAGCCGGCTTCAGCTAATTCCGTATCGCTCATGCCCCCCCTTTGACGAATTGCGCGCCAACGCCGTTATGTTGCGAACCTATCTGACTGAACCGCCTTGGGCGAGTCGGCGTCGATGCGTGCATGGTTTCGAAAGAAACTCGCGAACTGCCAGTAGATTCGTTCATTTTGGTTGCAAACTAGGAAGCAAACCGCGTGCTTTGTCCTATAAAGCAACGTTGGGGATGCCATTGGGGCAAAGAGCGGGGCGGCAAATAGGTGCCGAGATGAGTAAAGGGGGGATCGGCACGTGTGGGCCGACACAGAGACTAACACTGATTTTCTCAATTACTCGGAGATTGCCGAGCTTATCGCTGAACTCATAGCGGACGAGAAGCTACTCCCGCTATCACTCGGTGTGTTCGGCGGGTGGGGCATTGGCAAATCCAGCACCCTCAACCTCGTTGAGAGCATCCTCAGCAAGCAAGACGACAAGTACCTAATCGTCCGGTTCGATGCTTGGCTTTATCAAGACTTTGACGATGCCCGGGCTGCTCTCATGTCGGTCATTTCAGGTGCGCTTATCAAAGCGGCTCCGGAGAGTCTGAAAACGCGAGCGGGCAACCTACTGAAACGAGTGAACAAACTGCGGTTGCTAGGTATGCTGGTTGAAGGCGGCGCTGCGGCCCTTGGGTTTCCTGCTTTTGGGGTAGCCGGACGGTTTGTCGAAGCGGGCGGAAAAATGCTCAGCGGCGATCCAAACGAAGAGGAAAAGAAGGGAGCTGGGGAGACCGCAGAAAAATTAGCGGATGGCGCTGGAAAACTCCTGTCCCCTGCGGCTGACAAGGAACCGACCGAGGAGATCGCGGCCTTTCGGCGAGAGTTTGGCGAGGTCCTGGACGGGTTGGACCGGAAGTTGGTCGTTTTTATTGACAATCTCGACCGTTGCCTGCCGCCAAACACCATCCACACTCTAGAGGCCATCCGCCTCTTCCTTTTCCTCCCCAACACGGCGTTCGTGATTGCAGCAGACGAAGACATGGTACGGCATGCTGTATCTAAGCATTTTCACGATCCGGGCGATCGCCACGTAACCGACTACCTCGACAAGCTCATTCAAATGCCTGTGTTCGTTCCCCGGCCGGGCGTGCTCGAAATACGCGCCTATCTAACTCTCTTGGTAGCTTCGCGAGAGGTGGACGATGCCGCAGCGCTGCAAGAGCTTCGCGAATTTCTGATTCAAGACCTTCGGCAGGCATGGCGTGACGATGGTGGCTACACCGTTGATCGGATCATGCAGATACTCAAACGCAGCGATGAGGGGCTTAGAAAGCAGATCGAACTAGGCCTACGAATGGCGCCAATGCTCGCTCAATCGGCGCGTGTGAACGGCAATCCCCGAATTGTGAAGCGACTGATGAATGTCGTGCGTATGAGGACGTCCATCGCATCGCGCAGAGGCATGAATCTGGACGAGGGAGTCATTGCCAAGCTGGCTCTGTTCGAACGATGCACCGACGGCCCGGCTACTGAAGAGCTACAACACTCAATCCAGACGGCATTGAATGGCAAGCCAGAGTTGATCGCTGCGATCGAGCAAGCCAGCTCAGATTCAGAACTAGAGCGCGTATGCCCCGAGCCGTGGAAGCGACATTTGGGAGTGCTGAAAGACTGGGTCCACTTGGAGCCTAAGCTCGCGGGCATTGATCTGCGCTCAGCTGTCTATCTCTCCCGCGAAACCGTTCCGATGCATGTTCGCGGCAGCGGTCTGTCCCCTGCAACGCTTAAGGCGGTAGGCGACTTACTAAAGGTCGCAACGATCAGCTCTATCTCAGCTCGAGAAGCGGCAGAAAGTATCGATACTGCGGAAGTGGGGCGCGCGATGGAGGAAATGATCGGGGAAATGCGGAAGATCCCCGACTGGTCCAAAGTGCGCTCCGATGTAAAGGGGGCAATCATTTTGGCACGCACGTCAAGCGCGGCGGCGCTTACCCTCAATCGCTTTCTGCGATCGCTGACAGAACGGCCGAGATGGCTCGCCCCCCTGTTGAAAACTGAATCGTGGGCGGAGGTCGATTAATGGGAACGTCTTCCTCTCGACGGGGACCATCGCCACGGTCGCCACTCGTTCCGCCGTGGGCTGATGCAGACCCCGGGAAACCTATTCCCGCGCCGGAAGGCCAACGCTTTCGGGGGTTTCGCACCGAATTTGGAAAGGTAGCGGCGGGCAGTGGAGGGTCACTCACCAAGGCTCTCAGCAAATACGCAACCGATGCAACGGGCGGGTCAGAGGTAGGACCTCGCCGCTTCGGCCCGGCTTATGAGGCTGGCGCTGACTTCGCGAGAGCCCTTGCGGGGGCCGAGGGCGCGCCGGGCGAGCAAAGGCTCGACCTGGCCGCACTCGCCGGACGTTCAATGGATCAAGCGGCCCAGTCGATTGCTGAGGCCCTTGCACCTGAAAATGCAGACGCCGATCAAATCCGCTCAGCCGTGCAAGAGTCGTTGGCGGAGGTCCTGGGAGACAAGGCGACATTTGACCCAACTGCCATCTCAGCGGATCAGGTTGTAGCGATTCTAGTCGAATTTTTCGCCCGAATCCTCTTCCAAGAAATTTCGGCTGTTGCGGGGGAGGCGTGGAAGCATGCCCCTAACGTCGAGCGCTCGACGACAACCGAGAATCAGCTGTTCGAAATTGTCAGAGCGGCAATGGATCAACATCTCTCCCCGCGTCTGGTTGGCGACCTCGGTGCAGTGAGTCGAGAGGATATAAAAGCCCTCGAACGGGCCGCGATGGCCGACATCTGGCAGGCTTGGGGCAGCGACGAATGACGCGCATAGTTTGCGAGGTTGCCCCAGAGCTGATGGGTAGCAACGCTGGGAAAGACGATATCGCGATCCTTCTCTATGCACCCGCTACGGAGTACGAAGGCGGGGCTGTTATCGGCAACGATTTCCGCGACAAGTTTGAACGGCTCTCGTTACCCCCGCGACCTCGGGCGATCGATTTCGTTTCAGTGGCTCTGGCTGTCACTGCGGCTGATACGTTCGCACTCCGCGAGGATGAGGCAGATGGTTGGACCCGAACTCTGGAGATCGACCTACCAGTCCTAGAGGTTGAGCGCTGGCAAGCGCTGGCACCCCTATTGGCGAAGACGCTCAATTTCCTGAGCGGCGATTTTTGGTCATTCACATTTCGGTCAGGGGGCATGCGGCCGCCGACGCGCTTGGACGTAAAGGCGCGAAAAACATTCGTTGATCCATCTCAATCGGATTGCGTCGCATTGTTTTCCGGTGGCTTAGATAGTGCTCTTGGCGCCCTAGAACTGATTGACAATAAAATGCGCCCCCTCCTCGTGAGCCACGCTCCTCATGGGGACAAATCCTATCAAGAACTCATAGCATCGCGGTTGCCAACCAGCCTTCAGCGCTATCACTTTAACAGCTACCCGAGTTGGCCCTACATAACCGAAATCACCACGCGAACTCGCAGCTTCTTGTTCTTGGTCGCCGCCGCGATGGCAGCGGACACAATGGCTCAATTCCGCGGTGGGCGAATTGCGCTGAACATCTGCGAAAACGGATTGATTGCACTCAACCCTCCCCTCACGCCACGGCGTATCGGGGCGCTCAGCACTCGAACAGCCCATCCACACTACCTAGCTCAAATGCAGCAGCTCTTTGACTTACTCGAAATGCCAGTGGACATCGTGAACCCGCATCGGTTCGAGACAAAAGGCGAAATGCTCGCGCGCCATGCCGACAAGCCAAATATGGCGATTTTTGCCTCGTCCACGGTGTCTTGTGGAAACTGGAAACGAAAAGGGAAGCAATGCGGTCGTTGCTGGCCGTGCTCGATACGCCGCTCAGCCTTTCTCCGTGCCAAGCTGAAGGATCATACGGATTATCTAACCCAAAATTTGGCGGACGCGCTTGCTGATGAAGATGAACGGGACGACCTGGTATCGATCCATTCCGCGCTAAAGCGGCGTTATCAGCGTGACGTTCGAATGTGGACTCTTGAGGCTGGCCCTTTGGCGGATGACGCAAACATACGGGCGGCCTACTTTGGTGTTGTGGAGCGTGGTATGGACGAGCTGGAAGCGTTTCTGGACCAGCACGGCCTAAAGACTTGATTGATTTCCATTGCCACCTCGATCTCTATCCCGATCCAGAACGGGAAGTCCGCGAAGCCGAGGCAGCTCGTATCTATGTTCTGTCCGTAACTACCACGCCACGAGCATGGCCCCGGACTGCACAACTAGCCAAGGGGCACAAACGCATACGCACCGCGCTGGGTATGCATCCACAGCTCGCGCATGAGCGATTTAGTGAGCTTCCGCTATTCGAAGAATTGCTTCCTCGCGTCAGGTATGTGGGCGAGGTGGGCCTTGACGGGGGAGCGGGATATCGGGACCACAGCGCGGTGCAAAGCAGGGTGTTTGCAACTGCTCTGAAGCTCTGTTCGGATAACGGCGGAAGGATCCTGACAATTCACAGCCGGCATGCGGCGGACGAAGTCTTAAAACATTTGGCAGCAGCCCCGGATGCCGGGGTACCAATCTTGCATTGGTTCTCGGGAAGCCCGGCGCAACTCCAAAGGGCGATCGACGTGGGCTGTTGGTTCTCCGTAGGTCCTGCAATGCTTCGCGGGGAAAAAGGAAAGGCCCTGACTAGGGCCATGCCACGACAGCGGGTTCTAACGGAAACCGACGGGCCTTTTGCAGGTGCGCCAGCCAAGCCACTCAAACCAGCAGACTCTTGGCAGGCAGTGCGTCAGCTAGCTTCAATTTGGGGTATTTCGGAGGCCGACTGCCAAGCGCAGCTGTTAGACAATCTGCGCACTCTTAGCGCGTCAGCTCCGGACCCTTCGCGTGCTGAATGAGCCCAACTGTCGGCTCGCCGGATCGAGGGCAGCCGTTACGGAATGCCGACACTGAGACTTGCCACGTCACACTCTAAGGCGAGACAAATCCGACATAGAACCGTGAACGTGATGTTCCGTTCGCCTCGTTCGACAGCTCCGAAATAAGAACGGTCTACCCCCGCCAGCAGCGCAAGGCTCTCCTGCGTTAGGCCAACCGCCTTCCGCTGGGCCCTGATTTGGCCGCCAAGTTTGTTGAGGACCGCTGCCTCGTCCATCTGCGAGGTTAGGCCAAGATTGGTGACTTTCAGTCCACGGTCTATTATACCTCATTTTGTCCTGGGATGAGCGGGGGCCACTCAGAGCATAGGGTGACTCTAAGAGGGGATTGGCATGCCCAAGTATATCGCTGAAGACCAAGTCAAACAGCGGCGCGCCTGCTTGGCCATGGCGGCTTGTCTAGCAACTTTCTGGGTTGGCGGTGCCAAAGCGCAATCAAGCACGAATTGCATCTCGCTGGGCGGCAGCATGGTCCATTGCGACACAATGGATATGAGCCCCCCGCCATCCACGGCAGGCACGACTCAGCCGAACGACGATGGTCAGGCGGTACTTGGTAACGCAATCGGGAGTCTCATCGCACGGTCCCGAGAAAGCGCCTTTCGAAAGAAGGTCGGCCAGATGCTCGCAAATGGCGACTGTCAGGGCGCTGCTCGGTATGCCTACGATAAGGGAAGGCTTGAGTTGGGGAACTCAATTTCCCGGGCTTGTTCGCCGAAACCCACCGCTGGCCTTGGAACAGAAGCCCCCGGCTTACGGCCTCAAGCGTGGGTCAAATATGCGGAAAGCACTACCGGCTCGGTCTTCTACTATGACAAAAACAATATATCTCGACAGCCGGGAAACATAAATGTCCTGGTGATGGCCGATCAGGCGTTGGATCGATCTTCGCAATATCCCAAGACTGAAACGCTCTACATGGTAAAGTGCGATTCGCAAACATCCGCAATAATGATGCTTAGATTGTATGACATAAATGGCAATTTGGTCAGGAACTATCTGGCACCATCATTGAGATTTGATCCGGCGGGGGCAGGCTCCGTCCAAAGAACGCTTCTCGACACTATCTGCAAAGGGTAGTCTCTTGAAAGTGGCAAGCTTGCCAATAGCATTTTCCTTACTGGTGCTATGTAATGAGGAATGCCTGAGTAGTCCTCTCGCAGTGTCTATTTAATTATCGGATAGAAACCCATTTTCTTCTTATAAATCTCTCTCATTAAACTTAGTAGGAAAGGTTGATTGTCAACAGTCGTCACGAAAGAATCGTGAATTGGGAGTACCGCAACATCTTCTGCCATGGCTGTGGATATTATCTCCAGCGCAATATCTGATTCGATCCTCTGAAGCCTAAGCCCTTCTTTCGTTCCGAAACAGTCAGATACCGTTGAGTGCTTGGCTTTGATGAACCCCAAGACTTCCCGGCGCTTGAAATGGGTTTTGAATGAAAGCGGAAGACCGATCAGTTCGGGATGGCCGTGTTCGTCATGGTTGATTGCCGCCTGAAGAAGCGCCTTGATGCAGCCCCGGTAGTGGTCGGCCGGTAGGCCCAGCCTTTCTGTCAGTTCTGCGATCTCTGGAATCCAGTAGGGGTCATCGAGGTAGTCAATGCCACGAGCCTGATAGAGCATGCGTATCGCACAGCCAGCATAGTCGAGCTCGACAGTAGGGCCACCGTTGATCGTTATCCTCGGCCGATAGGCTTTTGGTACGGTGATCCACCAGCCGCCATACAGCCGACCGCCGTTCTCAAATGTCCCGTTGTTGAATTGACGGTAGAGGCACTTTTGGAACATCTCTGGACGATAGAGCGGCATTCCCGCAGATCGCGCCTGAGCGTTTACTCGGGCGACCCATTCACACTCTTCAGCGCTTGTGAGCTTCAATGCGACGTCCTGCGTCTCTAGGAACCGATTGTAGGCCCCTACAGCGCTATTCCACCGCTTCGAGTCCTCCGATGGGGCGGGGTCGACAAACTCCCGTCCTGGGCCTGCTGAGCGCACCCTAACGAGCCGTGTTGCGGGCGGCGTTAACGTGACGCTGTTCGATGTTACCCCGCATTTTCCAGCGAGCAGAAAGAGAGCCTTGCTAATCTTGAACGTTGATGCGCTCCCAAGCTGTCCGACCGATGACGACAATAGGCCGCACGCGGTCAAGTTATCGACCTCTCGACTCAGCGCCTTACCCGTCAACCAATCGGGACGACCGTCATAGGCGTGTGCGCTGCGCAGGTACGCCACTTGCTCCGGTTGTCGGTGAAACAAACACCTAAACCCGTTCGCTAGAAGGTTGCGGACGCGTCTACGGTGGTTCGCCAGGTCGATCGCCCGGCGCTTCCGATCTCTCTTCTCGATGCCGTCCAGCACTGCGATAACGGCGTCTGTTATCTTATCGCCCTCTGGGCTGCGGAGGTCGATGTTTTCATCAAGCCACGTTCCCCGCATAGGGACAAAGAGGGGTGGAATACTCGCTACGTTTTCGGCTGAAGAGGCGACCGTAGCCGCCCCCAGCCATTGTTTTGAATCATGATAGATCATCGGACGGGTTACGCGGCGATCACGGCAATGAAAGCGTCAATGTCCGCCTTACGATAGCGGGGACATCTGCCGATATACCGGGGATCAACGTCGAGAATGTGGGGCAATCCGCAGCGGCGCTTATGGCGCTGGCCGCGAACCCATGACGGTGAAAGGTTGAGCCGACGGGCGACGTCTTTGTCGTTATAAAAGTCGGGTTCCATCCCGATCTCTCCTTGTACTTTGGACGAACGAAAACACCGATCGGATGGGAACTCCGTTCGGCGTGATGATCGTATTTTTTTGAATATGGAGAGCAGATAAACTCCCACTCTCTACCACTATTATATCAAGAATCGTGCCAATTGTCAACTAAAATCAGCAGCGTTCAATTTATCGCTCAATAACAGCAGATTATCAGGCAGGGCGAATCCCTTTACCGACCTAACCTTGTCCGAATAGCCGTGCCGCCTCTCGGTCGCCCAGATCGACAGCATAGTGCTTCGCCAGCATACCGGTCCCTGAATGACCTAAGCGCCCGGCAACGGTTCGTGGATCGACATTGCGCTGAAGTAGGATTGTAGCGTGGGTGCGCCGAAGGTCATGCAGCCGCACATCTTCCAACCCAGACTTGCGCCAGAGCCGGGTCAAACTCCGCTTCAACGTTGTCATCGAAACCGGGAAAAGCCGGTTGTCGCCTTCTTCACGTTCAATTGTGCGCAGCTGCGCTGCAATCGCTTCCATCTGCTCGGTACAGGTAACGAATCGCGGCTTGCCCGACTTGGTATTGCCAACCTCCACGACCGTATGCCCCTCCGCAACCTGCCGGATGTGATCCCACGTCAGCGCAAGGATTTCCGCGCGGCGCATCCCGGATTGGTAGGCCCACACGACATAGTGCTTCAGCCACCCGCGTATTTGCTGCGGCATCTGTTCACGGTTAGCGTCTTGCTCGAGTTCAATAGACTCGGCTGCCGCAAGAATCCGTTGCCAGTCTTCCTCCGTGACAAAGCGTTGGCGAGGTTCAATGCCCTTCAGCCGATCCGCTCGATCCGATGGGTTGCTATCGATCAGCCCATTTCGGACAGCGTCATTCATGACGGAATTGAAGGTTGCGAGCTGGCGTTGGACCGTTGCAGCCTTCAGACCCTTGCTTTGTGCTCCAATCCATCGGTTCACGTCAGCCAGGGTAATTGTGTTCAGCGCTTTGCGACCGAATGCGGGGTTGAGCACAGAATGGATATGACCCTTTGTCACTCCGTAGCCCTTCAGGGTCGCCTTTTTGCGATCCAGCCACTCGGTTGCGTATTCCGCGAAGGTAGGCACCTGAACCGCTTCTAGCGGCTCGCCACGGTCGGCTAGGCCCTGAAGGCGATCTCGCTCGGCAATTAGCTGTGGCCAATCCCACGAAGCCCGGTTGCCCAGCTTGTGTTCTATTGAGCCTCCGTGCGGCACGGTGCGCCCACGGTAGGTTCCTCCGCGAGGCAATCTGATCTTTACCCAAACGGTGAAGCTCCCCGACCCTCTGAAAAGGCCGATGCCGTCGCAGTAGAGGGGACGCTTGGTCATCCGTTCCGGAAGGGCGGCTTCGAACTGCTCGAACTTTGCGAATCGTCGTGGCCGACCGACGGGGCGAGTTACGCCAGTCATATGGTTTTTCCTTATGGTCGATTGAGGTCCCCACGCCCCACATTTGCAGTGGGGAAACCAGTGGGGCTATACCATTATTATACCCCGAATCGGCCCAAAAGTCCACCCCATTCTATCCCCACCACGAACGTCTAAAAACCCTCAGAATTGCCAAAAACGGCTAAAACGCTAGAGTTTGCAGATTGGCGGATGTCTGGGAACGGCAGTAACGACAAACACGCTTGGAAACGGTTGGTACCTACCTTGCCAAGGTTGGGGTCGAGGGTTCGAATCCCTTCGCCCGCTCCAGTTTTCCAAATGATATCAGAGATATATCAGCGGGATTACTGCGCTTTGCGTGGTTGCGAAGCGTCACACGCACGCACTCGTCTCCAATTCATATCCATCGAAAATCGCGTTGACGGCTAAGATCGGCGGCAAATTTCGGATTTGATTAAGGGGAAAGCCTTCCCCCTTCCGCCGCGCCAATGTCGCGGCAGACCCTTTTTGCGGGCGGTTCCGCCCCCGCAACGTCCCCGAGAGTGAGAGAGAAGCTACGCCAATCTGAGGCAATCCGGCGGCTCGACGCGTAGTCGTCCGAGACGATGCCTTTGCGGCATTTTCCGACGATCCATTTTCTGAAAATCGACAGGAATAGAATTCACGATGCTTAACCAAGCGAATCTCTACCACATCGGTGTCGTTGTCGATGACTTCCAAGCCGCGATGGATCGCTACGGCCGGCAAATGGGGGTGACCTGGTCGCCGCTCATCAATGTCACGGTGCGGATCTGGACGCGCGATCATGGGGAGATGGAGTTGCATTCCCATGCAATCTATTCCCAGCAGGAGCCGTGCATCGAGCTGGTGAAAACGCTGCCTGGCACCTTCTGGGTGCCGACCGAGGGACGACCACTCCATCATCTGGGATATTGGGTCGATGATCTCCCCGCTGCTTCAGCCGATCTCGAAGCGCGGGGCTGCCCGAAGATCGCCTGCGCGTTACACGAGGGCGCCATGATGGGTTTCGCCTATCATGAAATGAAGGACGGGCCCTATATAGAGATGGTCGACCGCGCCGTTTTCCCGGACTGGCCGGCCTTTCTGGCTGGCAGGACGCAGCATGAGGTCATCCACAAGGACTGACCTGCTGACGACGAAGCGGCAACGACCCGCCCGTCATCTAGGAAGCGCCGATGATCACACTCTATGGGATGTTCAGCCCCAACATGGGTCCGATCCTCCTCGCTTGTCATATCATGCGGCACAGCTCCGCGAACCGCTGCATCTGTGCCGCAACAGTACCATCACGCGTTTCGAAGGCGATACCAGCGCTCATGATCAATCGGACGACGCCCTGGATGACAGGCAAGAGGTGATCGGCGACCGCCGAGGTCCTCACCCCAAGCGGCGCAATCCCGATGGCGCGGATCGTGCGCGAGACCCGTCGCGCGGCTGCCCTGACTTCAGGCGGCGACCGTCGTGCACGCCTGGTGCATCGCCTCGGCCCGGCGCTTTAGCGCCCGCGCGGTGTCGTCGAACGCGCGCTTCACCCAGCCCTGCGTGAAGTTCATCACATGGATCGCGTTCTCGCCGAAAAAGGCGTCGGTGGACAGATAGCGGCAACGATAGGGGCCGAGCGGCGTGACGACCTGATCCCGCCGGGCCTCATAAGGGAATTCGGGGGTACCGGGCAGCTCCCAGGACAGCAGGCGCTCGGGCTCGAACGCGCAGAGATATTCGCACCAGGGAATGAGCGAGCCGGAGCCGGTATAGTCGACCA
>Ga0207640_10000538_pt1 | contig 22648 bp, 8 predicted proteins | sample KBSCornC42_FD_184300 | JGI IMG/M metagenome (GOLD analysis project Ga0207640, IMG submission 184300) | Corn rhizosphere microbial communities from Kellogg Biological Station, Michigan, USA - KBS Corn C4-2 (SPAdes) (version 2) | ecosystem: Host-associated > Plants > Roots > Rhizosphere > Soil ... | reverse complement strand
CCAGGGGATCGAAGGGCTGGGCGCGAGCGAAACCTGCGGCGCGGCATTCGTCAACTGCGCCTTCCCCAGAACGCCGATCAGCCAGCTGGACGGCGATCCTTCAGCCTTCGTGCTGCGAGCGAGTGTCCAGGCGGAGTATCGGCCGCGCCCGGACCTGACCTTCGCATTGTCGCCCAGGGCGCAATATAGCCCTGACGTGTTGCTTTCCTATGAGCAGATGAGCGCTGGCAATTATACCGTCGGCCGCGGTTATGATCCCGGCGTCATCACCGGCGACAGTGGCCTGGGGATCGGCGCGGAACTGCGCTACGGGCGGATCACGCCACGGGAGCCGGACGCGATCGCGCTCCAGCCCTTTCTTTTCTTCGATGCGGCCTGGATGTGGCATCACAGCGCCAATTTCGCCGGGCTTGATCCGCAGAAACTCTATTCGGCGGGCGGCGGTCTGCGCGCGACATGGGACAATCATGCGCGGCTCGACCTGACGGTGGCGACGCCACTGCGCAAGGCAGGTTTCCAGACCGACAGGGGCGCCACGCGGCTGCTCCTTTCCCTGACCACGCAAATCCTGCCATGGAGGCGTTGATGAGGACGAAGCATGGCGCTTTCTCGCTCTGGACATTGCTGGGCCGCACCAGCGCGGTTGCGCTCGCGGTCGGCCTGGGCGCCGGCGCGGCAGTTGGCCAGAAGGCGTTTCAGGGCAGCTATACGCCAAATCCCGACGTCTATATCTCGCAGGGCAGTTCCCCTGGAAACGATGCGATCTCGCTGAACTCGACGCAAGCGGTCATTGACTGGACGCCCGATGACAGGGGGGCGGCCAGCGCCGGCACGATCGACTTCCTGCCTCAGGGCAGGACGGTCACATTCAGCTCTTCCAGCGACTTCACGGTTCTGAACCGTATCCTGCCTCTGGATGGCAATGGCCTGCCCGTATCGCGCGTGATCGCGCTCAACGGCACGGTGCAGAGCCAGATCGTCGGCAGCCCGCCCACCACCGGCGGATCGGTCTGGTTCTATGCGCCGGGCGGCATCATCGCAGGCGCCAACAGTGTCTTCAACGTCGGGTCGCTGGTCCTGACCACCAACGCGATCGACACAAGCAACGGACTTGACAGGAACGATATCCGTTTCGCTGGTCCGGCGGGCAGCACATCCTCGATCGAACTTCTTCCGGGCGCTCAGGTCAACGCACTTTCATCCGGCAGTTATGTGGCGCTGGTCGCGCCGCGCGTGGTGCAGGGCGGAACCGTCAACGTCAACGGTTCAGCCGCCTATGTCGCCGCGGAAGCCGCCGATATCAGGATCAACAACGGCCTGTTCGACATCGCGATCACGGCCGGCACCACCGATGCCAACGGCGTCGTCCACAGCGGCACGACAACGGGCCCGGCCTCGACCGGGGGTACCGATCTGCAGCGCGTCTTCATGGTCGCGGTGCCGAAGAACAATGCGCTGACCATGCTGCTGTCGGGCAATGTCGGCTATACGCCCGCAACGTCGGTGACGCCGGACGGCAGCGCCATCGTCCTTTCCGCCGGGTCGGACATCGCCCATGACGCCGGCGGCAACCTGATCGTGACGCGCAATGCCACCGCGACGGCCGCCGCAGGTTTCAGCATCGGGTCAGGCGACTGGCAAAACGACGTGACCGGCGCGGCGACCGGCGACATCGTCATCCGCCCTGCCACGGTCACCCATTTCCTGGGCAATGTCGCGCTTTCCGCCGAACGCAGCATCACCCTGCAGGCCGACCAGTCCGGCACGATCACCGTCGACCGCGACATGAACCTGAAAGCCGGCAACGGGGGCACAGGCGGGCGCATCGACCTGCTGGCCTTCGGCGGCAGCGGCGCGCCCTCCACCAACGGACAGATCGGCGTTACCGGCACTCTCAATCTGGATGCCAGCGGGGATGGCGAAGCGGGCGTCAGTTCGGTACCCTTGGTCGGCGGCGACGCCAATGGCGGCATCATCAATCTGATCGCCACCGGCGGATCGATCACCGCCGCCAGCCTGACGGCAAATGCGGTGGGCTATGCGGGTTATGGCAGCGACAGGTCCGGCAACGCGACAGGCGGATCGATCACCCTTTCGGCACTGACCGCTGCCGGGCCCTCCGGCACGGAAGGAGGGAGTCTGGGCTTCGGCAGCACCACGCTCGACGCCTCGGCGGGAACGGCGTTCCAGGTGTCGGTGCCGCCGGTGGACGGCGGCAATGCCGTTGGCGGCAGCATCGCGATCAACGGCACGTCCGGCGCCTTCATACAGGGTGGCCTGGATCTGGGCACCGTTCGGGCCACAGCGCAGGCGACAGGCGGCATCGCGAGCACGGGCGCGGCGGGCAGCGCGACGAGCGGCGATATCCGGGTCGCCATATCCGCGGGCAGGCACGATTGGACAAGCTTCTTCGCTGACGTCAGCACCGCGCCGGGCTATGCGACGGACGGCGGCAGCTATGGCGCGGCGATCCCCGGCACAACCGGCATCGACATCGACGTGGGCGGCACGGGCAGCCTGAACATCCTTACATCCGTTTCGCTCTACGCCGATGCGACGGCCTATGGCGGAGGGGCGTCGGGCGGCACGCTGCGGGGCGGACGGATCAACATTTCGGCGCATGATGGCGGCGGCCTCGCGATCGCGCAGGACCTGTTCGCCACTGCCGACGCCTCGGGCTTTGCCGCCTTTGCGGGATCGACCTTCCTGACGCCGCGCACCGCCGACGCCCTTGGCGGAAGCATCACCATCGGCGCTGCGGGCGGCAGTTTCAGCGCGGCAGGACTCTATGTCAGCGCGGGTGGCTTTGCCGGCGATGCGCCCGGCCTGGCGGGCAGCGGGACGGGTGGAAATGTGGCCCTGTTCGCCAGTGCATCGAGCGGGCAGCGGGGCAGCTTCTCGCTCAGCGACTGCCCCAACTATTCGTGCCGGATCTCTGCCAATGGCGGGGGCGCATCGGGCGCGAACGGATCGAACGGCACGGGCGGATCGGTCCTGCTCTATGCCAGCGATGGCGACTTTTCGGCGCTCGGCGACATGACGCTGCAAGCCAATGGGATTGGCAGCAGCGCAGCTTCCGACGGCGTCGCGGGTCGCGGCGGCGACGGGCTGGGTGGCAGCATCCTTGTGGAAAACCGGGTCGGCTCGGCGGGCGACGGCGCTCTTCGCTTCGGCAACCTCTATCTGTCGGCCGAGGGTGCTTCGGCGCCCCCGATCGATGGCATAACGTTCAACGGCGGCGATGCCGGCAATGGCACGGGCGGCACGATCAACGTCAACATATTGGCGGGCAGCCTGACGGCCGATCTGGTGGATGCGAGAGCGAACGGCTCTGGCGGCGCCGCCGGCGAAAACTGCCTTATATGCGAGGGCGGCGGCACAACGTCCTTCCGTGCAGGCAACGGGCAGGGCGGTACGGCAGATTTCCTTATCGCGGGCGGCGGTGCCACTCTCGGCACGCTGCTGCTGAGCGCGCAGGGCACCGGCGGGGAGGCGGACGGTGCGAATAGTCCATCATCAGCCGCGGCGATCGCGGGGGCGGGCCTTGGCGGCAACGCTGCGCTGCAATCGCGCGGCGGGACGCTGGGACTGACGACACTTGCCATCGATGCGGGCGGCACCGGCGGCATGGGCTATCCAGTCTTCCAGGCCGACGGTGTGGATGGCGGAACCGGCACGGGCGGTACTGCCGGGTTGTTGTTGGCTGCGGGAAGCAGTGGGGCCGTCACGATCACGGGCCCGGCTCTCGTCCGCGCAACGGGCAAGGGTGGCGATGGCGCGGAAACAGGCGCCGACGGCGCCGGATTTTATCGCGCCGGCGCAGGCGGTCTTGGCACGGGCGGGACGGCGGACGTGACGGCGGCGGGCGGCGTGCTGACCGCGCCGTCGCTGCTGATCTCGGCGGAGGGCATAGGCGGCGCGGGCGGCAATAACGGCAGCGACGGACCCGGCGCCGCGGCCGGCGACGGGCTGGGCGGCACAGCAGCTTTTTCCTATCTGAACGAAGGCCATGCCATTGGCACTGTCACCGTCGATGCCGACGGGATTGGCGGTCAGGCGGGTAATAGCGGCTTCAGCAGCTTCGACAATAATGGCAACCCGATTTTCTTCTACGGCACTACGGGCGGCGGTGCGGGTGGCCGGGGAACGGGCGGCAGCGCCGCGATGCTCGTCGACGTCGATCCCCTTTTCGCGAACCTGACCGTCAGTGCCGACGGCATCGGCAGCATGGGCGGCGGTGGCGGGACCGGCGGCGCGGGTGGCGTCGGAATGGGCGGCGCCGCGACACTCGACCTCTCATTCGGCGCGACGACAGTGAGCGGGACGCTGCGCGTCACCGCTGCCGGTCTGGGCGGTACAGGCGGCACAGGCTATGATGGCAGCGGCGGGCGCGGCGGCGATGCATTCGGGGGAAGCGCGTCGCTCGGCCTGACCGGAGCCTCGACCCTGCTGGATGCCGGCGATATCGGCGTGCTGGCGGAAGCGATCGGCGGGGCTGGCGGCCAAAGCGGCGTGCGCAGCGGCACGGGTCTTTTGGGAGCGGACGGCGGCAATGCGACCGGCGGCGCGGCCTTGTTCACACTTGGCTCCGGCGCGACGGCGACAACCGGATTGGCGCTGCGCATCAGCGGCGACGCGACGGGCGGCGATGGCGCTCTTGGCACGGCCGGGCCGGTCGGCGGCAATGGTGGAGCGGGCGGCAATGGCCTGGCTGGCTCGGCGACATTACGGATTGCGGATGCACGCATTGTGCTGGGCGGCGCCCTGCCTCAAATGCCCGCTTACAGCATCACCGCAAATGGCCAGGGCGGGCTGGGCGCCGATGGCAGCGTGGGTAGCAATGCGGGCCTGTCCGGCGGCCTGGGCGGCAACGGTGGAAACGGCGCGGGCGGCCTTGCGGCGTTCGATTCCAGCAATGGCGATTATGTGCTAGGCGGCATGACCTTGCGCGCGGACGGACAGGGGGGACTGGGCGGGATCGGCGGCAAAGCGCCGGGCGGCGCCTCTGCCGCGGGCGTCACCGGCCTGGGCAGCGGCGGCACCGCCAGCTTTGCCAATCGTGATGACGGCTTGCTGTCACCGGGCGCGCAGCGGTTGATCGACGCATTGTTGATGAGCGCGAGTGGAGACGCGAGCGGTCTCGTCAGCTTGACCGACGGCAGCACGGCCACCAATGGTGGACTGAGGGTCACTGGATCGGCCCGGCTTTCCAGTCTCGGCATCCCGACCGCCGGCTTTTCGGGCGTTTCCGTGGGCGCAACCAACATTGTGCGAATCGGTGGCAATGCCGACTTCGTGAGCGACGGGCCACTCTCCTTCGCTTTCGCCGGGGCTGGCGATATCATGGCGACCGGTGCGCTGACGGGCGTGTCGGGAACACGCATCGATTTCAGCCATGTCGGGCGACCGCAGGGCAGTGACAGCCTTTTTGCGGACAGCATCCTTTTCACCGCGCCGGGCAACATCACCATGTCCTCGGCGGGCAGTCTGCGCGCGGTCAACGATCTGACGATCCTCAGCGCGGCGGGCAATATCAATCTCGCCGCCGGCAGCGTGCTGACCGCTGGCGGAAATCTGACGCTGTCCGCGCAGGGGATCAACGCCGCCAGCCTGGTTGCTGGCGGTCAGAGCCTGCTGGATGCGGGCGCCGGCAGCCTGGTGGTCAGCGATATCGCATCGGCGGGTCCGATCACCGCGAGTGGCGGCGCGGTCAGCCTTGGCGCGACGGGCGGCATGACGATAGCGCAGGCGACGGCATCGACAGGAGCGCTGCTGCTGAAAGCGGGTGGCGCTCTGTCCATCGCCGACGCCAGTGCTGCAACCGGCATGACACTCTCAGGCGGATTGATCAATGCGACCCGGCTTTCTGCCGGAGATTCGCTGACGGCCACGGCTGCTAGTTCGGCAATTTTCGGCGATGTGATATCGCTGGCGGGCGACATCCTTTTGAACGGCGGCGGCCTGCTGACGCTGACCGGTTCCGCATCCGCCCGGACGATTACGATCGGATCGCGCGACATTGTCCTGGGCGGTTCGGCCCAACTCGGCAGCGTGAACAGAACGAGACAGGTCGTTTTCAATGCCATCAACCTGCAGCAGCCGGCCTATATTGGCGGAAATGACGTCGCTGGAACCTACAGCCTGTCAGCGGCGGAACTGGCGCGGGTAACGGCGACGCAGATCGCCTTCAATGCCCCGGCGCGCAGCGTTGCGGGATCGCCGGACATCATCGTGCAGGACCTGACACTGGGCGCGGCCAATCTGGCGAGCGGCGGGATGCTGACGATCGGCACCAGCGGGCATCTGCGCGTCCAGGGCGCGGTGCGGCTGATCGGGCGATCAGGGCAAGGAGGGCTGGCCCTCACGGCAGGCCGACGGCTGGAAATCATAGCCGGCGCCGGCCTGATCGACATCAGCGACGGCAATGGCGCACTGGGCGGCGTGCTGACGCTCGACAGCCCAATCATCATGGCGGCATCTCTGTCGGCCATAGCGGACATCGGTTCCACAGGATCGATCACCGCCAGGGATTTGCGCCTGGCGCAGAATGACGGCCCGGTCGACGATGCCGGCATCCTGCGTGCGGGAACAATCCGGGCCAATGCGTCCCAGGCCTTCTTCATCCAGAATAGCGGCCTCTCGGTAGCGATCCCGGACCGGCGCGGATTCACGGCCAATAATCTGGTGATCGGTTCGCAGGGTCCAGCTTTGCAGATCGCCATCAACGGGCGTCTGGCCCTCTCGACGGGGGCGTTCGCGCAGGGCCTGGAAACGATCCCGCTGGTTGCGGTCAACGGCGGCTATGCCTTGGGATCGAGGATCAACGGTTGCCTCATCGGCAGCCCGGCTGCCTGCACCAGCGTCAGCTTTGACAGCCGCGACACATGGAACGGCGTGCTGGACCCTTCGGTATCGGTCAGCCGCATCTTCACCCTGTCCCTGATCGAACTGCGCGACATCGTCGCACAGGGCTATCCACCCCTGATTGACGAACCTGTGACAGGTGCGGGCAATGAGGATCTTTGGGAACGCTCCTGCGGTGGACCTGACGAAGCGGGCTGCGGGGACGGTGGTACGCACTGATCGGGCGGCGTGGGCAAAACGTGATTGAAACAACGGGTTGATCCCGTAGAGAGAAATGCGCGGCTGACGCAGGGGAAACTGCCCGAATCAGCCTGCACGGGGGCGTGACAAATGAGGGGCAAGGTCGGGGTGATAGGCAGGTCCTTGGGCGGGATGGCGCTGGTCGCCATGCTGCTGGGATGGCTGCTGCTGTCCGCTCTGCCGGGTGCAGGTTCGGGTGTGGCGGATGCCGCGTCGGCTGTTCGCACCTATACTGGCGTCGCTTCCTGCGCCGGTTCCACCTGCCACGGCCGGATGGAAGGCGACGGCAAGGTCGTACGCCAGGATGAGCTTATGCGCTGGCAGGAGCCTTCGACGCCGGGCGGCGCCCATAGCCGCGCCTTCGCGGTGCTGAACGGCACGCGGGGGCGACAGATCGCGGCGACGCTGGGACTGGGCGACCCGTCCTCTGCGCCCGCGTGCCTTGGCTGCCATTCCACGCCGGCCGCAGCGCGCGGCACGCGTTTTCTGGCGCAGGACGGCGTCGGCTGCGAGGCGTGCCACGGCGCGGCAAGCGGCTGGATAGCGTCCCATTACGCGGTGGGCGCAAGCCATGCCGCCAATGTCGCAGCCGGCATGACCCCACTAGACCAGCCGGAGACGAGGGCATCGGTCTGCCTCGACTGTCATTTCGGCAGTGCGCGGGACGGTCAGTTCGTGACGCATCGGATCATGGCGGCAGGCCATCCGCGCATCTCCTTCGAGCTCGACCTCTTCTCATCGATGCAGGCGCATCATGATGAAGATGCCGATTACGCACGACGCAAGGGGCGAACCGACAGCCTGAAGCTATGGGCGGTCGGGCAGGCGATGGCCGTGGAACGCGCCCTGGCCCTCTATGCCGGCACAAAGGGCATGGAGGGGACTTTCCCCGAATTCTACTTTTTCGATTGCCAGAGCTGCCACCGCCGCATCTATGACCAGGCGGAACGCAGCAAGACCTGGGAAGCCAATCCGGGCCGCCCGATCCCGGCAGGCATGCCCCCCTTCAATGACGAAAACATGATCCTGCTGTCCGCGGCGGCGCGCGTGGCAGCGCCGGGACTTGCGGGGCGTTTCGACGCCGACAGCCGATCGTTCCACGCGGCAATCGCGCGGGATCGCCCTGCGGCGATAGCTGCCGCTGGCAAACTGGCAGGCAGCGCGCGGGCCCTGGCCGATGCCTTTGCCGCTGGGGGAATGCGGGGCGACATGGCCTTCGCCATCGTGCGCGAGATTGCGGGCAGCGCCATATCGCCGCGCTTCACCGATTATGAAGGATCCGTACAGGCCGTCATGGCGATCGATACATTGCTCAACAGCCTGGTGAAATCCGGACGCGTCACCGTGGGCGCCGCGGCGGGGATCCGGGCGGACGTCAACCGCGCCTATGCCGCGGTCAAGGAACCGAACAGCTATCGCCCTGGAGATTTCCGTGCATCTCTTGGCAGCGCGGCGCGCGGTATCGGGGCGCTGCAATGAGTGGCAGGCTCCACCGGTTGAGCGCCCTGGCCGCTGGCGCGGTACTGGTTCTTGCCTCCTGCGGCGGCGGTGGAGGAGGGGGTGGCAGCGGCGGCGGTACGTCGACCCCTGCGCCAACGCCGCCACCGTCCAGCCTCTACGCAGCGCCTGCGCAGGAGTCGCTTACGATAGCGGACGTCGAAACCGTAGTGGCGCATGCCGTTGCGGAGGCGAAGGCGCGCAATCTGCCCGCCGTGGTCGCGGTGACCGACCGGGTGGGCAATGTGCTCGCGATATTCCGCATGGCGGGGGCACGCGCCAGCGCCATCACCAGCGCGGCGCCCAATGGTGATAATATCGACGCGCAGAACCTGACCGTTCCCGCCGAGGCCGGCGCCATCGCCAAGGCGATCACCGGCGCCTATCTGTCGAGCGGCGGCAACGCCTTTTCCACCCGCACGGCGAGCATGATCGTGCAGCAGCATTTCCCGCCGGCACCGACCACCGCCGGGCTGGAAAGCGGGCCGCTGTTCGGGGTGCAGTTCAGCCAGTTGCCCTGTTCCGACCTGTCCGCGCGCTTTGTCTCGTCCGGCTCACAGGCGATGATCGGGCCGAAGCGCTCTCCATTGGGGCTGGCAGCCGATCCGGGGGGCTTTCCCCTCTACAAGAATGGCGTGGTGGTTGGCGGCGTCGGCGTCATGGCGGACGGGGTATACGGCTCCGACAGCAATGTCCTTGATGATGATAATGATCCAGAGGAATATGTCGCGCTGGCGGGAACCCTGGGGTTTGAAGCGCCCGAGGCTATCCGCGCCGATCGAATCACGGTGGACGGCACTTCGCTGCGCTATTCCGATGCAGCCTATTCCGGCCTGATCGCAACGGGTGCCGTGAGTTTTGCCGCGATCAACGGAAGCGAGGGTTCACTGGTCGCGGTGCGCGGCTATTATGGTGATCCGGCGCCTGCGATCCTGCCCGGCGTCGCCTATGGCACGGAGGCGTCTGGCATCCGGCCGGCGCGATCAGCCGAATTTTCCAATATGGACGCCTTCGTGCTGACGGACGGATCGGGCAATGACCGCTTCCCGATACGCGCCGGGACCGACGGTGGCGATGTGGCGCAGCCGCTCACTACGGCGGAAGTGACCGCGATCCTTGAAGAAGCCTTCGCCGTCATGAGCCGGGCCAGGGCGCAGATCCGCCAACCGCTGGACAGCCGGGCGCAGGTGACGATCAGCCTGGTCGATACGCGCGGGCAGGCACTGGGGATCGTCCGATCGCCCGATGCGCCAATCTTCGGCACCGACGTCAGCCTGCAGAAGGCGCGTACGGCGGCTTTCTTCTCCGGCGCCCATGCGGCGGCAGACCTGTCGGCGAGCAGCAGCGCCGATGTCGCTGCCTTTGTCGGCAAGGCGCGGACGTTCCTCAACGATCCTTCCGCGCTGACCGGGCAGCATGCCTTTACCGACCGCGCCAATGGCAATCTTTCCCGACCCTATTTCCCAGATGGGGAGGTCGGGCGGCCGAACGGACCCTTTTCGCGTCCAATCGCGCAGTTCAATCCCTTCTCCACCGGCCTGCAATCTGCGCTGGTGGTGGGCGACCTCGCCGCGCATCTCGCTTATGTGACGGGCGCGAACGCAACCGACACGCCCCAGCGCTGCTCGGCTGTCCCGACCGTGTCCAACCGGAACCGGGTGCAGAACGGCATTCAGATCTTTCCGGGTTCCGTACCCATTTATCGCGGCAATGTTCTGGTCGGCGGCATCGGTGTATCGGGCGACGGCATCGATCAGGACGACATGATCAGCTTTCTTGGTCTGCACAATGGCGGTGCGCGCGTCGGCGGGATCGGCAATGCGCCCGCCGCGATCCGCGCCGATCAGATCGTCGTCAATCTGGGCAATGCGACGGTGCGGCTGCGCTATGTAAGCTGTCCCTTTGCGCCGTTCCTTGGCAGCGCATCGCAAAATGTCTGCGCGGGGCTGTAGGGCATGGGTCTCGTCTCCCTCCTGCCCCTGTTCGCGCTGGCGCAGCCGGGCGAGCCGGTGCCGCCGCCTCCGCCGGACAATTGGCAGGAGATACTGGACGCCGATGGGCAGTCCATAGAGGGCCGCCGTCGCCCAGGATATGAGGCGCCGTTGCCCGACGCGGTGACGCAGGACAACAAGGGCGCGGTCCGCGCGCCTCCGCCAGAGGCCTTTCCGACCGACCAGGTTCCGATCCCGGACCGCTGGCGCCTGATAGAGAGCCTGGGTGTGGTGAAGGAGCGCTGGTTCGATCCCTATAACCAGAACACGCTGAAGGGCGACCGGCCGATCGACCGCGAAAAGGTGAAATGGCTGCCGATCAAGGGCGACGACTGGTTCTTCGTCGCCAATGCGGTGAGCGACACGGTGCTGGAGCCGCGGACCTTTCCGATCCCGGTCGGGGTGCAGACGACGGAACGGCCGGGCAGCATCGACGTCTTCGGCAAGGACGCGAGCTATGTGTTCAGCCAGACCTTCATCGGCGGCGTGGCGCTCATCAAGGGGGCGACCGCCTTCAAGCCGCCGGAGATCGAATATCGCCTGACGCTGGCGCTCAACGTCAACCATGCGGACGTGCCTGAGCGGCGCGTGCTGTTCGTGCAGCCCTCCCGGCCGTCCCATCGTACCGATCATTTTCTGGGCGTGCAGGAAGCCTTTGTCGACTATCACCTTGCCAACACGTCCGATCGCTACGACTTCCGGTCGTTGCGCGTCGGCATCCAGCCCTTTCAGTCGGATTTTCGCGGTTTCCTGTTCAATGACCAGCAATTGGGAATCCGGTTGTTCGGCAATCGCGACAATAACCGCTTCCAGTTCAATCTGGCCGCCTTCTGGCGATTGGAGAAGGACACTAACAGCGGCCTCAATTCGGTTGTGCAGTCACCGCGTCGGGACTGGATATTCCTGGCCAATCTCTATCGCCAGGACTTCCTGATCCCTGGCCTCACCAGCCAGATCACCGCCGTTTACAACATGAACCGCGAGAAGCGGGACATCGAGATCGACGATAACGGCTTTCCGGTCCGTCCGGCGCTGCTCGGCGACCTGCGCGGGCGGGAATATGATGTCGTCTATCTGGGATATAATGCGGACGGACGGATCGGGCGGGTGAACCTGACGGCGTCGCTCTATGGTGCGCTGGGGGAGGACCGGAACAGCTTCTTCACCTCGCGTCCCGCGCAGATCAGGGCGTTCTTCGCGGCGGCCGAAGCGAGCATCGACAAGGACTGGATGCGGTTCCGCATCTCAGCCCTGTACGCCAGCGGCGATGGCAATCCTCATGACAATCGCGAAAACGGGTTCGATGCGATTTTCGAAAACCCAGTCTTTGCGGGAGCCGACACCAGCTACTGGATCAGGCAGTCCATTCCCTTCGCCGGCGGCGGGCGCGTCATTGGAGTCAACGGACGAAACGGAATCTTGAACTCCCTGCGCTCCTCGAAGGAACAGGGCCAGTCGAACTTCAACAATCCCGGCACCATCCTGCTCGGCGCCGGCGGCGACTTCGACCTGATGCCGGAACTTCGCCTGTCGGCCAACGCCAACCATCTATGGTTCCAGAATACGGCAACGCTCCAGGCGCTGCGCAATGAGGGCAGCATTCCCAGGTCCATCGGATGGGATCTGTCGACGGCTGCGATCTGGCGACCCAAGGCGACGCAGAACATCGTCTTCCGCCTGTCGGGTGCAACCCTGTTGCCCGGCGCGGGATTTCGCGACCTTTTCACCAACAGCGAGCGCAACCGAAACTATTATTCGGTGCTCGCAAATCTGATCCTGAGTTACTGATGCGCTGGCCCGCCGCCTCCCTATCGCATTATCGTGCTCGCGCGAAGGCACGCGCCGCGGTCCGACCCGGGAACAGGATTTCTGCCCTTGCGGGAATGGCGCTGCTCTTCCTGCTGCTAGCGGCCCTCCTCATCCCCGTCGCCATCCTCCACGCCTCCGACGCCGAAAAGCCGGTGGAGCGCCATTACGCCGTCGCGCCGCCCGCGCCGATGAGCCAGACCGCCGAACAGGTCGCCGCGAAATCCGATGGTTGCTACAGCTGCCATAGCAAGACGGACGAGCCATCAATGCATGCCACTCCGGCGGTCATGCTGGGTTGCACCGACTGTCATGGCGGCAATGCGGCAGTGCGTGGCGATCCGGCTCTGGGCTTTGAGGATCCTGCCTATGTCGCCGCGCGGGAGAAAGCGCATGTCCTGCCCCGCTATCCCAGGAGCTGGCATTACCCCTCCTCCGCCAATCCGCAGCGCACCTACACGCTGCTGAACCGGGAGGCGCCGGAATTCGTCCGCTTCGTCAACCCCAGCGACTATCGCGTGGCGCGGGAAGCGTGCGGCTCGTGCCACATGCAGGTCATCGAGGCGGCGGAGCGATCCCTGATGGCATCGGGCGCGATGCTGTGGGGCGGGGCGGCCTATAATAACGGCATCGTGCCCTTCAAGAACTATATCTTCGGGGAAGCCTACACCAAGGACGGCAAGCCGGCGAAGATCGTCTCGCCCGGAACGCCCCCCGGCACCCTGACCGCCGGGGAGAAGGCGCGCGGCGCGCTGGCCGAACTCTATCCGCTGCCGACGTGGCAGGTAATTCCACCGGGCGACGTCTTCCGCGTGTTCGAGCGAGGCGGGCGCAATATCAACACGCAATTCGCGGAAATAGGCCTGCCCAATCCCACCGGCTCGATCCAGCGGCTGGAAGAACCCGGGCGACCGGACCTCAAGCAGTCCAATCGCGGGCCCGGCACGGGGCTGCGCGTGGCGATCCCGGCACTCAACATTCACAAGACCCGCCTCAACGACCCCTATATGTGGTTCATGGGCACGAACGACCAGCCCGGCGATTATCGCCATTCGGGTTGTTCCGGGTGCCATGTCGTCTATGCCAATGACCGCGAGCCCCGCCACAGCCTGATCTATGCACAATATGGCCGCGATGGGCAGACCGCCACCATCGATCCGACCATTGCGGCCAAGATCAGCCATGGTGGGCTGAAGGGGCCCCATGGCGAGACGATCACTCCCGATCATCCCGTTGGCGCGGTCAAGGAAAGCGGTCATCCGATCCGCCACGCCTTCACCCGCGCGATCCCGACCGCGCAGTGCATGAACTGTCACATGCACCAGCCCAATATCTTCCTGAACAGCTATCTGGGCTACACCATGTGGGACTATGAGTCCGACGCGTCCCTGATGTGGCCGGAAAAGCAGAAATATCCGACCGCGGCGCAGGTGCACCAGACGCTGGAACGCAATCCCGAGGGGGCCAGTCCCCGCGGCAAATGGTCGGACCTGGAATTTCTGCGCAACGTCTATGACCTGAACGACAAGGCGAAGGACACGCAGTTCGCGGACTATCATGGCCATGGCTGGAACTTCCGCGGCGTGTTCAAGCGCGACCGCGAAGGCAATCTGCTCGACGCGGACGGCAAGATCGTGTCACCCGAGGACCCGGAAAAATGGCGCAGGAAAGGGGAGGGCAAGTTCGTCCCCGTCGGCACCAATCCGGGCAAGTCCGTGCATCTTATGGACATCCATGCCGAAAAAGGCCTGCAATGTGCCGACTGCCATTTCGCGCAGGACAGCCATGGCAACGGCTTCATCTATGGCGAGGTGGCCAATGCGATCGAGATCGGGTGCAAGGATTGCCATGGTACGGCCGACGCCTATCCGACGCTGCTGACCTCCGGCCCGGCCGCGCCGCCCAAGGGGACGAACCTTGCGCTGCTGCGCAATCCGGACGGCAAGCGGCGGTTCGAATGGTATTTCGATGCCAGCGGGCGGCAACGGCTGATCCAGCGTTCGATCGTCGACCCGAAGCTGGAGTGGGAAGTGTCGCTGGTGAAGGATTCGGTCGATCCGGCCAATCCGCATTTCAACGCCAAGGCCGCTCGCGCCAAGCTGATGAGCCGTTCGGGCGCGGAGGACGGCAGCTTTGCCTTTGGGCCGGGCGTCGCCAAGGAAGACCGGGCGCATGGCGACGACAGCATGGCCTGCTTCACCTGCCACCTCAGTTGGACGACCAGTTGCGGTGGCTGCCACCTGCCGATCGAAGCGAACTGGAAGACCTCGCTTCACCATTTTGATGGAGAGGAAACGCGCAACTTCGCGACCTATAACCCGCAGGTGGCGCGCGACGAGATGTTCCAGCTCGGCAAGCACATGACGACCAAGGGCAATGAAACGGCCCCGGTTCGTTCGACTTCGGCGCTGGTCCTGTCGTCCACAAACATCAACCGCGAACGCATCTACATCCAGCAGCCGCCGATATCGGGCATCGGCTTTTCGTCGCAGGCCTTTGCCCCCCATTTCCCGCATACAGTGCGCCGGACGGAGACAAAGACCTGCACGGATTGTCATTTGTCGGCCAAGGACGACAATAATGCCATCATGTCGCAGTTGCTGCTGCTCGGCACCAATTTCGTGAATTTCGTCGGCCTGAACGCCTGGACCGGGCTGGAGAGCGGGTTCGAGGCGATCCGCGTCACCGAATGGGACGAGCCGCAGGCCGTGATCGGCAGCTATCTGCAGAAATATGCCTATCCCGATTACTGGAAGCTGCACGTCGAGCAGAACAAGCGCGAACTGAAGAACTGGGTGCGCGGCAAATATTTCGACGGCAAGGCTTCCGGCGAGACCCATGCCGTGGAAGAGTTCCGCAATGTCGTGAAGGGGACGACCGATCGCGTCGGATGCCTGCAACTGCGCGGCGAATATATGTATGTGGCCGAGGGGAAGGGCGGTTTCCGCGTCTATGACGTGGCATCCATCGCGAACAAGGGTATTTCCGAACCGATCCTGAGTGCGCCCTTCTCGAAGCTGGGCCACAACAGCGGCGTTCCATCCAGGAACGCGACCTGCATGGCGCTTGCCACCAACCAGCCGGTCAACCCGCTGCGCAACACGCCGGAACTGCGCCGGATCAACCAGGAACAGCCCTTCCTGCCGATCTACAGCTATGCGGCGGTGACGGACAGCGTCGAAGGGCTGATCATGGTCAATATCGAGACCATGGCCGATGGCGATTTCCGCAACAATTTCCTGAAGCGGGCAGTCACGTGGAATCCCGACGGCGTGCTCGACGGGGCGCGGCATATCCAGCTTGCGGGGCAGATCGCTTATATCACTGCCGATGTCGGACTGGTCGTGGTGGACCTCAGCGACCCGCTTCACCCCCGTCTTGCCGCCGTCCGCCCGATGAAGGACGCGCGGGCCAGCGCGATCCAGTTCCGCTATCTGTGGGTCACGGATTCAGAAGGGCTGAAGCTGTTCGACGTGACGAAGCTTACGGATCCGGTGGCGGTGCCGTCCGCCACCGTGCCGCTGGCCGATGCGCGCCGGATCTATCTTGCCCGGACCTATGCCTATGTGGCGGCCAAGTCCGAAGGGCTTGCAATCGTCAACATCACCAATCCGCTGCGTCCCGTCGTCTACGCCAAGGAGACGTTTGGTGGCCAGATGACCGATGTGGAGGATGTGATCGTCGGCACGACCAACGCGTCGCTGTTCGCCTATGTCGCGGATGGCCGGAATGGACTGAAGGTGGTGCAGCTGACCAGTCCGGCCAGCCAGCCCAATTTCTACGGCTTTTCGCCAGCGCCCAAGCCGGAGCTGATCGCCTGGGCACGGACGCCTTCGCCGGCCTTGGCGCTGTCCAAAGGGCTGGATCGCGATCGTGCGGTGGACGAAACGGGCGGGCAGATCGCGGTGTTCGGTCGCCTCGGCTCGCGCCCCTTTACCCGCCCGGAAATGGAGCGGCTGTTCCTGACCTCCCGGGGAATACCCTATAAGGTCAGCGACGAAGTGGATATGAAGGGCTGGCGACCGCCTTTGCTTCGTTGAAACTGGCCGGGGATGACTGGCCCGACAGGACTGGCGGCGCGTGGCTCAGGCGCCCGGCACGCCCAATATCCGCGCCTCATCCCTGATCCGCGCTGCCTGCGCTGGATTGGCCGACCGCGCCTGCGCATAGGCCGCCGCCGCCTTGCCCGTCTCGCCCAGCGTCATGCGGCTGCGCATCAGCATGATCCAGCCGTCGACATTGCCCGGATTGGCCTTCAGTCGGGACTCCAGACTGGCCACCATTCCCCCGACCATCGCGTCCTGCTGTCCCTGGGGAAGCTGTGCCGCGGCCTGCATCTGCTCGCGGCTGGGACCGGGGATCGCCGCCGTCGCCACGGACATGCCGGCACCCAATGGCGGGTGCGGCGCAGTCGGCTTCACCGCCGCCAGCCGTTCCGCGACATCAATGCCGTTGATCTTTCCCACCTGCTCTATAGTCCGGCGCAGATCGGTTTCCCATGGCGCGCCCGGTGGCGTGTCGCCCAGCAGGGCGAGCCAGTCGCGGATCGCGCCCTTATGATCCTTCGCAAGATCCTTGCGCACCGCCAGGAAGTAACGCGCCCTGGGATCCTTCGGATCGAGTGCGATGGCCCGGTCAAAGGCGTCCACGGCTTCCTTCGGCATGGGATCACGCTCGCTCTCCATCACCGCGGCCTCGCCCAGCGACGACCAGAAGGTCGCATTGCCGGGCGCGAGCTTCGTCGCGTGACGATAGGCGCGCACCGCATCGGCATGGCGGCCGCTTTCGAAATAAGCCCAGCCCAGCCTTTGCCAGCCCTCCGCATCGTTGGGATTGGCCCCGACCCGGTCCTGAAGCGCGCGTATCACCGCCTCCGGATCGGCAGGCTCCTGGCCAGCCGCCAATGGGGAGGGCAGCGCTGGCACCTTCGTTTCCTCGGGCGCGTGCGTCAGATTATAGCCGATGGATAGAGCGGCGATGCCAACCGCGCCCATCAGCAACACGCGCCTCCAGTTCCAACCCATTATTCTTGCACTCCCCGGTTGTTCCCCGCGATCTTCTCTAGCGTGACGCTGCGGAAATGATAGAGTGCCGCCCGGGACAGCGTCCGGTAACAGCCGGAACACAGGGGCATATCGGGGGACAATCATTGAATGACCGCGTGCGTATCGCGATCGTCGGATCGGGGCCGGCGGGGCTGAGTGCGGCCGCGCGGGCCGCTGCGCTGGGGCTTTCGCACCTGCTGATAGAAAAGACGGACCATCTGTCCGACACCATCTTCAAATATCAGAAGGGCAAGCATGTGATGGCGACGCCCAGCCAGCTCGTGCTGCGGTCGGACTGCGATTTCGAGGCGGGCAAGCGCGAATCGATTCTCGACCGCTGGAACGGACAGGCAGACGCGCAGGCCATCAATATAGCCTATAATGCGGAAGTGAAGGCGATCGTCGGCACCGGCGATCCGATCGCGGGCAGCATCCAGAAGATCGTTGAGCGCAAGCGTGACGGCACGAGCGAAACGAAGGAAATCCAGCGCTTCGCGCCACCTTATCGGCTGACGCTGAACGACGGGAGGGAGGTGATTGCCGATGCCGTCGTCATGGCCATCGGCACGCAGGGCAATCCCAATCTGATGCGCGTGCCGGGCGCCGACCTGCCCCATGTGCAATATCAGCTGGACGATCCAGCGGAATATAATGACGAGCACATCTTTGTCGTCGGGACGGGCGATGCAGGCATAGAAAATGCCCTCGGTCTCGCTGCCGATGAGGCGCAGGGCAATGTCGTCACCATCCTCAACCGATCGACCGAGTTCGCCAGCGCCAAGGCTGCGAACGTCAAGGCGCTGATGGCCGCCGCTGAAGCGGGGCGCCTTGCCATCATGACCGAAAGCACCACGGCAAAGGTGGAGCCCGGTTTCATCACGCTCGACAGCCGTGACGGCGAGGTGAAGCTGAAATGCGATCGCATCATCGCGCGCATGGGCTCCGCTCCGCCGCGCGCCTTTGTGGAGAGCTGCGGCATCGAATTCACCAGTGGGGACCGGCTGGCCTTCCCGAAATTGTCGCCGGTGTTCGAAAGCACCGCGCCCGGCATTTTCGTGATTGGCGCGCTGGCCGGTTATCCGCTGATCAAGCATTGCATGAACCAGGGCTATGACGTCGTCGAATATATCAATGGCAATCGCGACCTGAAGCCTGCGGACGAACCGATCCTGGCCGCCAAGTTCGCGGGATTGCCGGAGAAGAAGAGCGTCGCGGAATGGCTGGAGTATCTGCGCGCCAACGTTTCGATCCTGGAGGGGCTGTCTCCGCTCCAGATGCGGGAATTCATGTTGGACAGCGAAGTGCGCGCCTATCGCAGTGGCGACCTGATCTTCGAGAAGTTCGACCCCGGTTCCTCGCTCTTCGGCATTGCGCGCGGGCAGGCGCTGGTGGAAATCGCGCCCGGCGTCGATGTGCCCATTGAGCAGGGTTCGATCTTCGGAGAGGTCGGCCTGATTTCCGGCCGCCGCCGCGGCGCGACCGTACGGGCGGGTGCTGACTCGATCATGGTGGAGGTGTCGCGCACGGCGGCGCTCAAGCTCATGTCCTCCAACCCTCCCGCCAAGCGCGCCATCACCCGCATCTCGACCGAGCGGCAATTGCTCCAGATGTTCGGCGCAGGCCTGACCCCGGCGGATATTGCCGACATTCTCGACACGGCGGAAATCCGAACGGTGAAGGCGGGGGAGGCGATCCTCACCGAAGGCGATATCGGCAATGACATCTATGTGATCCGGGTCGGGTCGATGATCGTGGAAAAGAAGATCGGCGGGAAAAACGTCTTCCTGTCCTATCTTCCCGCCGGCAGCTATGTGGGCGAAATGGCGTTGATCGCAGGCGGCCCGCGCACCGCCACGGTCAAGGCGACGGTCAAGTCCGAGGTCATCAGGCTGAACGGCGATGCCTTCGCCCGGCTGATGGCCGCCAAGCCTGCCCTGCTGGAACGCGCCCGGCGCGACATGGCGGCTCGGCAGGACGTCAACGCATTTGTCGAAAGCCGCAAGGACAGCTTCTCGACCGTCGTCGACATGTATTCGGAAACGGCGAAATTCCTGGTCGACAACGGCATAGGCGAAGCGACCGACGTTCTCCTCATCGACGAACATCTCTGCGTCGGCTGCGATAATTGCGAAAAGGCCTGCGCCGACAGCCATGACGGTCTCTCCCGCCTCGACCGGGAAGCGGGCCGCACCTACGCTCACCTGCATGTGCCGACGAGTTGCCGCCATTGCGAGCATCCGCACTGCATGGCCGACTGCCCGCCCAACGCCATCCATCGCGGCCCTGATGGAGAGGTCTTCATCGACGACAGTTGCATTGGTTGCGGCAATTGCCAGCGCAACTGCCCCTATGGGGTGATCCGCATGGACAGCGTGCCGCCCAAAAAGCCGGGCCTGCTCAGCTGGATGTTCTTCGGTGCTGGCCCCGGCCCGGGCGAACCGTCGAAGAAATGGCGCTACAAGAATGCGGAGCCCGGCGTTGAAAAGCCGAAAAAAGCCATCAAATGCGACATGTGCTCGGGCATTGAGGGCGGCCCGGCCTGCGTGCGCGCCTGTCCCACTGGAGCGGCCATACGCGTGGCACCGGAGGATTTCCTGACGGTAGCCCGGCTTGGCGGGGAGGCGCGCTGATGGCGACGCCTGCCGCCAGCCCCATTCGCCGCGCCAGGGGCGAGGTGCTGCATGACGGCTTCCTTCGCCACGCCGGTTTTCGCTGGCTGAAGATCGCGACGATGATCTGCATACTGTCGATCGCCAGCTATATGCTGGTCGACGTCACGCCGCACCATAATGGCGGTAGCTGGTACGGCTATACCATGGGCACGATCGGCGCGCTGCTGATCCTGTGGTTGACCTTGCTCGGCCTGCGCAAGCGGGCGATGACGCGGGGACGCTGGTCGCTCAAGGCATGGACATCCGCCCATGTCTATCTTGGCCTCAGCCTGATCGTCATCGCCACGCTGCACACCGGCTTCCAGCTTGGCTGGAACGTCCATACGCTCGCCTATGCGCTGATGATGCTGGTGATCCTTTCGGGCCTGTTCGGCATCACCGTCTATGCGTCCTTGCCTACAGCCCTCAGCAACAACCGCGCCGAAATGACGCAGGTGCAGATGCTCGACGCGGTGCGCGCCATCGACCGGCAACTGCATGATGCCGCGCAGCCCCTGACTCATGAGCAGGCCGCGCTGGTGCGCCAGTCGCTGGAAGATGATCCCTTTGGCGGCGGCCTGGTGGCGCGCCTTTCCGGCCGCTATCCCCGTTGCGCCACGGCCCGGGCGCAGGCGGCGTTGCGCCGCTGGACGGGCGACACGCCGGATACCGGCAATGATCCGCTGGAAAGGGTCGATGCGCTGCTGGAACGCAAGCAGGCTATGCTGGCCCGCCTGCGCCGACACCTGAAGCTGAAGGCGCTGCTGGAAATCTGGCTTTACATCCATGTGCCCGCCACCTTTGCCCTGCTGGCCGCGCTGACCGCGCATATCGTCAGCGTCTTCTTCTACTGGTGAGCGTGAGATGAGCTTCCTAGTCCGTCAGATCAGCCTCACCGCCGATGGCCGCGAGATCGTTCGCGCCACGTCAATCGCCAAATCGCAACTTTCGCTGGGTCGAGCGGCGGAAAACGACATTCACTTGCCTGACCTGGCGCTGGAGCCCGATCATGCCCGGATCGAGCAGGTCGACGAGCGCACCGTCCGCCTGCGCGCCACCGGCACGCTGGGTTTCGAGCTGGAGGGCCGCACGGTCCTGCGTGCCGAGATCGATCCTGCCCAGGGTGCGGAACTACGCTTCGGGGGGCACCGCATCACCCTGTCGCGGGGTGAGGATGGAGCAACCGTCCTTTCCATCCGCCGCATCGACGCCGTGTCGGAAGCTTCGGAGGAAAAAGAGGAAGCGAGGGTCTTCTCGCTGCGCGGCCTGTTGCCGGGCAAGCGGCTGACGGCGTGGGGACTGGCGCTGGCGATCCTGATCGGATTCCTGGCTGTCCCCATCTGGAGCTATGCCAGCCGGCCGGCAAACGACATGCGCAACATCTACACGGTCGTGGGCGACAAGAGCTGGTCCTCCGGCCCGCTCAGCCAGGCGCATCACGCGCTCGAAGGACGTTGTGAAACCTGCCATCAAAAGGCGTTCGTTTCTGTCCGCGACAGCGCCTGCCAGACCTGTCACAAGGACGTGCACGACCATGCACCCGCCGCCCGCATCGCCATGGCGCGGGCAGAAGCGGGGCTGGGGGGCAAGTTGCTGGCAGGGGTAGCTGCCGCCTTTGGCAAACCGCCTGAGGGCGCCTGCGTCGATTGCCATCGCGAACATGAAGGGGCGGGTCCGATGCAGCCCGCGCCGCAGGCCTTCTGCACGGATTGTCATGGCACATTGAAGGACCGGCTCAAGGACAGCAAGATGGGCAATGCCGCCGATTTCGGCACCAGCCATCCGCAATTTTCCGTGCTGGTTCAAACGCGGCCGGGCAAACACCCCAGCTTCTCGCGCAGATCCCTCGATAGCCGGCTGGCAGACGACAGCGGTCTCAAATTCCCGCATGACATCCATTTGTCCGCGACGGGCGGTGTCGCGAAAATGGCGCGGACGATGAAGGTGCAATATGGATTTGGCGACGCACTTGCCTGCAAGGATTGCCACAAGCCGACCGCCGATGGCGTACGCTTCCTGCCGGTGGACATGGAGCGCGACTGCCAGATGTGCCACAGTCTTGCCTTTGAGACGATCGGCGGCACAGTCCGCACGCTCCGCCACGGCCAGCCCGATCAGGTGATTGCTGACCTGCGCGCTTATTTCCGTTCGACCGGGCCGGTCGAGCCTCCGGCCCTCGGCGGCGTGGCGCGTCGTCGGCCCGGCGATTATGCTCAGGGACGGATCTACCACGCTTATTTCGGTGCGGCGGCCACTCGCCCCTCCCGCGCCGACGACGCGATACGTGCGGTATTCTCGAAGGGCGGCGCTTGCTATGATTGCCACACCGTCACGCCACCCGGCACCAATGGCAATGCGAATTGGCAGGTGCTGCCGGTACACCAGCCGATGCGCTACATGATGAACGGCTGGTTCGATCACGCCGCCCACAGGACCGAGAAATGCGAAAGCTGCCATGCAGCGCCAAGGTCGCATGACGCCCGGCAATTGCTGCTGCCGAAAATCGACAGTTGCCGCACCTGTCACGGCGGGGAAAAGGCGAAGGCGGACGTGC
>Ga0207640_10000537_pt1 | contig 22684 bp, 15 predicted proteins | sample KBSCornC42_FD_184300 | JGI IMG/M metagenome (GOLD analysis project Ga0207640, IMG submission 184300) | Corn rhizosphere microbial communities from Kellogg Biological Station, Michigan, USA - KBS Corn C4-2 (SPAdes) (version 2) | ecosystem: Host-associated > Plants > Roots > Rhizosphere > Soil ... | reverse complement strand
TCAACATCACGCCGACCATGTTCATCTCGGTGTTCCAGACCGACACCCCGCTGCGCTACCTGTGGCTGGGGCTGTCCAAGGCGCCGATCTTCGCGTTCCTGATCGCGGTGATCGGCTGCCTCGAGGGCTTCAAGGTTCAGGGCAGCGCACAGTCGGTGGGCGAGCGCACCACTTCAAGCGTGGTGCAATCGATCTTCCTGGTGATCGTGGTGGACGCCATCGCCGCGCTGTTCTTCATGGAGATGAACTGGTGACCGTCGCCGTGACCGCCCAAACGCGCGACACGCTGGTCGCGGTGCGCGGCCTGCGCAGCCAGTTCGGCGAACAGGTCGTGCACGAAAACCTCGACCTCGACGTTTACCGCGGCGAAATCCTGGGCGTGGTCGGCGGCTCCGGCACCGGCAAGTCGGTACTGCTGCGGACGATCCTCGGCCTGCGCCGGCCCGATGCGGGCAGCGTGAAACTGTTCGGCGAGAACCTGCACGACCTGCCGGAATACCGGCGCGTCGCGATCGAAAGCCGCTGCGGGGTGCTGTTCCAGAACGGCGCGCTGTTCTCTTCGCTGACCGTGAGCGAGAACGTGCGGGTGCCGCTGATGGAACACACGAACCTGTCGCTGCATGACGCGCTGCGCGTGGCGGCCCTGAAGATCGCGCTCGCGGACCTGACGCCCGAAGTGCGCCACAAATATCCCTCCGAACTTTCCGGCGGAATGGTCAAGCGCGCGGGACTCGCGCGCGCGCTGGCGCTGGATCCGGACATCGTGTTCCTCGACGAGCCGACTTCCGGGCTCGACCCGATCGCCGCGGCTTCGTTCGACCAGTTGATCCGTACCCTGCGCGACGCGCTGGGCCTGACCGTTTTCATGATCACCCACGATCTCGATTCCCTGCACGCGATCTGCGATCGCGTGGCGGTGCTCGCGCACAAGCGCGTGATCGTGGCCGACGCGCTGGACAAGGTCGAAAGCTTCGACGACCCTTGGATACGCGATTATTTCCACGGGCCGCGCGGACGGGCAGCGGAAGCCATCCACGCGATCGCATGAGGTAACGACATGGAAACCAAGGCCCATCACGTCCTGATCGGCGCCTTCACCCTGGTGGTGGTGGCGCTGGTGCTGCTGTTCGCGCTGTGGCTGGGCAAGACCAGCCTCAACCGGCAGTACAACCACTACGACATCGTGTTCACCGAATCGGTAACCGGTCTGTCCAAGGGCAGCCCGGTGCAATACAACGGCATCCAGATCGGCGAGGTCAGCCAGTTGAAGCTGGATCCGAAGGATCCGCGCAAGGTGCTGGCGCGAATCCAGGTGGCGGCCGACACGCCGATCAAGGTCGACACCCGCGCCAAGCTGGGCCTGCTCGGCCTGACCGGCGTCGCCTTCGTGCAATTGACCGGCGGCGCCCCTTCCAGCCAGCCGCTGATGCCGACGCCCGACGACCCGGTGCCGGAAATCAAGTCGGAGACCTCGGCACTGAGCGCGCTGCTCGCCTCGGGCAGCGACGTGGTGACCTCGCTCAACGGCATCCTCGACCGGTTGGGCAAGATCGTGTCCGAACAGAATGTCGATCGCATCAACTCGACGCTGCAAAACATCAACCAGACCACCAGCGCGCTGGCTTCCGAACGCGACGACCTGCGCGATCTGATCAAGGAGGCCGCGGCCGCCTCGAAGGAACTCAACCAGACCCTCGCAGGTGCCAACCAACTGGTCAACGGTCCCGGCCGCGAAACGCTGGATCGCGCGGCGACCGCGATGGCATCGCTGCAGCAGACCACGCAAACCCTCAACAAGCTGCTCGAGGACAACCAGGGCTCGCTGCAATCCGGGTTGCGCGGCGTGGACCAGATCGGCCCCACCCTGCGCGAATTGCGCTCGACCGTGCGCGACATCCATCAGTTGACCAGCAAGCTGCAAGCCAATCCAGCCGGCTACCTGTTCGGCCGCGAACAGCCCTCCGAATTCTCGCCGAAACACTGAGGAGACCAACATGATCGTGCCCAGTTTGTTCTCCCCCGCGCGCCTGCTGGTCACCTCGTGTGCCGCATCCATGCTGCTCGCCGCCTGTTCGATCCTGCCCACGAATTCGCCCGTGCAGATCTGGCAACCGGAAGAAGCCACCATCGCGGCGCCCGCAGCGGCCGCGGATTTCAGCCTGCGCGTGGACGCCCCCAACACCACCGGCCCGCTCGACGGCACCGGCATCGTGGTGATGCCCGGGCCCGGCCAGATCAGCAACTACAAAGGTGCGCGCTGGAGCGAATCCCCCGCGCTGCTGATCCGTCATCGGCTGGTCGACGCGTTCATGGCCGCGAAACTGCCGGCCGTCACCACCGACGACGATCATTTCGCGTCCGACTATTCGCTGAGCGGCGACCTGCGCGCGTTCCAGTCGGAATACCGGAATGGATCGCCGGTGGTGGTCGTGCGCTTCGACGCGCAACTGCGCCGCGGCGGCTCGCGCAGCCTGCTCGCGACCCGCAGCTTCGTGGTCACGCAGAATCCATCCGGCACCGACGTGCCGCAGATCGTCGCGGCCTTCGGCGCGGCCGACGACACACTCGCGCAGCAGGTCGTCGCGTGGACGCTCGACGTCGCGAATCAGGATCGCGCCGCGCACCCGGCGGATGCTGACTCCGCATCGCGCGCAAAGTCGCACTGATATTCGCGGCACGATTTCATCGTCGACCTCCCTGTCTTTTTCCGCGCCGTCCAGCGGCGCGGAAAAAGCTCCGCTTCGTTGCCGGCCATCCTGGCCACGCTCGGAGCGAGGTCAAGCAATTTGCCTTGCGGCAACAGCGCGCAGGAAGCGCGCCGAAAGGGGGCCCCTGCGCCACGGTGAGGGGCGGACGGTCAGGCCCGCAGGGTGAGCGCAATGGATTGCGCTCACTTGGCCCCCGCGCCATGGATGGCGCGTGGGCCAAGCCCGGCCGCACCGAACGAACTTTTCGGCCATGGATGGCCGAAAAGCGTGGCGCCGGGGTGGCCTTCTCTTTGGTGACTTTCTCTTGGCCACGCAAGAGAAAGTCACCCGCGCGCCCGGGAGGCGCGCGGAAAAAGACAGGGATGTCGTCGTGCGAAGAACCGGACCCGCACCGGGCGCTACGCGCCACCCTCTCCCGAGGGGAGAGGGAACAGTAGATCCCAGCCTGCGCCTGAATGACGGCCTCAAGCGGTCATCACGATCACCGCGTGACCGCTCACGCCCCGACGGGATAGGCCGGCGCGGCGTCCAGCGCCGACGCGCACACTTCCGCGAGTTCCAGCAGGCGCAGGTCGGAGCCCGGCGCGCCGACGAACTGCATGCCGATCGGCATGCCGTCGGGCAACGTGCCCATCGGGATGCTGACCGCCGGGCACGCGGAAAGACTGGCGAACGCGGTGAGGTCGGCCTGCGAAGCAGGCGCCGGTGCATCGACGGGAAACGCGCCCTGCGGCGTGGTCGGCAGCACCAGCACGTCCACGCGCGAGAACACGCGGCGCGCCTTCAGCACCGCGAAGTCGAGGATGCGATCGGCCTGCGCGTAGTCGGCCGCCGACTTGCGCGCGGCGTAATCGAGCATCGTGCGGAAATTTTCGGAAACCGGGTGCGCGGTGTCGGCGAGATCGTCCGCGAAGGTGTTGTGCATCTCCGCCTCCATCAGCAGCAAGCCCGCGCGGCGCATCTTCTGGAACGGCCAGTCTGAGAAATCGAGCTGCTGGCGTTCGCTGAGTTCGCGTTCCAGCCGAGCCAGCGCGGCGTTGAATACATCCACCACGGCAGGCTCCACGCCGATGGATACAAGATCGGGAAGCACGCCGCAACGCAACTGCGTGGGATTCCAGTCCGGCGGTTGCAGCGCAACGCGGCGCCGGCGCGAGCGCGGATCGTCGGCGTCGTAGCCGGCCAGCACCTGCAGCATCACCACCAGGTCGCCGACGCTGCGGCCGAGGATGCCGACCGCGTCCAGCCGCCGCGCCGCCGGCACCAGCCCGCGCGCGGAAATCTCGCCGTGGGTCGGCTTCAGCGCGAACACGCCGCAATAACTCGCGGGAATGCGCACGGAACCGAGCGTGTCGGAACCGATCGCGACCGGCGCCAGGCCCGCCGCCACGGCCGCGGCGGAACCGCCGGACGAACCGCCGGCGACGCGATTCAGGTCGAACGGATTGCGCGTGGTGCCGAAATGCGGATTGCGCGTGGCCGCGCCCAGCGCGCCTTCGTCGAGATTGGTCTTGCCCAGCAGCACCGCGCCGGCCGCGCGCAGTCGCGCGACCGCGTGCGCGTCGTTGCGGGCGACGTGATCTTCACGTGTCGGCAGGCCGGCACGCGTCGGGTAGCCTGCGACGTCGAAGTTGTCCTTGATCGCGACGGGAATCCCGTCGAGCCGCCCGATCGGCCCTTCGCGGCGGCGATGCTGTGCGCTCGCGGCCTGGTCGAGCACGATGTCGGGCCGCACGTCCACGAATGCATGCAGTTCGGGATTGCGTCGCTCGATCGCCGTCAGGCACGCATCGGCCAACGCCTCGGAGGTGGTGCGGCCCGCCGCCAGCCAGTGCAGGCATTGCCACACGCTCCCGCGTCGCAACGCTTCCTGCCCCAGCATTTCGCCGTCTTCGATTGCGCTCATTGATCCTCCCGAGGGGCCCGATTATGCGGGTTTGCCGCCCGCTCTGGAACCCAAGACAATGACGGGCTGGAATGAAAGCGTGACGGGAGCCCGCCATGAGCGAACGCGAAACGATGGAATACGACGTGGTCGTGGTGGGGGCCGGCCCGTCCGGGCTCGCCTTCGCGATCCGCCTGAAGCAGCTCAAGCCCGATACCCGCGTGTGCGTGATCGAGAAGGCTTCGACCATCGGCGCACACATCCTTTCCGGCGCCGTGATCGAGCCCGCGCCACTGGATGCCTTGTTGCCGAAGTGGCGCGACGCTCCGCCGCCGATTTGCGTGCCGGCTGCGCACGACGAATTCCTGTTGCTGCGCGACTCGAAGCGCGCGACCAAATTGCCCACGCCGCCGCAGATGCACAACGCAGGCAATTTCATCGTATCGCTGGGCGCGCTGTGTGCATGGCTGGCACCGCAGGCCGAAGCCTTGGGCGTCGATGTGTTCCCCGGCTTCGCCGCAGCCGATGCGGTGTTCGACGAGGAGGGCGCGGTCGCGGGCGTGCGCATCGGCGACATGGGCGTGGCGAAAGACGGCACGCACAAGCCCGGTTACACGCAGGGCATCGACATCCTCGCGAAACTCACGGTGCTGGCCGAAGGCTGCCGCGGCAGCGTCAGCAAAACGCTGATCGCGAAATACGGCCTCGACAAGCGCTCCGATCCGCAAACCTACGGCATCGGCCTGAAGGAACTGTGGCAACTGCCGACGGGCCGTGTGCAGCCCGGTCACATCACCCACACGCTCGGCTGGCCGCTCGACAACCGCACCTATGGCGGCAGTTTCATCTACCAACTGGACAAGGATCGCATCGCGATCGGCTTCGTCGCAGGTCTTGATTATTCCGACCCGCTGTTCCGGCCGTGGGAAGCGTTCCAGCAACTGAAGAACCACGCACGGATCAAGCCGCTGCTGGAAGGCGGCACCATCGTTTCCGGCGGCGCGCGCGCATTGATCGAGGGCGGCCTGCAATCGCTGCCGACCACGGAAATGCCGGGCGCGATCCTGATTGGCGATGCAGCGGGATTGATGAACGTGCCCAAGATCAAGGGCACCCACCAGGCGATACGTTCGGGGATGCTCGCAGCGGAACACTTCGCGGAGAAGCAATCGGGTGTTGGCTTCGATGCGCGCCTGCGTGCTTCGCCGATCACGCAGGAACTGAAGAAGGTGCGCAATATCCGCCCGGGTTTCCATGGCGGGCTGTGGCGCGGCCTGTTCAATGCCGTCTGGGAAACCGCGACCGCCGGGCTGTCGCCGTGGACGCTGAAGAACCACGCCGACTGGTCGGCGCTGGAAAAGCTCGATCCGCCCGCGACCAGGGCAACCCGCCCCGGCCCGAATGCAACGTCGCCGCGCGAACCCGGCTGGATCGAACGCACGCTGCCGCCGCGTGATCGCCTCGCGGGCGTGTATTTCGCCGCCACCGAGCACGACGAGGATCAACCCGTGCATTTGCACGTCGCCGACACCTCCATCTGCGTCGAACGTTGCACCATCGAATACGGCAATCCGTGCACGCGCTTTTGCCCCGCCAACGTGTACGAGATTGTCGAAGATACCGTAGCCGAGGGCGGCAACCCGCTGCGCCTGCAGATCAACGCCGCCAACTGCGTGCACTGCAAGACCTGCGACATCAAGGATCCGTACGAGATCATCACCTGGGTGCCGCCGGAAGGCGGCAGCGGCCCCAACTATCAGAACCTGTAGCTTTCGCGAACGGAGGGACTAGACTCGCGGGGCCAACGATCAGGAGGGCCGGTCATGCGTTTCGCACGTTTTGCCGCAGTTTCCGTTCTCGCACTCGCAGCCGCGCTTGCCGTAGGCTCGCCCGCCTCGGCCGCGACCGACGCGCTGGCTCCGCTCGGCGTCGGCGCCCCGCCGCCGCCCGCACCGGTCAAGCCGGTGACCGAAACCTTGTGGGGCGTGCGGGTCACCGACAACTACCGCTACATGGAGAAACTCGATCCCGCGACCATCGCGTGGATGAAGTCCGAGGGCGCGTACACGCGCAAGGTGATGGACGCGATCGCGCCGCTGCCTGCGTTGCAGAAGCGCGTATCCGCGTTCTCCGGCAGCTTCGGCTTCATCCAGGGCTACGCAAGTTACAACGGCCGCGTCTTTTATCAGGAGCGCGCGCCAGGCGCGGACAATTTCGACGTGGTGGCCAGGGACGCGCAAGGCAGCCGCAAGATCGTGGACATCGCCAAGGTCATGGCCGCGCACGATGGCAAACCCTATGCGGTCAATTACATGCTCGCTTCGCCCGACGGATCGAAGGTCGCGGTCGGTGTGTCCGAAGGCGGTTCGGAGAACGCCAGCCTCACGGTGTACGACGCCGCGACCGGAAAGCCCATCGCCGGCCCTGTCGACCGTGTGCAGCTTCCGGCCACGGGGTGGAGCAATGATTCGAACACCGTCTTCTTCAATCGCCTGAAGAAGCTCGCGCCCGGCGAACCCGCGACCGACAAGTACAAGTATTCGACGGCCGAAGCCTGGAACATGGCATCGGCGCCCGTGGTGGTGGCCGGGCCCGGCATGGGCACGGCGAAAATCACGCCAGAGGTGTTCCCGGTCGTGCTCACCTCGCCGGGTTCGTCCGTCGCGATGCTGGTGTCGATCAACGGCGTGCAGAACGAGCACAAGATCTGGACGGCGCCGGTGGCCGATGCCGCGAGTCCGGAAGCGCCGTGGAAACTCCTGGTGGACCGCGGCGACGACGTGACCAGCGAAGAAATGCGCGGCGACGAAATCTTCCTGCTGTCGCACAAGGACGCGCCGACGTTCCAGGTGCTCGCACTGCGCGCCGGCGCGCCGTTTGCGTCCGCACAGGTGCTGGTACCGGCCCAACCGGCGCGCGTGATCGAGGGCATCCATGCCGCATCCGACGCGCTTTACGTGCTGGGCCGCCGCGGTGCGTACTCGGAACTCCTGCGCATTCCCGCCGGCAGCGGGAAAATCGAAACGATCGACCTGCCGGTCAAGGGCCACATTGCCGACGCGTTCACCGATCCCAGGAAGCCCGGGATCGTATTCGACCTGTCGAGTTGGGTGCTTCCGCCGACCGAATATCGTTACGACGCGGCGACGGGCAAGTTCACCGACCTGCATCTGGGTGTACGTGGCAACATCGATCCCGCGAACTTCGTGGTCAGTGACCTGCAGTCGAAGGCGCACGATGGCACCATGGTGCCGCTGTCGCTGATCCGGCCCAAAGGCGCCACAACGCCGCAGGTTGCCGTCGTCGAGGCTTACGGCTCGTACGGCATTTCCGAACTTGCCGATTTCAGCTCGCGGCGTGCCGCCTTCATGAAGGAAGGCATTGCCTACGGCATCTGCCACGTGCGCGGCGGCGGCGAAAAGGGTGAGGCCTGGCGCCTCGGCGGCAAGGACGCCAACAAGCACAACACCTGGCAGGATTTGATCGCCTGCGGCGAGGATCTGGTCGCGCGCGGCATCACCACCAGGGACAAATTGTTCATCCTCGGCGGATCGGCCGGCGGCATCACGATGGGCCGCGCGATGACCGAACGGCCCGATCTGTTCGCGGGCGTGATCGACGTCGTGCCCGCCGCGAACACGCTGCGGATGGAGTTCTCGCCCAACGGTCCGGACAACATTCCCGAATTCGGCACGATCACGACCAAACAGGGCTTCGAAGATCTGTACGCCGAGGATTCGATCCAGCACGTGAAGCGCGGAACGGTTTATCCGGCAGTGATGATCTCCACCGGGTTGAACGACCCGCGTGTCGCGCCCTGGTCTCCGGCCAAGTTCGCCGCAGGCCTGGTGGCGTCCGGTTCGCCCAATCCCGTGCTGCTTCGCGTCGATGCGCAGGCGGGCCACGGCATCGGCTCCACCCGCACCCAGACCGACTTGCTGACCGCGGACTGGATCGCCTTCGTCAAGTGGCGGGCGGGCGTGGCTGGCTGGCGTCCCGATCACGCGCAATAGGCACATCGCGTCATCGCCTGCGGCGGCCGGCGATGATTTCGGCATCCGGAGCACGCAACGTGCGTGTTAGCCTGCGTACTGCTTCCGGCCGCGCCCTGCCCATTCGATGACAGCCCTCCGCATCGCCCTCGTCACCGCGCGCGCAGCGCGCGGCACCGACTACGACATGCCTTTGTTGCTGGCCGCGCTGCACAGCGCGGGTACGGATGCGCAAGAAGTCGACTGGGACGACGATGCGATCGACTGGTCGCGTTTCGATCTCGTCTTGTTGCGCTCGACCTGGGATTACTTCGAACGGTTGCCGGAATTCCTCGCGTGGGCGGAAGCGGTCGCACGGCAAACGCGATTGTTGAACCCGCTCGACGTGATCCGCTGGAACACCGACAAACACTACCTCGCCGATCTCGCGCGCGTCGGCGTACCGGTGGTGCCGAGTACGTTCGTCGAGCCGGGCGGGAATACCACAGCGGCCGTCGATGCCTTGCTGGCGGCGTATCCCGCTGCACGCGACATTGTCGTCAAGCCCGCGGTTGGCGCGGGTTCGCGTGACGCGCAGCGGCACGCGCGCGCGAATCGCGACGCAATCGTCGTCCACGTTCAACGGTTGCTGGACAAGCATCGCAGCGTGTTGCTGCAGCCCTATCTCGATCGCGTGGACGAACACGGCGAGACCGCGCTGCTGTTCTTCGACGGCGCGTTCTCGCACGCCATCCGCAAGGGCCCGCTGCTGAAGCGCGGAGAGGGCTCGACGACCGGACTGTACGCCGAGGAAACCATCGAACCGCGCACGCCATCCCCGGACGAGCTGGATGTCGCCCAACGCGCACTGACCGCGATCCCGTTCGACAAGCCGCTGTTGTACGCGCGCGTGGACCTGGTGCGCGGCGACGACGGCGCGCCGCGCGTACTGGAATTGGAACTGGTCGAGCCCTCGGTGTTCGCCGCCCACGGCGATGGTGTGGCGGAGCGATTCTCACGCGTGATCATGCAACGAGCGCTTGCCGGCTGACATCCCCCCGATGCTGTCTGCCTGTGGCAGGCAGCACCGACCCCCTTCCTGCGGAAGGGGGTGAAATGCTCGTCTTCCCCCTTCGTTTCGAAGAGGGTGATCGCAACACGAAGCTGCGTGCTCATCTTCCCCCTTCCGAAGGAAGGGCGGAGCGAAGCGAACGCGCGCGCAGCGCGAGAGGGGGATGGCTTTTCGCGCGGACAGACTTGCGCAGGCATCATGGCAGGTTGATGGACCACGCATCGGTCAATTCCGCGAACCCACCGCTTCCCCGCAACGTGCGCCTGCTGATCGGCATGCGCGCGGCGCGCAGCATCGGCCAGGGCGCGATGGTGGCGGCGTTCACGCTGTACCTGCATGCGCTCGGCTGGACCGCGACTGCGATCGGTGCGGTGCTGATGGGTGCACTGCTGTTCGGCACGCTGGTGACGATCATCGTGGGACCGCTGAGCGATCGCGGCGGACGGCGCGCCTTCCTGCTGGCCTACGACGCACTGCAGGCGCTGGTTGCGCTGATCGCGATGCTGACCACGACGCCATGGCTGCTGGTCACGGCTGCAGTGATCGGCGGGTTCGGGCGCGGCGCCAACGGTTCGGCCGGGCCGTTCTCGCCGGTCGAACAGGCGTGGCTCGCGATCGAACTGCCGATGCAGCGGCGCGGCCGCATCTTCAGTGCCAACAGCGCGGTCGGCTTCATCGGCATGGGCGTCGGCGCGCTGCTGGCGGCGCTGCCGGCGTGGTGGATGGGCCACGCGATGAGCGCACACGACTATCGGCTGCTGTTCGCGCTGCCGCTGGCGGGATCGCTCGCGAGTTTCACGCTGATGTGGCTGGCACGGGAGCCCGTCACGATCGCGCAAACGCGCGATACCGATTCCGGCGCGCGCGCGGTTCGCCGCCAGGAAAACGCGCTGCTGGCGAAGCTGGTGCTGGCCAATTCCCTGAACGGGCTCGGCATCGGCCTGATCGGGCCGCTGGTCGCCTATTGGTTCGCGATCAAGTTCCAGCGCGGCCTGACCGACATCGGCCCCGGCATTGCACTGGGCCTGTTGGCCGGCGGTGCCGGTTCGTTCCTCGCGGGCGGGATCGCGCGTCGCCACGGCATCATGCGCACCGTACTGTGGATGCGCGGCGCGGGCATCGCGTTGCTGGTGGCGATGCCGCTGGTGCCGTGGTTCTGGCCGGCGATGGGCTTGTACATCGCGCGCGGCATCTCCAACCGCGGCACCGGCGGCCTGCGCCAGGCGCTGGCGGCGGGACTCACGCGCGCGGAACGGCGCGGGCTGGCTTCGAGCCTGCAGAACATCTCGATCCAGTTGCCGCGCGCGATCGGGCCGGTGATCGGCGGCGTGCTGTTTCATGCCGGCTATCTCACGCTGCCGTTCCTGCTGGGCGCCGCGCTGCAAGTGGGCTACCTCGTGCTGTACGCGCGCTTCTTCAGCCACACCGCGGCCGCGCAGGTTCTCGAAGCATGACGGCATCCCCCCGCGCCTGCGGCGCGACCCCCTTCGTTCCGAAGGGGGTATGAGTCACCTCCCCCTTCGGAACGAAGGGGGATCGAGGGGGATGGCTTTTGACGTCGGTTACAATGCCGCGATGTTGTCGTGTGTCAAACGCGAATCAGGGAAAGGCCCATGAAGATTCTGGTCGGATACAAGCGCGTCGTCGATTACAACGTGCGCATCCAGGTCAAGCCGGACGGCAGCGGCGTGGTGACCGACGGCGTGAAGCTGTCGCCCAATCCGTTCGACGACATCGCGCTGGAAGAAGCGCTGCGCCTGCGCGAAAAAGGCATCGCCGAGGAAGTGGTGATCGCGACCATCGCGCCGGCCGACGCGCAAGCGCACCTGCGCAACGGGCTGGCGATGGGCGCCAATCGTGCGATCCACGTGGTCACGCCCGATCCGGTGCAACCGCTGGCCGCCGCGCGCACGTTCCTGAAGCTGATCGAGAAGGAACAACCCGGACTCGTGATCCTGGGCAAGCAGGCCATCGACGACGACTGCAACCAGACCGGCCAGATGCTGGCCGCGTTGTGGGATCGTCCGCAGGCAACGTTCGCGTCCAAACTGGAAATTGCGGATAACAAAGCCAGGGTCACGCGCGAAGTGGACGCCGGCCTCGAAACCATCGAAGTGGATCTGCCGGCCGTCGTCACTACCGACCTGCGTTTGAACGAGCCGCGCTTCATCAAGCTGCCCGACATCATGAAGGCCAAGTCCAAGCCGATCGAAACGATCGAACTGTCATCGCTCGGCATCGAGCACGGCGGCGAGATCAAGACCACGCACTACGCGCCACCCGCCAAGCGCTCGCGCGGCGTGATGGTGAAGGATGTCACGGAATTGGTGGGATTGTTGAAGCAGAAAGGGTTAGTGTGATGCTTGGCAGCGATCGCGCGCGCCGCTGTTGATGTTCCCTCTCCCCTCGGGAGAGGGTGGCCGAAGGCCGGGTGAGGGTCCGGTTCTCCGTGTGATATTCCGCAAGACTCGTACCCTCATCCGCCCCTTCGGGGCACCTTCTCCCGGAGGGAGAAGGAAATTCCAAAACCGGGTGGATGCAACCCATGTCGAAAATCCTGATCGTCGCCGAGCACCTCAACGGCCAACTCAACCCCTCGACCGCGCGTTGCGTCACGTGCGCGAAAGAAGTCAAACCGGATTCGATCGATGTGCTGGTGCTGGCCGACGCCCCCGACCCCGTCGCCGCGCAAGCCGCGAAGCTCGACGGCGTGTCGAAAGTGCTGACCATCGCGCGCACCGAAAACGCGCATGCGCTGGCTGCCATGCTTGCGCCGCAAATCGCGGCCGCTGCGAAAAACGGCTACACCCACCTGTTGTTCCCTTCGACCACTTTCGGCAAAGACGTCGCGCCGCGCGCGGCGGCATTGCTCGGGGTCGGCCAGGTCAGCGACATCATGTCGGTGACCAGCGCCAACGTCTTCACGCGCCCGATCTACGCCGGCAACGCCGTCGTCACCGTCGAAGCGCCCGCCGACGCGATCGTGGTCGGCACCGTGCGCACCGCGTCGTGGCCCGCGGCGGGTGAGTCGGCCAATGCCGCGCCTGTCGAGGCCGCGTCCGTCGACGCAACGATTCCGGCGCATACGCGTTTCGTGGAATTGAAGCAGGCATCCAGCGAGCGCCCCGACCTGCAAAGCGCATCAAAAGTGGTGTCCGGCGGACGCGGCGTCGGGTCGAAGGAAAACTTCGACATCATCTACAAGCTCGCCGACAAGCTGCACGCCGCCGCCGGCGCCTCGCGCGCCGCGGTCGATGCCGGCTACTGCCCCAACGACATGCAGGTCGGCCAGACCGGCAAGATCATCGCACCCGAACTCTACGTCGCGATCGGCATCTCCGGCGCCATCCAGCACCTCACCGGCATCAAGGACGCCGGCACCATCGTCGCGATCAACAAGGACGCCGACGCGCCCATCTTCGAAGTCGCCGACATCGGCCTCGTGGGCGACCTGTTCAAGCTGGTGCCGGAACTGGAAGCGGCGGTGTGACCCAAGTACGGCGCGCGTCCGCAGCGGGAGCACCGGCGTGAAGCGCGTCTATCGTTCTCTGGGCATGACGGCTGGATTGGCCGTCACCGCGCTGTTCGTTTGGTACGTGATTCGCACACTGCGCGGGCACGATCTTTCCATCTACGCCACCCCGCGCGCAGCGTTCGGTATCGTGCTGGCAGCCCTCCTGTGGTCATGCGGCGCGCCGCTGCTGGCGCTGGCATGGCGCACGATGTTGCGGGGGCTGGACGTGCGGCGCAGTTGGCGCGAATTGCTCGCGATCGTTGGCATTACCCAGTTCGCCAAGTATGTGCCGGGCAACGTCGCCCAATACATCGGCCGGGTCGGCATGTCGCTGGCGCGCGGCATCCCCGCCCGCCCGCTCGCCGTGACCCTGGTCCTCGAAACGCTGCTGGTCATCGCCGCCGCCGTGGTGATGGGCGTCGGCACCGGCGCACTGTCCGAAGTCGGCTTGCAGGCGGTACGGCTCCACGGCGCGCAATTGGCGCTGATCGCCGCGTTGGTCGCGCTGGCGATCGCGGGGTTATTCGCATTGCGGCGCATCGCGCCATCGCTGCTGAAGCGATTCGCACCGAAATACGCACCCACGCTCGACGGCACCCTGCTGCCGCCGCAGGCCAGCCTCGCATGCGCGTTCGCGCTGTACTGCGTCATGTACGCGGGAATGGGGATCGGCCTGATCCTGCTTGCCCATTTCCTGCTGCCGGGTGCACCGGATGATGACTGGTTGCTGATCGCGGTGTTTGCGCTGGCCTGGGTAGTCGGGTTCGTGACACCGGGCGCACCCGGCGGCCTCGGCGTGCGCGAAGGCCTGATGCTGTTGATGCTGGCGCCGGTGTACACGACCACGGCCGCCAGCGTGCTCGTAATCGCCTTGCGCATCGCGACGACGCTGGGCGACGTGATCAGCCTGATTGCCGGCGGAATACTCTTGCCGCGGCGGCGACATGCAGCGGCGAACGCCCCATGATCGTTGTCCTTTGGGGCACCTGCGACACCGGCAAGCCGCGCATCCGCATTCTGCGCGATGGGCTGCAATCGCGCGGAATCAAAATCATCGAGATTCACGCGCCAGTGTGGGAAGACGTCGAAGACAAGAGCAGCCTGCGCGGCGCAGGCAAGTGGCTCGTGCGCGCCCTGCGCCTGTTGGCAGCCTATCCAAGGCTGATCTGGCGTTACCTTCGCGCACCCGCCCACGACCTCGTGCTGGTGGCCTATCCTGGCCAGCTCGACGTTCTGGTCGTACGACCTTTCGCATGGCTGCGCCGCAAGCCCATCGCGTTCGATTGGTTCATTTCCACCTACGACACCGTGGTCGACGACCGGCAGTTGTTGAACCGCCGCAACCCGCTCGCATGGTTGCTGTGGCTCAGCGAGTGGCTGGCGGTTCATGCGGCAAACTTCACTTTCATGGACACGGAGGCGCATGCACGTCGCATGGAGGCGCTGTTCCGGCTGTCGCACGACTCGATCGGACGCGTATGGGTGGGTGCCGAAGAACAATTCTTCCGGTCCGCTGACAGCCGCCACGTCCGGCGGGACGATGCCCTGCAGGTCCTGTTCTATGGTCAGTTCATTCCGCTGCACGGCATCGGCACGATCGTCGAAGCCGCCCGGCTCACCCGCAACGAGCCGATCCACTGGACCCTGATCGGACGCGGCCAGGAAGCGCCCCGCATTCGTGGCATGCTCGAACCGGACCCGCTGCGCAACCTCGAGTGGATCGACTGGGTGGCCTACCAGCAACTCCCGGAATGGATCGCGCGCGCGGACATATGCCTCGGCATCTTCGGTGCCTCGGCCAAGGCTGCCAGCGTGATCCCCAACAAGGTGTTCCAGATCGTCGCTGCGGGCCGGCCGCTGGTCACGCGTGATTCGCCGGCGATCCGCGAGTTGCTCGCCGACCACCCACCCTGCGTCCATCTGGTCCCGGCGAACGATGCGCAAGCGCTGGCAGAGGCTGTTCGCGCCTGCAGACGCGACACCGGACGCGCGCCAGCGTTACGCTGTCATCTTCACACGGGCAAACAGATCGACGCGGCCTCGATCGCAGGCCAGCTTGCCGCACAGACCGCAACGTTTCTTCACGAGGGCGACAAACCAGCATGATTACCGACAAGACACTTGGTCCGGCAGCCCCCGAGCAGGGATGGGTGCCGGCGCCACGTTACCTGCTGCGCCGCGCGCTGGTGCTGGACGAGATCGACCGCATCGCCCCCTGCGACACCCTCGAAGTCGGGCCCGGCCCCGGCATGCTGCTGCACGAGCTGCACACGCGCGGATTCAACTGCCGCGCACTTGAAATGTCTGACGTCGCGCGCGGCATCGGCAGCGCGCTGGCACGCGAGACGGCGAGGGACATCCTTTTTTTTGAAACGCCCCAGCCCGACTGGGCCCACCACTTCGGGCTGCTGATGGCGTTCGAAGTGCTCGAGCACATTGAACACGATCTCGCTGCGTTGCGGCAGTGGCGGTCGTGGCTGCGGCAGGGCGGCACCTTGCTGCTGTCCGTTCCTTCGCACATGAAGAAATGGAACCCTTCCGACGTCTGGGCCGGGCACTTTCGCCGCTACGAACGGGAACAACTGGGCGACATCGCGCGAAGCGCGGGTTTCGAGGTCGAACACATCCTGTGCTACGGATTCCCGCTGGCCAACGTCGCCGAAAAAATCCGGGCCAGAAGCTACGCGCCGGAAGTGGACGAATCGACCGACAAAACCTCGCAAGGCATGCACGACAACTCGGCGCGCAGCGGCACCGATCGCCGGCATGTCATGAAATGGTATCCGCTGCTCAGGAGTCCGCTCGGCAAGCTGGCCATCAAGAGCGCCGATCTCGCACAACGCCCTTTCCTGCATACGGAACTGGGCAATGGTTACCTGCTGCGCGCCCGCGCGGTTTGAGCCACGCGGCGGGCGCGGCACCCCTGATCAGGGCTGCATGGTCCAGTTGGAAGGATAGGAATGGACGACCACGCCCTGGAAGTTGCCGGTGCTCGACCCCGGCCACATCACGAGCTGACTGCTGTTGTACCAGACAAATCCCGTCAGCCCGTTGCCAAAGAAGTCACCCATGGTCCCGAACTGCCACTGGGGCGAAACATAGATCGCCTTCGAATCAGCGAGCTGCGGGCCGTTCATGACCCAATATGCGAAACGCGTATGTGCGTTGTCGCGCCACAACAGATCATCCTTGCCGTCACCGTTGACATCGCCCGCACCCAGGATCGTCCAGCCGGGCGGGTAGGTGTGGGTCGCAACTTGCGTGAACGAGCCGGCGTTGAAATCCGTCCACATCTGCATCGCGGAGCCGTTGGTCAACAAGAGATCGGCTTTGCCATCCCCGTCGAAATCGCCGGCAGCCAGATAGCGCCATCCGTTTGACAGGTTTTGCGTATAGCTTGCGCTGAAATTGGTGCCGTTCATCAGCCACTCGGCGATTTCCCCGCTGGTCGCCCAGATCAGGTCGGTCTTGCCATCGCCATTGAGGTCACCGGTTCCGACCACTGTCCAGCGCGTCGGGTACGGCCGCATGTAGGTGCTGGTGAAGCTGCTGCCACTGCCTGTCCACACCCACATGCTGGAACCATCGGTCCAGATCATGTCCATCTTGCCGTCGCCATCGAAATCGCCGGTGGCAACCAACCTGTATTTGGCGTTCACCGTAGCCACGAAACTGCTGGTGAGCCGCGCACCGTTCATGACCCAGTATGCGGACTGCGCGTTGTTCTTCGAACGCCAGACGAGATCCGATTTCCCGTCACCATTGACGTCGTTGTGAACATAACCAATCCTTGGCACCGGCGCCCCGACCATCGTCGGTTCGAACTGCGCGATCAACGCCGCGGTATTGTTCATGCTGTGCGCATTGTCGGCCGAGTTCGACGCACTGTCCGCTACACCGCACGGCGTGTTCTGGCAGGTCGAAACGTTGGGATTGGAGAACAGGCTGAGCGGCGTGTCGGTAGCGGTGCCATACGCCATGATGGTGGAGAAACCGTTGGTTCCGTTGCCCAGATAGCCATAGGAGTAGGAATAAGCCCCCGACTCGTTGGCATTGGCACGATCATGCGCATCGCCCATGTTGTGTCCCAGCTCGTGCGCGAAAGTCGTGTCGAGGCAGTAATAGCCGCCGCTGTTGCCATCGCTGACCACCGAGTACCCATAGGCATTCGACTGCGAAGGCTCGATCTGGGACTGGTTGCCGCCGATCAGCCAGCCGACACCACAGTTGTCCTGCGTGGCATTGTCGTAACTGCGAACCAGCGCGACGAGATCGGCACCATATTGCACACGCAAGCTGGCGATGCCCTGCAGCGACGCCGGAATGGGCACCGGATTGCCGTTTGCATCGAGTCCGGTCACATCATCAAGCGCGCTGTCGTTGGAGGTGTTGTCGGGATAGTTGACCTGGACGGTATAGACCAGCCTGATCTGCTGGTTGACACCGCTGTTGATGTATGCCTGATTGGTGATGTCGACCAGGTTCTGGATTCGGGCGAGGGCTGCTCTCTGGCTACCCAACTCACTCACGAAACCCGAGGTGTAGGCCACCATGACATCGATGGTGACCGGGCCACCGGATGCAGCCGCCTGCACGGGCGCGCTGGCCGCAATCCGCGGCGACAGCATATTCAAACCGGCCTTTGCGCTCGGGGCTGGCGGCACAAAATAATCAGGCTTGCCGTGCAGTCCCAGCTGCCGCGTCGAACGTGACATCGCCGCAGAGGTTTCCACCACCCGCGTTTCGCCGCCCTTCGTGACGATGCGCAACGGATAACCGGAAGCCTGCGGAATCATGCCGAAGACGGCCTTCTCGCCGAAGGTCAGCACGACGGATTGTTCGCCGTGCACCGTCGAAACGGTTCCGACCCAGGTCCAGGTGCCGTTGTCGTGCAGGATATGGCGCTGGTACTTCGCGTAGATCCGGCCGCCCGATGGATTGGGCAACCACAAGCCGCCCTGGAAGATCGCGTCGAAGGCCGTGTCTTCGCTGATCTTGATGGGCCAGGACTTCTGCGCACCTTGCGCAAGGACCTTCGGGGTGGCAGAAGCCACCGTGAACAGGGTCGGCGGGTTGGCCGCCATGGCCGGGGCAGCGGCCGCCATCAATAGCAAGCCCAGCAGCGGGCCCAAGGTACGCAAGGAATGACATGACATGACGGTTTCGCAACGGCGGCAGGATGCGTCTTTATACCAGCGGGATGCCCCGCCAACGCTGCAATGCCACGCACAATTCAGGCAATGTTGCCGGCCGCTGCTTCGAAGCGAGTCGGAAATCACAGCCCTCCCGTGCGCTGCAACACTGTGAGCGCCCGCATCGAAGCACTGCCCTGCGTGACGAGCTGCGCGGGCCGATCCGTTACAATTCGCCCGGTTTTCGATCTGGACCCGGCATGCCGAGCGACGCCCCGTTGTGGACCCCAAGCCCCGAACGCAGGGACGCCACCAACCTGCACCGGTTCGTTCGTTTCGTGCGCGAGACCACCGGCAATGCGGATATCGGCAGCTACCTTCCGCTTTACGACTTTTCCGTCCGGCATCCGGAGAAGTTCTGGCCGCTGGTGTGGGAGTTCTGCGGCATCCGCGCCACGGGCGATTTCGAGCCGGCGCTGGCCGATGGCGACCAGATGCCCGGTGCACGCTGGTTTCCGAACGTGCAGCTCAACTTCGCGCAGAACCTGCTGCGCTTCAAGGACGACAAGCCGGCGCTGATCTTTCGCAACGAGTGGGGTCACAAGCGCGAGATCACCTACGCGCAATTGCACGCGATCGTCGGCCGCATCGCCCACGCGTTGAAGGAATCGGGCGTCGGCAAGGGTGATCGGGTGGCGGGCTTCCTGCCCAACCTGCCGGAAACCATCATCGCGATGTTGGCGACCGCCTCGCTGGGAGCGATCTGGTCGTCGGCCTCGCCGGATTTCGGCGTCAACGGCATCGTCGATCGCTTCGGCCAGATCGAACCCAGGGTGCTGTTCTGCGCCGACGCCTACGCCTACGGCGGCAAGCGCCACGACTGTCTGGCCAGGGTGCGCGCGGTGCTGGCGGCGATACCGTCCATCGAAAGATGCGTGGTGATTCCCTATTCCGGCGAGCCCCTGCAGCTCGATGGTTTGCGCAACGCGGTGAGCTGGGACGATTTCGCCGGCAGCGAAGACCAGCCGCTGGAATTCGTGTCCACGCCGTTCGACCACCCGCTGTACATCATGTATTCCTCGGGCACTACCGGCCAACCCAAATGCATCGTGCACGGCGCCGGCGGCACGCTGTTGCAGCATCTGAAGGAATTGGTGCTGCACACCGACCTGAAGCGCGAGGACCACATTTTCTACTACACCACCTGCGGCTGGATGATGTGGAACTGGCTGGTGTCCAGCCTCGCGGTCGGCGCTACGGTAGTGCTGTACGACGGCTCGCCCACATACCCCGGCGGCGATGCGTTGTGGAATCTCGCCGACGAGGTGGGCATCAGCATCTTCGGAACCAGCGCCAAGTGGATCGACGCGACCGCCAAGATGGGCGTGAAGCCGCGCGAAACGCACAAGCTCACGTCGTTGAAAGCCATCCTTTCGACCGGCTCGCCGCTGGCACCGGAAAGCTTCGACTACGTCTACCGCGACGTGAAGGAAAACGTGCAGCTGGCGTCGATCTCGGGCGGCACCGACATCGTCTCCTGTTTTGCGCTCGGCAACCCGCTGCTGCCGGTGTATCGCGGCGAGTTGCAGTGCCGCGGCCTCGGCATGAAGGTCGAAATCCTGGACGACGCCGGCCAACCGGTGCGTGAACAACCCGGTGAACTGTCCTGTGCCGCGCCGTTCCCTTCAATGCCAGTGATGTTCTGGAACGATCCCGACGGTGAAAGATACCGGGCGGCCTACTTTTCCAAGGTGCCCGGCGTGTGGTGCCACGGCGATCGCGCGGAACTGACCAAACACGACGGCATCATCATCTACGGCCGCTCCGACGCCACCCTCAATCCCGGCGGCGTGCGCATCGGCACCGCGGAAATCTACCGGCAGGTGGAACAACTCCCGGAAGTGCTGGAATCCGTCGCCGTCGGCCAACGCTGGCAGGGCAGCGAACGCATCGTGCTGTTCGTGCGGCTGCGTGAGGGCGTCACGCTCGACGATGCATTGCGCGACCGGATCCGCAAACAAGTCCGCACGAATACCAGCCCGCACCACCTACCCGCGAAGATCCTGCAGGTCACCGACATCCCGCGCACCATCTCCGGCAAGATTTCAGAGCTCGCCGTGCGCGCGGTGATCCACGGCGAAGAAGTAAAGAACACCGATGCGCTGGCGAACCCAAAATCACTGGAGCTGTACGCCGCATTGCGGAGCAATCTCGCGACGTGACCGCAAAACCGGTCGGGCTTTCCGGCCCGCTGCGAACTATCGCCGGCAGGAGCGGCGGAAGCCGCGACCAATGGCGGTGGGTACGTTAAGCCATCGCTGCCTGGTTCAGGCAACCATTCACTGTCCCAGAATGGCCACTGCCACGGAGTTTCGACCAGCCCCGCGCGCGCAGGGTTGGCGATGATATAGCGTGCAGCAACGGCAACTTGCTCGTCACGGCGCAGGGCGTGGTCGTGGAAGGCACTTGCCCAGATACGGCCGTCCGATTTCGTGACAGCCCGGGCTATCCGCGCGCTGACGGCCTTGACGCGGCCCATCAAATGCGACAGCGATTCGCCGCTGCCGAGCGTCACCAGAACATGCATATGATCAGGCATCAAGACCCAGGCATGGAGATGGTTATCGCGCCACAGCCGGCTCCCGCCGAGTTCCCGTGCCACCGCGGCGCCCACCGGCCAGCGCGCGAACCATGGTTGCCGCGCGAACGTTGTCGTGGTGACGAGACTGACTTGCCCCGGTATCGAACAACGACCGCGGCGCAAGGCTGCGTGACCCGGGGGACTGGACCGGCTGGCCTGATTCATGCGCCTCAGCATCCGGAAGCTTGTCGGCCCGGGATATCGGCGCACACCTTGGCGTCTTGTAGGCAGCAACCGCGTTCGGGCCTTCCGGCCCTCCTACCTGACCCGCGCAAACCCACTCGTGCCTTCCGGCCCTCCTACCTGACCCGCGCAAACCCACTCGTGCCTTCCGGCCCTCCTACCTGACCTGCGCAAACCCGCTCGGGCCTTCCGGCCCTCCTACCTGACCTGCGCAAACCCGCTCGGGCCTTCCGGCCCTCCTACCCGACCTGCGCAAATCCGCCCGGGCCTTCCGGCTCTCCTACCTGACCCGCGCAAACCCGCTCGGGCCTTCCGGCCCTCCTAACCGACCTGCGCAAATCCGTTCGGGCCTTTCGGCCCTCCTACCCGACCTTTTGTAGGAGCGGCGGTAGCCGCGATCGGCCCCGGCCGCAGACGGCAGAGTCAATCGCGCGCGTAGCGATCCTCGAAGCGCACGATATCGTCCTCGCCAAGATAATCACCGGTCTGCACCTCGATGATTTCCAGCGGGTCGCCGGTCAGGTTTTCAAGGCGATGCCGGGTGCCAATGGGAATGTAGGTCGATTCATTGGCGTGCAGGTCGAACACGCGGTCGCCGTTGGTGACATGGCCGACCCCGCGTACCACCACCCAGTGCTCCGCGCGGCGATGGTGCATTTGCAATGACAGGCTGGCGCCGGGGTTCACGCCGATGCGCTTGACCTGGAAGCCCGGCCCGTGTTCCAGCGAATCGTACCAACCCCACGGCCGGAACACCTTGCGCGGCGTGGTGGCTTCCTCCCGCTTTCCGGCTTTCAACGTCTCGACGATTTTCTTCACGCCCTGGCTGTGCCCGCGGTCGGCGACGAGGATCGCATCCGGCGTCTCCACCACGATCACGTCACGACAACCCAGCACGGCAACCAGCCGCGATTGCGACAGCACGAGCGAATCCCGGCAATCTTCCAGCAGCACGTCGCCGCGTGCCACGTTGCCGTCCGCATCGGGCTCGGCGATCGCGCGCAACGAATCCCACGCACCCACATCCGACCAGCGTGCATCCAGCGGCACCACTGTCGCGCGGCCGAGTTCCGGGTGCACGCGCAAATGCTCCATCACCGCATAGTCGATCGAATTCGCCGGGCTGGCGAGAAACGCATCGCGATCGACGCGCATGAAATCGCCATCCGTGCGCAGCGCCGCTGTCGCGGACCGGCACGCTTCGCTCATGGCAGGCTCGAGCTTGGCGATTGCCGCCAGCCACACCGATGCACGCATCAGGAAGATGCCACTGTTCCAGAGATAGCTGCCATCTTCCAAATACATCTTTGCCGTCACGGCGTCGGGCTTCTCGACGAATGCCTCCAGGGCGAAGGCATCGGGCAGGTCCGTGTACGATGCGCCGCGGCGCAAATAGCCGTAACCGGTCTCGGCACTTACGGGCACCACGCCGAAGGTGACGAAGTCGCCACGCTCGGCGGCGGCGACACCCTTGGCTACGGCAGCGCGAAAAGCATCTTCATCCGCGATCACGTGGTCGGCCGGCATCACCAGCAGCAGTGGATCGATACCCTCAGCACTTGCTGTCAACGCGGCCAG
>Ga0207640_10000532_pt1 | contig 22823 bp, 19 predicted proteins | sample KBSCornC42_FD_184300 | JGI IMG/M metagenome (GOLD analysis project Ga0207640, IMG submission 184300) | Corn rhizosphere microbial communities from Kellogg Biological Station, Michigan, USA - KBS Corn C4-2 (SPAdes) (version 2) | ecosystem: Host-associated > Plants > Roots > Rhizosphere > Soil ... | reverse complement strand
GCGAACCCAAGAAGCCCGCCGAGGGCGACGATCCCAAGATCTTCGAAGCGCATGACGAATGGATGCGCGAGATGGAGCGCGCTTACGGCATTTCCGAGCTGATCATCGCCAAGCAGCGTCACGGCGCGACCGGCAAGGTGCGGCTCAAATTCGAAAGCCGCATCACGAAGTTCAGCGATCTCGCGGACGATTATCCCCGCTGACCTTGCGTCGTGCCATTGGGGCAAACGCACGGGAGCTCCCTCGACGCCGGTCAGGCGCTTGTGGTCGCTTGCCGCGAAGGGGCTTTCCTTCGCGGCGGCTTGAGCGCACCAAACCTCGCCACTTTTGCGGAGCCTTCATGCGTCTCGTCTCCCTTGTCGCCATCGCCGGCGCGCTCGTCGTCGCCACTCCGGTTATCGCCGCGCCGGCCACGATTGCGCCGCTCAGTTTCACCGAGCGGACCTTGCCCAACGGGCTGCGCGTCTTCGCGCTTCCCGACAAGAGCGCGACCAGCGTCTCGGTCCAGGTCTGGTATGACGTCGGCGGGCGCGACGACCCGAAGGGGCGGTCGGGCTTCGCGCATCTGTTCGAACATCTCATGTTCAAGGCGACGCGCAACATGCCGTCCGAAACGATCGACCGGCTGACCGAGGACGTGGGTGGCAATAACAACGCGTCGACCGACGACGATTTCACCGAATATCATGAGGTTGCACCCGCCAACCATCTCGAACGGCTGATCTGGGCCGAGGCCGAACGGATGGGCGCGCTGGTGATCGACCAGCCGACCTTCCTGGCCGAACGCGATGTGGTGAAGGAAGAGCTGCGCGGCGATGCGGCGCGGCCCTATGACAGCCTGTTCCGGCTCGACGTGCCCGCGGCCAGCTACACGACCAGCTCCTATGCGCGCTCGCCTATCGGCAGCATCGCGGATCTCGATGCCGCGACCGTGGAGGACGTACGTGCTTTCCACGCCGAATATTACCGGCCCGACAATGCCGTGCTGGTCGTGGCGGGCAATTTCGATACGGCGCAATTGAACCAATGGGTCGACAAATATTTCGGCCCGGTCGCGCGCCCCGCCTGGCCGATACCGCGCAATTTCGTCGCCGAGCCCGCCCGCATCGCGGCCCATCGCTACGTGCTGCACGCCCCCAACACGCCTTTGCCGGCGATCGTGCTGAGCTGGCAGCTGCCGCCCGCGACCGACCCGGACCATGCCGTGATCAACGTGCTCGAGAATATATTGTCGGGCGGGGAGAGCGCGCGGCTTTATCAATCGCTTGTCTATCGCGACCAGATTGCGGCTGAGACCGGCGTGTCGGCTGACATGCGCAAGGGCGCGGGCATGTTCTCCGTCTATGGCATCGTCGCCGGAGGCAAGGATCCCAAGGCGGTCGAGGCTGCGCTTCGCCAGCAAATCGCGCTGGTCCGCGATCAAGGCGTGCAGGCCGAGGAGCTGCTCCGCTCGAAGAACCAGATCCTGACCGCCTCGCTCAAGCAGCGCGAGACCGCCGAGGGCCGCGCGACCACGCTGGCCTCCGACGTGATCCTCGAGCGTGATCCCCATGCGACCGACAAGAGGCTTGCCGCGATCGAGAAGGTGACCGCCGCCGACGTCCAGCGCGTCGCCCGCAGGCTGCTCGCGGACGACCGCGCGGTGACGATCACTTATTTGCCGGCCGCGGACGGCGCGCCGATGGAATCGGTGCCGGTCGCGACGACGGTCGCCACTACGCCGCTGGTCGCGCCGCCCAACGTGCCGGTGGTGGTCGCGGCGTCGGAAGGGGAACGGATCCAGCCGCCGGCGCCGGGTGTTCCGGTCACGCCTGTGCTGCCAGTGCCGGTCGAGCGGCATCTCGCCAATGGTATGCGACTGGTGGTGATCGAGCGCCACGAACTGCCGATCGTGACCGCCTACATGGTCGCCAATGGCGGCTCGTCGACCGATCCGGCCGGCCGCGCCGGGCTCGCGAGCCTGACCGCCGATCTGCTCACTAAGGGGACGACGACGCTGTCCGCTACTCAGGTGGTAAGCCAGGTCGAAACGCTGGGCGGTGCGATCGGCGGCAATGCGGTGCGCGACGGCATGTTCCTGACGCTTACCGTCAAGTCGGACGAGCTGGCGCCCGCGATGAAGGTCTTTGCCGACGTGGCAATGCATCCGGCCTTCAAGGCCGAGGAATTGGAGCGCGAACGGCTGCAGGCGCTCGACGGCCTCAAGGTTGCCTATAGCGAGCCGCAGCAGCTCGCCGCGATGACATCCTCGCGCGCCCTCTATGGCGACGGGCCCTATGGCCGTCCTTCCGACGGCACACCGGCCTCGCTCCAGGCAATCGGGCAAGGCGATGTCGTGGCGGGCTATCGCGCCTTCTGGCGGCCGGACACGACCACGCTGGTTCTGGCGGGCGATATCACGCCCGATCAGGCGGAGAAGATGGTGGGCGGCCTGTTCGCCGGCTGGACGAAGCCTTCGACTCCGCCGACGCCGCTCCCGCCGGCCGGCGTGGCCGCGCCTCCGCGGATGGTGGTGGTCGATCTCCCGCAGACGCCGCAGGCGTCGGTGGTCGTGGGCCGCGTCACGATCGCGCGGAACGATGCCCGTTATTATCCGATGGTGGTGGCGGAGGATGCACTGGGCGGCGGCTATAGCGCGCGGCTCAACCAGGAAATCCGCATCAAGCGCGGTCTGGCTTACGGTGCCGGATCCTCGTTCCAGGCGCGGCGCTCGCCAGGGCCACTGGCGGCATCGACCAGCACCAAGAATCCGACCGTGCCGGATGTGATCGACCTGATCCGCAACGAGATGCGGCGGATGGGGACGGATATGGTTGCGCCCGCGGAGCTCGACGCCCGCAAGGCGGGGCTGGTCGGCGCCTTCGGCCGTCAGATCGAAACCACCGACGGGCTGGCCGGCTATGTCGCTGGATTGGTGCTGGAGAATGTCTCGCCGGGTGAAATCGGTCGCTACGCAGGCTCGGTCAACGCGGTGACCGCGGAGCAGGTGCGCAGCGTCGCCAAGGACCTGATCGATCCGACGCCGGCAAGCGTGATCGTGGTGGGTGACGCCGCGCAGTTCCTGCCAAAGCTTCAGGCCAAGGGAGAGAAACCGCAGGTCATCCCGGTGGCCAAGCTCAACCTGGACAAGGCCGACCTGCAGTAGAATCGGCAGCGCCGGCCTGCTTCAAGCGGGCCGGCGCGACAGGGAACCAAAAACCGGATGGGGTCAGGCGATCAATTTGACCGCTTCGGCGCCCGTCATCAGGATCGCCAGCCACAAGGCGGCGGAGACCGAGACGATCAGCGCCAGGCTGCTGCGCGGAGACCATTTTTGGACGTTGGCGGCGGGCGCCATAACCGCACGCTGGGCAAGCTGCTGCTGAAGCGCGAGCGCGGGCGATGGCGTCGCCGCAAGGCCCTCCAGCTCTGTGCTGAGCTGCGGGGCCGGCGCAGCGGACGGCGTCGGCATATAATCCTGACGGAGTTTCGCGACCGGCATTTGCTTGACCCTTTGCGTCTAAACAGGAGCGACGATTGCGCTCCACAGCCTTTCCAAATCATTACGGCATTAGGTTAGATTCGCGTTAACCTTCGCGCCGATCGCCTCCCACGCACCGGAGACGGTCGTGAGCATGTCCCGCGCCTGGGTCAGCGCACTGACGCGCTCGATTCCCGGGGTTACCCCTAGCAGGCGGCGCGCTTCCCGGTAGATGCGGCCGAGATTGTCGGCGATCTCTCCGCCGCGCTTGTAATCGAGCGAGGCCTCCAGCCCGTGGAGCAACGAAATCACGCGTGCCTCCGCGGCGTTGCGGCGCGTGGCGTCGGGCGCGACCTCGAGCGTCTGCAATGTATCGATTCCCTTCAGAATCTCGTCGAACATGATCTGGACGAGGCCGTGCGGCGTCGCGCCTTCGACGCGGGCCGCAACCTCGATGTCGCGATAGCGCGCGCCTGGCGCCGAATAACGGGAAGGTGCTCCAAACATCAGTTCGTCTTGCTCCAGGCTGCGATTTGCTGGGTCATGTAGGATTGGATCGACTTGTAGTTCGCGACAGCGGTTTGCATTGCCGAGAACTGCTTGGTCAGCTGATCCGAGTAATTGGATTCGTCGTCGGTCATCTTGGTCTTGGCGGTGGTCAGGCTGGTCTTCTCGGTCGTGAACGACGCGTTCAGCGCGTCGAGAATGCCGCCGGTCGCGCGTAGCGAGTCGCGGATGCCCTGCAAGACGCCGGATAGGCCGGGATCGACCGTGATCGTCGCGCTTGCGACATTGCCTTGCGGCTGGATTTTGAGGCCCACAGCCTTGGATGTGATCGACGCGACCAGCCCCTTAGGATCGTCGCCGCTCGGCAGGAGGGCAATGCCGTCGACCTTGCCCGAGGCCGGGCTGCCGGCGACGATGTTGGTCAACGTATAGGTGCCCGGCTTGGTGGCCCCCATCGCGCTGGTGATCTTGATCAGCGGGCTGTCGCTCTGCTGGCTCGGATTGAACATCGCCTCGACCGCGTCGGGATAGGTGGTAAGCGCGGTCGCGAGCTTGTTGGCATCGACCGAAAGCGTGCCGTTCTGTGCCGTAGAAACGCCGATTTCCGCCAATGTCTTCGGACCGATCGCGGAAGAGCTGAGCGCGGTCGACGTTATGCGCTGCAGCATCGTCTTCATCTGAGCGATCGCGCTGTTGCCGTGCAGTGCGCCCGCGGGAGTGCTTCCATCGGAGCTGGCTGGAGCGAGCGCGGTATCGATCTCGCCCCTCAGCGTATTGTACGCCGTCACATAATCGTTGACCGCCTGCGTGATTCCGTCGGTCGGTCGGGCCGTGCCCAGCGAGACCGTCGTGCCGATCCTGGCCGAAACAAGTTTGAGCGTTACGCCGGAGATGAGATCGCTCACCGTGTTGGTGTTGTGGGTCGTATCGACCCCATCCATCCGGATGATGGCATCCTGCGCGGGCTGGGCCTGCGTCATCCCGGCGCCCGTGCCCGTTGACGCGAAACGCGTCAGATCCGCGTCCGCATCGCCGTTCGCCGTCAGAGAAAAGCTGTTGGCGGCGCCCATCGCACCCTTGACGACCAGGCGCGGGCCGTTCGAATCCGTGATGACGCTGGCCGAAACCCCGCTCGGGGTGGCGCCGGTATTGGCCGCGTTGATCGCGGCGGCGAGGCCGGCGAGCGTGTGGTCGGAACCGATCGCAATGTTGAAGCTGCGCGCGCTCCCGCCCGTACCGACGGCCAGCGTCAGACTGCCCGTGCCGGCCACGCTGGGATCGGCGATGTAGCCGGAGACAAGCGATTGCGCGGTCGCGAGCTGGCGCACCTCGATCTGCGACGACAAGATTCCGATATTAGTGCCGTTCTGGGCGGTCGCGGTCACGATCGAAGTGTCGGAGGTCGTGGGCTGGGACTTGAGCGTGCCCCCAGCCACCAGGCTTTGCAGCGCGCTCGCAAAGGAATCGATGCCGCTGGTCAGGGTGCCGAGCGAGCTGATCTTGGCCGTGTTCGCGTCGGTCTTGGTCTGCAGCGCGCTCTCTTTGGTGGAGAAAGCGGCGGTCACCAGGTTGGTCACCAGTGACGCGGTGTCGATACCCGACCCCGCGCCGAGCGCGGTGAGGATCGAGCTGCCCGCGCTCTTGGTCGTCGACGCGGTGGTGGCCGGCGTCGTCGAGGTGGTGGAAGTGGTGGTGGTCATCGCATTGGCTCCGTCAGGAGTAACGGCTAAAAGGGAGGCGGATTAAGCGCTTCGGGCCAGGCGCTCGTCATTCAATGGACCGTCGCCTTGCCATTCTCGTCGAAGCGCGCTTCGGGCGGCACTTCCACCGTCGGCTGCGTGATGCCTTCAGCCATGGCGCGATCGAGGTTGAAGACGAAGGCGAGTATCGTCGCGACCGCGATATACAGATCCTCGCGGATGATCTGGCCCGGGCGCGACGTATAATAGATTGCGCGGGTAAGCTGCGGGTAGGACAGGATCGGCACCGCGCTCTCGCCGGCGAGCTCGCGGATTGCGGCGGCGGTTTCGTCCGCACCCTTGGCGAGCACGATCGGCGCCGCATCGAAGCCCGGGCGATAGCGCAGCGCGACCGCGAAATGGGTCGGGTTGGTCAGGATCACGGTGGCTTCCTTGACCGCCTTGCGCGCGGAGGCGTTCAACAGCGCGCGTTGCTTGCCCTTGATGTGGCCCTTCATTTCGGGCGAGCCTTCGTTTTCCTTATGCTCGTCCTTGATCTCCTGCTTGGTCATACGCAGTCGGGCGTTGCGGCGGATGATCTGGATCGGGAGGTCGATGCCGGCGAGCGCGCCTAGCGCGACTGCCATCACCAGGATCGTGAAGCGGAACATATGTCCAATATCGCCCAGAGCGGCGACGATATCCTGGTGCCCTAGGCCCATGATCTCAGCCCAGCGGCTGCGCAGCGCGACGAACGCGATCGTGCCCAGAACCAATACTTTGAGGAATGCCTTGCCGAATTCGATCAGCCCTTGCGGGCCAAGGATGCGCTGGATGCCGGTCATCGGGTTGAGCTTGTTCGGCTTGAAACCGATCGCGCCCGCGCGGAATCCAAGCGATCCGGTAAGGGCCGGGGTCCCGATCGCGGCGGCGGCGCTGCAGGCGAACAGGACCGCAAGCGGCATCACAACCACCGCAACGAGGCTCAGGATCGCGCGCGACGGGTTGAAATTGGCGATGTCGTCCGCCGTGAAAGTCAGGCCTTGCCCGAGCATCTTTCCGCACGCGCTGACCATCCACGGGCCCGCGAGCACGATCCACGCCGCGCCCGCGAACATCGAGAGGGCCGTGTTCAGTTCTTTCGACTGAATGACATCGCCGCGCTCCGCGGCTTCGCGAAGACGTTTGCCCGTTGGGGCTTCGGTTTTCTGATCCCTGTCGGGCGTATCGGCCATGACTTCTCTCTGACCGACCAAGGTTAATAGTCCGTTAGGACGTAGCGGCGATCAGCGGCATGCCGGGGGCATGCCGCAGCCGCGAAGTCGGCTCGCGGAAGCGAGCCGTGGGCATGCCGCAGCCGCGAAGTTGGCTCGCGGAAGCGACCCGTGGGGGCGATCCGCAAGATTTAGGAGGCGTATCGGGGGCGTGATGTCCTAGGGAGAGAATATGCTGGATGACATTCGCTCCGCCCTGTTCCTGCCCGCATCCAATCCGCGCGCAATCGAGAAGGCGCGCGGGCTGGACTGCGATATGATCATTCTTGATTTGGAAGACTCGGTTCCCGACGCGGAAAAATGCACCGCGCGGGCGGCCGCGATCGAGGCCGCGAATGGCGATTGGGGCGGGCGCCCGCTGGCCGTCCGCCTCAATGGGCCCGGTGCCTGGCACGACGCCGATCTTGCCGCCTTGGCGGAGGCAAAGGGCGTGGATCTGGTGGTCGTTCCCAAGGTCGAGACGCCCGAATATGCCGAAGCCCTCGCCGGTCGCCTCGCCAAACCCCTGCTGGCGATGATCGAGACGCCGGCGGGGGTCTATGCGGCGCGCGAGGTGGCGGGCGTCCGATCGGTGGCCGGCCTGCTCGCGGGGTCCAACGACCTGGCGGCGAGCCTGCGCCTGCCGGCCGGGCGCGAGGGGCTGGCGTTGGCGCTCCAGTCGATCGTGCTGGCGGCGCGTGCGGCGAGCGTGGTCGCGTTCGACGGCGTGTTCAACCGGCTGGATGATCCGGCGGGGCTTGAGGCCGACTGCGAAGCGGGCCGCAGGCTCGGCTTCGATGGCAAATGCCTGATCCATCCCAACCAGATCGAGGCTGCCAACCGCATCTTCGGTCCGTCACCGGGCGAGCTGGAGGACGCGCGTGCGCTGATCGAGGCCGCCACCGGCGGGGCGGAGCGTTTTCGCGGGCGGATGATCGAGGCGATGCACGTCGATGCGGCGCGCCGCCTGATCGAGCGCGCACCGGTGATGTGATCGGAGTTCAGCAGAGTTGAACAGTGTCGCACCCGCCCTTCCGCTAACGCGCCTAGCGCTCGGCGTATCGCGCGCCTATATGGCCCCGAATCCTTCTTACCTCCGCGGGGATTCATGACCATCGAACTCGGCCTTACTTTCGACGACGTGCTCCTCCGGCCCGGCGCGTCCGAAGTGTTGCCGACCGATGCCGATACGCGGACGCGCGTGACGCGTGAGATCGCGCTCACGATTCCCTTCATGTCGTCGGCGATGGATACCGTCACCGAAGCCGACATGGCGATCGTGATGGCGCAGCTGGGCGGCATCGGTGTGCTCCACCGTAATCTCGATATCGAACAGCAGGCGGCGGCTGTCCGCGCGGTCAAGCGCTTCGAAAGCGGCATGGTCGTCAATCCGATCACGCTAAATCCGCATCAGACGCTCGCGGAGGCCCGCGCGCTGATGGACCGCCATCATATTTCGGGCTTTCCGGTCGTGGAGGAGAGCGGGAAGCTGGTCGGCATCCTGACCCATCGCGACATGCGCTTTGCCGAGCGGCCCGATCAGCCGGTGGCCGAGCTGATGACCAGCCAGAATCTGGCGACCGTCGCGACCGGCGTGAGCTCCGCCGATGCGCAGCGCTTGCTGCACCAGCGCCGGATCGAGAAATTGCTTGTAGTCGACGAAGCATATCGCTGCGTCGGCCTGATCACGGTCAAGGATATCGAAAAGGCGGTCACGTATCCCACCGCCACCAAGGACGCATCCGGTCGCCTGCGCGTCGCCGGCGCGACCACGGTCGGCGACAAGGGCTTCGCACGCACCGAAGCCCTGATCGACGCCGAATGCGACCTGATCGTGATCGATACCGCGCATGGCCATAACCGCGAGGTCTCGCGCGCGGTCGAACGCGTGAAGCGCCTGTCCAATTCGATCCAGATCATCGCCGGCAATGTCGCCACTGCCGAGGCGACGCGCGCTCTTATCGATGCGGGCGCGGACGGGATCAAGGTCGGCATCGGCCCGGGATCGATCTGCACCACGCGCGTAGTCGCGGGCGTCGGCGTGCCGCAGCTCACCGCGGTGATGGAAGCCGCCGAAGAGGCGTGGAAATCCAACGTGCCCGTCATTGCCGATGGCGGCTTGCGCACCTCGGGCGATGTCGCCAAGGCGCTGGCGGCGGGCGCATCGAGCGTGATGGTCGGTTCGTTGCTCGCCGGTACGGACGAAGCGCCGGGCGAAACCTTCCTCTATCAGGGCCGTGCTTTCAAATCCTACCGGGGCATGGGGTCGGTTGGTGCTATGGCGCGCGGATCGGCTGACCGCTATTTCCAGCAGGAAGTGCGCGACCAGCTCAAACTGGTGCCCGAAGGGATCGAGGGCCAGGTTCCCTACAAGGGGCCGGCCAAGGACGTGATCCACCAGCTGGTTGGCGGCGTGAAGGCCGCGATGGGCTATACCGGCGCGGCGACACTCGAGGAATTGCGCAAGCGGGCGCGCTTCGTCCGCATCACCAATGCCGGGCTGCGCGAAAGCCATGTTCACGATGTCACGATCACGCGCGAGGCTCCCAATTATCCTTCGCTGGGATGACCTTAATCCCCTCCCGCTTGCGGGAGGGGAGGTCGGATGACCCCCGCCGCTCGCCTGCAGGCCGCGATCGAGATCGTCGATGAGGTGGCCGCGGCTGCCGAAACCGGCGGGGCCGCCGCCGACACTTTGATCGCACGCTATTTCAAGACGCGCCGTTATGCCGGTTCGAAGGATCGGCGTGGCGTGCGCGATCTTGCTTATGCCGCGATTCGTCGCGCCGGCGAACGTCCGGTCAGCGGGCGGGCGGCTCTGATCGGCCTGGCTGAGGATCGTCCCGAACTTGTCGAACTGTTCAACGGCGCGCCCAATTGCCCTGCGCCGATCGGGAATGAGCCCGTGGCTCCGGCGGGCATCGCGCCTGCCTGGCTGACGCAGAAACTGTCCGCCAGCCTGGGGGCGGACGAGCTGCCTGCCTTGCTCGATCGCGCGCCGCTGGACCTGCGCGTCAACCGGCTCAAGACTACGCGTGCCGCAATACTCTCCGATATACCGGGTGCGGTGCCGGGTGACCTGTCGCCCGACGCCATCCGTCTGCCCGAGGGAACGAAGGTCGAGGCAATGCCTGCGTTCGACCGCGGACTGGTCGAGGTGCAGGACGAGGGCAGCCAACTGATCGTGGCAGCCTGTGGCGCCATGCCGGGCATGGCCGTGGTCGACTTGTGCGCTGGCGCGGGCGGCAAGACGCTCGCTTTGGCGGGCGCAATGATGGGGCAGGGACGGCTGGTCGCCTGCGACGTCGACCGAACGCGCCTCTCGCGGCTGGCGCCTCGCGCGGAGCGGGCGGGCGCAACATTCATCGAAGCGCGATTGCTGGATGGCGGCCGCGAGGCGCGGGTGCTCGCCGATCTCCACACCATGGCCGACGTCGTGCTGATCGACGCGCCATGCTCGGGCACTGGCACCTGGCGCCGCAATCCCGAGGCGCGCTGGCGGCTGACGCCCGCGCGGTTGGAACGGCTGCGCGCGACGCAGGCGCATGTGCTCGGCTTCGGCGCGCCGCTGGTGAAGCCGGGCGGGCGGCTCGTTTACGCGGTCTGTTCGTTGCTTGACGAGGAAGGGGCCGCGCAGGTCGCCTCCTTCCTTGCCGCGAACTCCGGCTGGGAGCGCCTGGATCCGCTCGCGGCGGGCCGGCCGCACGGGCCAGGCCGGCGGCTTACCCCGGCCCATGACCGCACGGACGGCTTTTTCATCGCGGTATTGGGACGCACGTGCTAGACCCGCCCCGATCCCATTTCGTGGAGCTGTTGATGCGTTTCTCGCCTGTCGCGCTCGTTTTTGCGCTTGGTCTCGCCACTTTGTCCTCCAGCAGCTTCGGCCAGCGCCGCGACGATCAGATCGACGCGCGCAGCATGGCGTTGCTTCGTCAGGGCGAGGCGCTGCGCGCAGCCGGGAATTTCACCGGCGCGGAGGACATGCTCGAAAGCGCGCTGGCGATCGATCCCCGCAATCGCGGCGCCTATGTCGCGCTCGGCCGGGTCGCGCAGGGGCAGGGACTTCCTGGGAAGGCCGTCCGCTTCTACCGCGACGCGCTCGCGCTCGACCCTAACGATCTGACTGCGCTTGCGGGGCAGGGTCAGGCGATGGTGCAGAAGGGCGCCGTGGAGCGCGCCCGCGTGAACCTCGCCCGCATCAACCAGCTCTGCAAAGGCGCCTGCCCCCAGGCCGCCGCGCTCAACGCCGCGATCGTCAAAGGCCCGCCCGTCGAGGTCGCCGTGGCACAGGCCAACACCAAGGTTCCGCCCAAGGGCCAGGAAGAGAAGACGCAGAAAGAGCAGTAAGATCGCCCCGTTAGCCGACACGGCTAATATAAATCCTCCCCCGCCAGGGGGAGGTGGCGCCGAAGGCGACGGAGGGGGAGGCAGCGATACGCCTTGAGGCCAGTCAGCCCGCTCCAAAGGGCAATTCGAATACACAGCGGCTACCAGCTCCAGCCTAATGAACAGACTGCTTCGCTCGATCGCTTGCTTGCGTTAGGAGGTCGCGATGGTGAGCAATCCAGCAATCGAACGGGCATTTGATCTGGCGAGATCGGGCCAATACCGCAGCGTATCCGAGGTTATCCGTCGCCTGCCGGCGCAGGATCGACCAGCTGTAGAAGCCCATCTGGCGCAACCGGCGGCCAGACGTGAACTCATCCTGATATGCAGCAACGCATGGCTTGATGCCGAGTAGGCTGTACCCGCGAAGCTAGGTTGAGCGGGCGGCCGTCACCGGATCAGGCAATCCCCGCTCGCTGAACGGCCGCTATTGGTAGCTAGCGGTCATGCGAAAAGCGCCAAACCAAAACCGCCGGAAGGATGGTTTTAGCGAGGAAGCCGCGCGGTATCGGGCGCTTCTCACAACAGGATGGGCAACCCAATTGCGTTAAACATCCTGATACATGCCCTCTTCGAGCGCATACCCAGAAGCGTCCACCAATCCGCAGCAGTAAAGTTGCACGTTGCCCGAACGGCCGGTTTACTCGGCGTCTGAGCGATATATTCGCAGCCGTCCCAAATAATAGCCCACTAGGCCGAACATGACAGTGGTTCCGATGGGGAGCGCGAAGACAAATAACGTTACCACAACGACAAGTGAGACCGGTACGCTAGCTGGCCAGGCGCCGTCGTTATCCAAAGCAGGTAATAGAAAAGGCGCTAGAACAAGCGCCATCAGACATCCGCGCCGCAAAATGGCCCTGCTGATCTGTGCGATAAGCGCGCCGAGCGGCAAGGCTATAGCGCCGATCGCACACAGAATGAGAATCGGCAAACCTCCGCCCCGACATCGACACGGAGTTAGTCTCGCGCCGTTTGGATAAAATTGTCTTACTGGTTGGAGTGTCCGCGCTTGCTCGGCCGGTCGTTGTGGAGGAACCGGCGGCGACTGGCGACTCGCGGGTGATCTGGACGGGCAGCTTGCGGAACGTTTGGGATAGCTGTCAGGGACCGGTGATGCCATGTCGCCGCTCCATCGCGTCGAGCGTTAGGCCGAAGTCGTCCAGTGCGCGGGACAAAGCGTTCATGGCACTGGCGGGGTCCGCGAACGCGAGGCAACTCGACGTGACGATGAGATCATCGCCGTGGGCCTGTCGATCTTGCTTAGCTCTTATGACGGCAATGAGCTTCGAGACCCGACCTCCAAATCGACTATTGAACTGCCGTTCCTGATGTTGCCGCAGAGTTTGATCGCAAAGTCTGGCTCCGGATGCACGATAGGCAGCCCAGTAGACCTCACTTGGAACACGCAGTTCCTCAATTCCCTTTGCCGGTTCCATCTTCGCACTCGATGCGGAAAAAAGCAGCGCCATTAGCACCGGGCCCATAAACCCTCCCAGCTGACAATATGCCAATAGCTATTGCTGATCGGGGTACGGAGCAACTTCCGGAATTGGACCTGATCTCGGTGTCGGCGAACATCCACACATGGGTCGCGAGCCGACGTGTCGACTTAGGTGCTCGGATTGCCGACTATCATAACACCCGTCACTCGCACTTTTTGGTCGAAAAGGGGAGGGCCGCGCTCACTTCGGCTGCGGCGTCGCATCCTGTTGTGTTCCGCCTTGCGCAGCCCGCGCCTTGGCCATGTCCGCCATTTCGGCGGCTGTTCTGGAATCCAGAAGCTCGACCTGGAACACCAGATCGGAATTGGCGGGGATCGGTCCGGAGGCCTGCGCGCCATAGCCCATCGAGGCCGGGATGCAGAGCCGCACGATACCACCCTTGCCCAACAGCTGGAGCCCCTGCGAAAATCCCGGAATGACCTCGCCGACCGGCATGGCGGTTTGCATCCCCTGATCGAACACCGCCCCGGTCGCGGCGAGGTAGCCAATATAATTGACCAGCACCGTGGCGTCCCCGGCGGGCTTGGTGCCGGCACCGGCACGCAGCATCGTATAACCCAGACCGGAAGGCGTCCGGGCGGTGCACATGCGCTGTGCCGCCGGCACGATCGGCGCCAGGGGCAAGGGAATGAGGGCATTGTCCGCCGCGACCGGCTTTGGAGCGGGGGGCTTGGCTCTATGAGCCGTTGCTCCGCCGGCAAGCAGCGGCGGCGCCACCAACGCCAGAACCATCAGGGGAGCGGAATAGCGGATTGCGCGCGAGAAGGAATTCATGCGCGCGCTTATGCAGGATTGGGACGGCCGAGCAAGCCAGATGCTTATTGCGGGCCTAACCGAGCGCCCGCGCGACCGCGATGAAATCCGCCACGTTCAGCGTCTCCGCGCGCCGGGTCGGGTCGATCCCGATCCTTTCCAGCGCCTCCAGCGCGCGGGGCAGGCCTTTCAGGCTCTGGCGCAGCATCTTGCGGCGCTGGCCGAAGGCGGCGGCGGTGAGCCTCTCCAGCGTGGCGAACTTCACCCCCTCGGGCTGCACGGCGGGCACGATATGCACCACCGCCGACATCACCTTGGGCGGAGGGACGAAGGCGGAGCGGTGGACGGGAAGCGCGATCCTGGGCGTGGCGCGCCATTGGGCTAGCACCGCGAGCCGGCCATAATGATCGCTGTCGGCCTTGGCGACGATCCTCTCGGCGACTTCCTTCTGGAACATGAGCGTGAGCGACGCCCAGAAGGGCGGCCAGGTTTCGCCGCTTAGCCAGCGCACCAATAAGGCGGTTCCGACATTGTAGGGCAGGTTGGCGACGATATGCGCCCCCTTGCCCACCGTCGCGGCCTCGTCGATCTCCAGCGCGTCACCCTGGATCACCTCGAGCTTGCCTGGAGCGGCTTCGGCCAGTTCGGCCAGAGCGGGCAGGCAACGCCGGTCGCGCTCGACCGCGGTCACGTGCGCCCCGGCACCGATCAGCGCGCGCGTCAGGCCGCCCGGGCCGGGGCCGACCTCATAAACTTTCTCGCCTTCGAGCGAGCCAGGTACGCGTGCGATCCGGTCGAGCAGCTGGCCGTCGAGCAGGAAATTCTGGCCGAGCGCCTTCTCGGCGGAGAGGCCGTGCCGCGCGATCACCTCGCGCAGCGGCGGCAGGTCGAGCTTCATTGGAGCCAAATCACTGGAGGCGCGCCCGGTTCTCCGCGCATTGATGCGCAAGCCGGATCGCCGCGATGGTCGCGCCGGGATCGGCCGCGTCCTTGCCCGCAATGTTGAACGCGGTGCCATGGTCGGGTGAGGTGCGGACGATCGGCAGCCCGAGCGTGATGTTCACGCCTTCATCGAAGTGCAGCGTTTTCAGCGGGATCAATGCCTGATCATGATAGAGGCAGAGCGCCGCGTCGTAACGCGCCCGGGCGCGGGGATGAAACATTGTGTCGGCGGCAAGCGGGCCCTCGATCATGATCCCCTCCTCGCGTAGCCGCTCGATCGCGGGAATCACGATATCGATCTCTTCGCGGCCGAGCGCGCCGCCTTCGCCCGCATGGGGGTTGAAACCCGCCATTGCGAGGCGCGGGTGGGCGATGCCGAAATCGCGCGAAAGGCCGCGCTCGGTGGTCCGCGTGCGGGAAATGATGATCTCCACCGAGATCAGGCCCGATACGTCTTTCAGCGGAACATGCGTGGTGATCGGCACCGTGCGCAAGGAGGGGCCGGCAAGCATCATCACCACATTCTCGCGCGCGATGCCGCAGCGCTCGGCGACGAATTCGGTCTGGCCGGGATGCGTGAACCCGATGCCGTAGAGCTGCGCCTTCGAGACGGGACCGGTCACCAGCCCGCAGGCGGCGCCCGACCGCGCGAGCCCGACCGCAAGCTCCAGCGAGTCCAGCGAGCAGCGCGCGCCCGCGAGATTGGGGGAACCGGGAATGATTTCACCCGCATCCTCAAGCTGGATCAGCGGCAAGGCCTGGTCGAATATTGCGCTTGCGTCTTCAGGGCCCGAAATGCGCACGACCGGCCCGCTCCAGACCGCTTCGATCGATCGTACGTCACCGACCACGAAGAAGGGGTGGAGCCCCTCCTGCCGCCTTCTTTCCCACGCCTTGGCCGCAATTTCGGGGCCGACGCCGGCGGGGTCGCCGAGCGCCACCGCGAGCGGGGGCAACCCGTCAGCGATATTCGATGACGGCATCGCGCCTTATGTCTGCCAGGTAGCGCCGTGCGCGCAGATTCACGCGCTCATCCGACATTTGCGAGGAGATTTCGTCGAACGAGGGCGCGGTCTTGTCGGCTGGATCGTCACGACCGCAGACCACCAGGCTATGGATTCCGCCTTCGGACCCGCCGAACGGCGGCGTCGCCTCGCCGACGCGCATATCGACCAGGATGGTCTGCAGCTGCGGCGGGAGATCGCGGATCTTGATCTGGTCACTGTCGACGACTTCCGCGTTCCATTTCTTCGCGAAATCCGCGACCTGGCCGCAGCCCTTAAGCGTTTTCAGATCCTCGGTGAAGGCAGTGACCTTGGGCTGCGCCTGGGCCTTGTCGACGTTCGGAGGGAAGGTGATCGTAAGCTGCTTCAGCTGGACCAGCGCATCACGCGGGTCGCTGGTCAACACCTGGCGCTTGTCGACCATGGCGATGATCGAATAGCCGCTGCCGACCGGGATCGGGCCGCCGACCTGGCCGGGGCCCATTTCCTTGACCGCGCTTGCCAAAGCATCGGGCAATTGCTCGGCGCGGACCCAACCCAGATCGCCGCCGACCGCGGCGGTCGAAGCTTCCGAATATTGGCGGGCATAGGCCGCGAACGAAGCGCCTTGGCGGATCTGGTCCATGATACGCTGGGCGTTGGCCTGGACCTGCGTCTGGTTTGTCGGCGTTGCGGACAGGTAGATTTCCGAAAGATGATATTCGGGTGCGCCCTTGGCGGCCTGCATCCGGGCGATGACCTGCTTGACCTCTTCGTCGCTCACGCTGACGAACGGCTCGACTTCGCGGCTGAGCAGCCGACGCCAGGCCATTTCGCCCTCGATCTGGCGCTTCAGCGAAGCCTCGTTCGAGCCCAGCCCGCGGATCATCTTGCTGAACTCGGCCGGCGTCTTCTTGAACTGGCCTGCAGCACGGGCAAAGGATTGCTCGAGCTCGGCCTTTTGGATCGTGATCTTGTTGGCCGAGGCCTCCTGGATCTCCAGCGTTTCGTCGATCAGGTTCGACAGAACCTGCGCGCGCAGCCGCTCTTTCTCTTCCTGGGAGATGCGGCCGTTGCTGGAGGCGAGAACGAGGGCCAGGCGCTGATCCACGTCGGTATCGGTGATGATCGCGCCGTTGACGATGGCGGTCGCCTTGCGGATCGACGGATCGCGCGGCGCAAGCAGGTGGACATCGTTCGGCAAGTTGAGCCCGTTGGGCGCCGCCTGGTCGGACTGATCCGCCTGAGCGACTGCCACGTTCGGTATCGCCGTCAAAACCATGGCGGCGAGAATACAGCCCGCACGCCCCATCATCCGTCCCGTCACGCCCGCTCCGTCACTTGTCGCTAAGGGCCCAGACTGGCCCAATATGGCTGAACCCACGCTTAGCGGCCTAAATTCTTCAAGGCGAGTCGCAAGCTGAAGGTACTGCCGCGGCGGGCATCGCCGGTCTCGTCATAATCCTTGCGCCAGGTGACCCCCAGCGACATGCACTCATTCTCGTAGAGCAGACCGAGCCGGTGCCGCACCGGCTGGTAGCCATCCGACAGCGAGAGCGGATCTTCCTTGTGCGTGGTCAGGTCGACCACGGTCGAGCCGAAGATCGACCAATAGCGCGCGATCTGCACGCGCGCGCCCAGCCTGATTTCGGACATGTCGCGCAGATCCTCGATCGCGGTGTCGATCTGGCGGTGCAGCTTGAGATAGCCAATCTCGGCATAGGTATTGCGGCTGCCGATGGTCGCATCGACCTCGTTGCGGCGTACCGCGAGATTGTCCTTGTCGAGCCGGAAGCGCTCGGTGATCTCGAGGAAGCTGCCATAGCGCACGCTCACCCGGCCGACATAATCCGAAAACCGGTCGGACAGGCCGGTGCCCGGCGGAAGGATCGTGGGCTCGGTGCTCAGCCGGTAGGATTGGCCGACGATGGCCCGCACATCCAGCTTGGGCCGGCTGTAATTCCATTCGGCGCCATAAGTGACGCGGCTGGAATCCTCCCATCGGTCGTATCCGGAGAAGCGATTGAGCGCGAACAGATTGGAATCCTCAAGATCGACCGCGCGGCTATCCTCGTCGGGAAACTGGAGATTCTTGATCTTGGGCTCGGCCACCAATTGCACGCGCGGCACGATTTGCTGGATGCCGCCGAACAGGGACCCGACGAAAGGCCAGCGCATGTCGGCGGCCAGCGCGGCGATGCCGCGGCCATGCCAGCCGTCGACACCGCGGTAGAGCCCCGTCGCCGTCGCCGCGCTGTTGTCGGTGTGGTAGAGATCGGCACGGCCGTAAGCGGTGAAGGTCACCTCCTGGCCAAGCCCGGTCAAAGTCCGCAAATCCCAGCGCAGGCCTGCGAAAGCGCGTTGCGTGTCCTGTCCGTCGGTACGGGTCAGCGCCAGACTGTTGATCTGCGCAGTGAAAACGCCACCCAGCCACGGATCTGCGAAGCGGCGGCGATAGTCGATTGCGGGCAGCGCGATCGGCTGTTGGCCCTCGACATAACCGGGGCGCAGATCCTGCACGAACCATCCCGCGATCGAGAGATAGGAATCCGCGTCGATCCGTTCTGCCTTGACCGTCGAACGCAGCCGGTCGTCGTTTGAGATATAATAGCGCTTCATGAAGGTGCGGTCGGTGGTGAGCCGGATCGCGCCGTGGATCGTCCAATAAGGATCGAGCTGCCAGGAGCCGTTGGCGTCGAGATAGCCGCGGAAACTGTCGCTGCCATGCACCGGCACCGCCGCCTGATCGGTCGTGGCGGGCAGGCGCGAGCTGTAGGTGACCATCCCGCTCACCTGATACGCGCCATTGCCGGTCAGCGCGCGATATTGCGCTTCCAGGCCCGGCAGCACCGCAGTGTATAAATGCGGGGTGATCGTCAGGTCCCGGTTGCGCCCGATCTGCAGATAATAAGGCAGATCGATCTCGACGCCGTTCGATTTATTGACCTGGATATTCGGCAAGAGCAGGCCCGAATTGCCCGTATCCGAACCGTCGGGATGCGAAAAAGCCGGCAATGCCAGGATCGTCCGGCCGAAGACGGTCAGGCGCGGATCCTTGTAGCTGATGCGATGCGTGCCTTCGTCGACGACCACCTGGACCGCATTGATCTGCCACGAGGGGCGCCTGGGGCAGCCCGAATCCGTCTCGACCCGGCACGGCGTGTAAGCGGCATTGGTGAGCGTGGTAATATTACCCTTGCGCTCGCCACGCATCGCGGCGAGCCGGCCGCCATTGGCCAACACGAGTAGCATGTTGTCCGCAACACCGTCATGCAGCTCGTCTGTCAGCGTGATGTCGTCGCCATAGGCTTTGTCGCCGTTGGCGTTGACCACCGCGACATTGCCGCTCGCGCGCACCACGCCGGTCTGGCGATTCCATGTGACCTTGTTCGCGCGCAACCGCGCGCCGTTGCGGAACATGCGCACATCGCCTGTCGCCGTAACCACGTCGGCATTGTCGTCATAATCGAGCGTCGCGGCCGAGAAGGTGACCTCGTCCTCCGGCGCGCTAGCGGATTCCTTGGTGGGAGCGGGGGGCTGTGTCGGCCGATCCTGCAGGCTCTGCGCCTGCGCGGCCGCGCAGCCGGCCACGGCAATCGCCACCAGCGACGCCATCGCGGCGCCTGCCCTTTTCCAGCTTGAACGCCGCTGCATGGGGCCGGCCCTATCCCGGCTTGTCCGCCGCCGCAATCGCCGAAAACCACGCCTCGTCGCCGTGGATGTCGCCTTTGACAGCTTGAGGGACGAGCCTAATAGGCAGGGCAACCTAGCTCGAAAGGCTTGTTCCTTGCTTACCATCAAATTCAGTGCCGCCCGCCCCTCGGACGCGCGCCCGCTCGCCCTCCCGATCGCCAAGGACGAGGCTGTCGACGCCCATGTCCCGGCTGCCATCGCCGACATCGCAAAGGCCGCGGCCGCCAAATTCACGGGCGATGCAGGCAGCCTCGTCGAGCTTCATGCTGCGGTGGACTGCACCGTGCGCCATATCCTGCTGGTCGGCACCGGCGCCGATCTCGCTGCCGAGAAAGCGGGCGGGGCGCTGGCCGCCAAGCTGCTGACCACCGAAACCGGTCTGGTCGTTGACGTGACGGGGGTCGAAGAGCCGCAGCGCGCATCGTTCGCGGCCCAGCTGGCCCAGGCCGCCATGCTGCGCAGCTGGCGCTACGACATTTACCGCACCAAGCTTCCCGAGAAGCAGAAGCCGATCCTGACCGAGGTCGAGATTGTGGTGGGCGACGCGCTCGAAGCGGCAGAAGCGGCATTCGCGCCCTTGAAGGCGGTCGCGGAAGGAGCGGCGTTCACGCGGATGCTCGTCACCGAGCCCGCCAACATCCTCTACCCGGAAACGTTCGTCGAACGGTGCCAGGAGCTGAAGGGGCTCGGCATCGAGATCGAGGTGCTCGACGAAGCGGCGATGCGCAAGCTCGGCATGGGTGCGCTACTCGGTGTTTCACAAGGGTCCATTCGCGAGGCGCGCTTACTGTGCATGAAGTGGGATGGCACTGGCGGCAAGGCGGATCCGGTCGCCTTCGTCGGCAAGGGCGTGACCTTCGACACCGGCGGCATCAGCCTCAAGCCCGGGCCGGGCATGGAGGATATGAAGTGGGACATGGGCGGCGCGGGCGCGGTCGCCGGCGCGATGAAGGCGCTCGCCCTGCGCAAGGCCAAGGCGCACGTGATCGGCGTGTGCGGACTGGTCGAGAATATGCCTGACGGTAACGCGCAACGCCCGGGCGACGTCGTCACCACTGCATCGGGTCAGACGGTCGAAGTGCTGAACACCGACGCCGAGGGCCGCCTCGTGCTGTGCGACGCCATCTGGTGGGTGCAGCAGAAATATCATCCCAAGACCGTCATCGACCTGGCTACGCTCACCGGCGCGATGATCGTCAGCCTCGGCCATGAGCATGGCGGCATCTTCGCCAATGACGACGGCCTCGCCGAGCAGCTGCTGGCTGCGGGCAAGGCCGTCGGCGAGAAGCTTTGGCGGATGCCGATGGGTGAGGTTTACGACAAGCTGATCGACTCGCCGATCGCCGACATGAAGAATATCGGCCCGCGCGAAGCCGGATCGATCACCGCTGCTCAGTTCATCGCGCGTTTCGTCGATCAAGGCGTGAAGTGGGCGCATCTCGACATTGCCGGTATGGTCTGGGCCTCCAAGCCCGCCACCCTCTGGGACAAGGGCGCGACTGCCTATGGCGTGCGCCTGCTCGACCAATATGTGAAGGACGCGCTGGAGAAATAGGAAGGCCGTCACCCCGGACTTGTTACGGGGTGTACGGCGCCTCGCGCGACGTATGTGTGGATGGGTGGATGCCGGAACAGGTCCGGCATGACGCCCCTTGGCCGGTAACCTCCGGGTTGCAACGCAGCATCCGCACGGCTAGAGGCGCGCCAACTTCGGACAATCAACCAACTGGGAGCAATGGCACAGCCATGGCGACGACTCGCACCTTCTCGATCATCAAGCCCGACGCCACGCGTCGCAACCTGACCGGCGCGGTCACCAAGATGCTGGAGGAGGCCGGCCTGCGCGTCGTCGCGTCCAAGCGCATCCAGATGACCAAGGAGCAGGCCGAGGGCTTTTACGCCGTCCATAGTGAGCGGCCTTTCTTCAACGATCTGGTCAGTTTCATGATCTCCGGCCCGGTCGTGGTCCAGGTGCTCGAGGGCGAGGACGCCGTGAAGCGCAATCGCGACATCATGGGCGCGACCAACCCGGCCAATGCCGACGCCGGCACGATCCGCAAGGAACTGGCCGAATCGATCGAGGCGAACTCGGTCCATGGTTCGGACAGCGACGAAAATGCCGCGATCGAGATCGCCTATTTCTTCAAGCCGGGAGAGATTGTCGGCTGATAAGTCGGCTATCTTCCAGAAGAATCGAAGGGGCTGCCGAAAGGCAGCCCCTTTTTTGTGCCGTGCCGTGAGGTTCGGCCTGCTTTACAATCCGGGCTCTCCGCGACAGATACGATCTCACAATTCTCCCGGAGATCGCCTTTGCTCACCGCCATCGCCTCTGACCGCTGCTGCGGCCGAGCGTCGACGCGCGTGACATGCGTGCGGAGCTGATCGGCTGAAGCGGACCGGCGTCCCGGCGACGCCGCTTCAATCGAGAGATACAATGATCGTAGAAACAACGCGCGAGGATCACGCCTCGCTGTGCCAGGGCCGTGCGCCCAGGCGATTTGAAAATGCCGACAGTCCGATCGCACCGGTAGAGGTGCTTCAGATGTTGGCCGACCTGGCCGAGGTGGTGCGCGAGAGTTTCTCGCCAGCCGCTTGGCTGATTGTGGAAGACAACGAAGTCGTGGGCTTATGTTCGGTCAAGGCCCCACCGTCGGGGGGCGTGATCGACATCGGCTATGGGGTGGCACCGACCCGGCAGAACCGCGGCATTGCGGGTCGTGCTATCGGTGAGATCGTGGCCTGGGCGCGTAAGGTGCCGCAGGTTCGGGCCGTGACTGCCGAAACCACCCCTGCGAATTTCGCCTCGCAACGCGTGCTGGAGCGGAACGGCTTCGTGAAAGTAGGCAAGCGTGTTGATGAGGAGGACGGGCCGGTCCTCTGCTGGCGATGCCCGACGGATTGAGTTGGAAGGGTTGCTGGAGTGGGCGGTCCCGCTCCAGCAATCAGCTATTTCTTCGCTGCCATCCGCGTCGCCCAGAGCGCGTCGATCTGTTCCTGGCCGGCATCCGCATTTTTGACCGCGCCGGTGCGAGAAAGCCCGCGCAGGTGGACATCGGTTCCGCTCAGGAAGCCATGGCTCGTGGCATAACCCACCTCATAGACCGCGCGATCGACATGTTCTGCACCGTCGACCAGAAAGTGCGTCTCGATCATCACCGGCATACGCGCATCGCCGAGCACTTCGGGCGCCCCCGCCCCCTTGCGCGCGCTTACCAGCGCGCCCGCGAACCAGTTGCGGTCGATGCGCGCGTCGCTGCTCGTCTCGGCGGGTGACAGGCCGAGCTTGCTCGGGAAGGAGATTTTCTGGCTCTGGATCGCCTGGTCGTCCGATCGCGGCGTAAGGCTGAGCGTTCGTCCCTCCTTGTCGGGCGCGGCCTTCAGGATCAGGATCTGCGCCTTCTTGGCGGCCTGCGCGCTCTCCTGCGCGTGTTCGGCTTCGGTCGTGGTGCGCTCGCGATAGCTGTTCCACAGCGTGAGTGCCGAGATAATCAGCGCGAGCACCGCGACGAGCTCGCCCAGATTGATCCAGCGGCGGCGGACGCGCGCGGCCTCTGCACGCTCCTGCGGTGTTTCGGACATCAGCCTTTCCCCTTCAGCTTTGGCGGCGCCACATAGTCCCAGCTCAAAGCGATGCGGTCGGCAATATGATCCCAATCTGAATG
>Ga0207640_10000528_pt1 | contig 23035 bp, 24 predicted proteins | sample KBSCornC42_FD_184300 | JGI IMG/M metagenome (GOLD analysis project Ga0207640, IMG submission 184300) | Corn rhizosphere microbial communities from Kellogg Biological Station, Michigan, USA - KBS Corn C4-2 (SPAdes) (version 2) | ecosystem: Host-associated > Plants > Roots > Rhizosphere > Soil ... | reverse complement strand
GATCGAGGCACGTTGGCCCGAAGAGATCGCGATCGCCGAGATCGGCGAGCCGGCGTTGCTCGATCGCATTCGCGCCGCGCGCCGCGCCTTGCTCGACGCGCTCGGCCTACACGAACTGATCGACCGATAGGGCTCACCCCCCAGACGACGGTAACCGTCCCTATCGGGCCGGCCGGTTCTTCACCACGCGGTCGAAATAGTTGAAGATCGTCGTCCAGACATGGATGTCGCGCGCCGCGGCATGCGTCTTGCCCGGATAGAACATCATTTCGAACGGACGATTGGCCGCCTGCATCTTCGCCGCGAAGGCGGTCGAATTCTCGAACACGACATTATCGTCCGACATGCCGTGCACCAGCAGCAGCGGGTCGCTGATTTTCGGCGCATCGTCGATCGCGTCCGACGTCGCATAGGCTTTCGCGTCGACCTTGGGGTCACCCATATAGCGCTCGGTATAATGGGTGTCGTAGAGTTCCCATTTGGTCACCGGCGCGCCCGCCACGCCAGCGGCATAGACGCCGGGATTGGCCTCCAGCATCTTGAGCGTCATGTAGCCGCCATACGACCAGCCATAGATGCCGATCCGATCGGGATCGACATAGGCCTGTTGCTTGAGCCATTTCGCGCCGGCCAATTGGTCCTGCACCTCGATCGATCCCATCGCGCGATAGATCTTGTCCTCGAACGCCTTGCCGCGATTGGGCGAGCCGCGATTGTCGAGCTGGAAGAAGATATAGCCCTTGCTGACGATGAGCTGCTCAAGCGGGCTTTCCCAGCCGCGCGTCACGGTCTGGCTGTGCGGGCCGCCATAATGCTGGAAGAACACCGGATAGCGCTTGCCCGGCTCCATCTGCGGCGTGATCATCTCGTAATAGAGATCGGTGCCGTCGGCCGCCTTGATCGTGCCGAACGTCCGCTGCCGGTGCTGCCCGAGATACGGGTAATAAGGATGCCCCGGCTTGACCGCATTCTCATTGATCCAGCCAAGCTTCTTGCCGCCGGTATCGGCGAGATAGGTCTGCGGCGGCTGGTTCGGGTTGGAGCGCGTGACGATCAGTCGCGTCGCGGCGTCATCCATCACCGCCTTGTTGGTCCAGCCGCGTTCGGTCAGCCGTGTCACCGCATTCGGATGGGCGATGTCGACCGTATAGAGCTGTTGCTCCAGCACATCGTCCTTGTTCGCCATGAAGTAGAGCCGCCCGCGCGCTTCATCGACGCCGACCAGATCGGTGACTTGCCACGGCCCCCTGGTCAGCTGCGTCCACTTGCCCTTGGCGAAGCGATAGAGATGGCCGAAGCCGTCGCGCTCGGACCACCAGATCAGGCTGCCGTCCTGCATCGCGTGGTAATTGTCGCTGAGATTGACCCAGGAGTCCGGGCCGGACTTCTCGCTGAACCAGGTTTTGGCTTTGCCCGTCGCCGGATCGACCGCGAGCATGTCGAGCTCGGTCTGCGCACGGTTCTCGCGCTGGACGAGCAGAGTCTTGCCGTCGGGCGTCCAGTCGACGCGGGTGAGATAGATGTCGGGATCGCTACCCAGGTCGACGTTGACCTTGCCACCGGTTGCCGGGTCGATGACATAGAGCGCGACCGTAACGTTGGGCGTGCCGGCAGACGGGTAGCGCTGGTCGAACACCTTGGTACCCTCGGCGCCGATCGCGGCACGAGTGACGACGCCGACCGGCGCCTCATCGAAGCGTTCGACCGCCACCAGCCGGTCGCCCGGCGCCCACCAATAGCCGGTGTCGCGGTCCATTTCCTCCTGCGCGACGAACTCGGCCTCACCCCAATGGACGGTGCCACCGCCATCCTGCGTGAGCGGCTTGGCGGCACCGCCGCCGAGCGGCTGAACGAACAGATTCTGGTCGCGGACGAAGCTGACGAAACCGCCCGCCGGGCTGATCACCGGGTTGAGCGCGCCGCCCGGCGTGTTGGTCAGGCGCTCGACCTTGCCATCCAGGTGCGCGAGGTAGAGATCGCCATCGAGCGGGACCAGGATCGACTTTCCGTCGGGCGCCCAGTCATAGGCGACGATGCCCTTGTCACCGGCGATGCGCGCGCGTTCGCGCTGCATCTTCTCCGCTTCGGACAATTCCGCGCCGGTACCGACTTTCTTCGAATCGACCAGCATCCGTTCCTCGCCGGTCGCGGTGTCGCGCGCCCACAGGTCGAAACGGCTCTTCTCGTCCGCACGGGGCTTGAGCAGGGTCAGCAATTTGCCGTCGGGCGATAGCTTCATCGCGCGCGGCTGCGATCCCGACAGATCGGGGCTGCCGAACACCCGATCGAGCGTCAGCGTCCGCGGCAAGTCGTCAGCAGCCACGGCACTCGTCCCGATCGCGAGCGCCGCCACCAGCCCGATCATTCCACCGGTCAACCATGTCCGCATGTCCTTCGCGACTCCCGCATCACCCGGCTGCTCGCGGGCGTTGCCGCGGCTTATCGCGGGACCGGAACGTTCCGTAAAGGGCGCGCGCGTTGATCGATATCCCTCTTGACCTCAACTATAGTTGAGGAACTATCTCACCGCGCACAGAGCAAATTCAGTCGAAAGGATCCATCCATGCCCGGCGCTTTCATCGAGCACGTCAACATCACCGTTCGCGATCCGGAGCGCAGCGGGAAGCTGATGCACGATCTGTTCGGCTGGCACATTCGCTGGCAGGGCCCGTCGCTCAATGGCGGCCGCACGATCCATGTCGGCGACGACCAATTCTACCTGGCGCTATACACCAGCCAGGGCGCGGAAACGCCCGACGACGCCTTTCGCAAAGGGCGACCGCTCAACCATGTCGGCATCGTCGTCGACGATCTCGACGATGCCGAACGCCGCGTCGTCGCGGCGGGGCTCGAGCCGTTCAATCACGGCGATTACGATCCCGGCCGGCGGTTCTACTTCTTCGACTATGACGGCACCGAGTTCGAGTTGGTCAGCTACGCTTGAGCGCCCCTCAAGCCGCCGCGGCTGGACCGGCCGCGGCGAATCTGGCAAAGGAAGGCGCATGATGACGAAGGACACCCTGCGCGAAAGTTGACCTTGGCGGCCCGCTGGCCAGCCATTCCCTTTCGCATGTCTTTCAGGAATCCATCATGATCATCGAAATCCGCGCTGGCGAAGGCGGCGACGACGCCTGCCTGTTCGTCCGCGACCTAGCCGCGACCTATGCCCGTTTCCTCGACGGGATCGATTGACTGCACCAAGACCGGATCGTCGATGGTGCTGCAACGATCGAACTCGCCGCAGTCGCCGGCTTCCGTCACGAAATCGGCGGCCATCGCATCCAGCGCGTGCCGCCGACCGAACGACGCGGCCGCATTCATACCAGCACCGTGACTGTGTCGGTGCTGGACGAGGTTAGGTGCTCCACATCTGCCGCGATCGATCGGGCCGATCTTCATATCCGCTGGTTCTCAGGAACCGGCGCTGGCGGCCAGCATCGGAACAAGCACATGAATTCGGTCGAACTCACGCACCTGCCGACCGGGCTGGTCAGACGATCGCAAACGCGATCGCGCGACACCAGCATGCGTGATGCCCTTGCTGCGTTGGAGGAAGGTGTCGCGCGCCTCAACGCAGGATCGGCCGATCGAGCGCTCAATGCCGAACGCAGCGCGCAAATCGGGCTGGGCATGCGCGCCGACAAGCGTCGAACCTGGCGTTTTCGCGATGACCGCGTCAGCGACGATCTGACCGGATTGAGCGCAAGTTGCACCCGCGTCATGCGCGGACGGATCGATCTGCTCTGGCCGGAACGCGATCGGGTCCGCGACTAAGGCCGGCGGCCTGGCCCCATGCCGTCTCGCAAAAGCGGCATTGGGGTCAGCCGTCCCGGCGAAAGCAACCGATCACATGATCGTCGACCAACCCGCAGGCCTGCATCCAGGCATAGACGATTACCGGCCCGACGAACTTGAACCCGCGTTTGCGAAGCTGTTTGGAGACCTCTTCGGACAATTCGGTCTTCACGGGCAGGTGCACGCCGTCGCCCTTGAGCGGCTCGCCATCGACGAACGACCAGCAGAAGTCGGCGAAGTCATCGCCGGCGTCGCGCATCGCCAGATAGGCGCGCGCATTGCCGATCGTCGCCTCGATCTTGGCGCGCGAACGGATGATCCGCGCGTCGCCGAGCAGCCGCTCGACATCGGATGCATCGAACCGGGCGACCTTTTCCGGGTCGAAGTCCGCGAATACCTCGCGAAACGCATCGCGCTTCTTGAGGATGGTCGACCAGGACAGGCCCGCCTGGAACCCATCGAGCTGGAGCTTTTCCCATAAGGCCCGTCCGTCGCGTTCGGGCACGCCCCATTCGGCGTCGTGATAGACTTGCATCTGCGGGTCGGCGCCCGCCCAGGGACAACGGTTGGTCATTCACGCGAGATAGCGCGCGACGACGCGCTTAGCGATCCCGCAAGCTATAGTGATCGCAACCCATTTGCATTGCGCGATCGAAAAGCGGCCAGCAGGATCGGCGTCGTTCGCGCGAAAGAGCAAGGAAGATCGCCATGTCCCGTCGGATCGCCGCCTGCCTCCTGCTCACCATCTCCCAAGTCGCCAGTCCGGCGACCGCGGGCGAGCGCGCGTTCGACAAGGCGCTGACCGACTTTCGTGCGCTCCACCGAGCCGAAATCAAGCGCGCGAGCATCGTCGGCAGCAGCTTCTACGTCGTGCGCGACGGTCGTGTCGTCGTCGCCGACCATCTCGGCGATCAGGACGCCGATACCAAGGTGCCGGTGGACGCACAGACCATCTATCATTGGGCGTCGATCACCAAGACGATGACCGGAATCGCGATCATGCAGTTGCGCGATCGCGGCCTGCTCAAGCTCGACGACCCGATCGTCCGCTACGTCCCCGAGCTGGCCGGCGTGCACAATCCGTTCGGCGATACCGGCGCGATCACCATCCGCGAGCTGATGAGCCACAGCGCGGGTTTCGGCGGCGCGACCTGGCGCTGGCGCGACCGCGACTGGCAGCCGTTCGAGCCGCCGAGCTGGGAACAGCTAAAGGCGATGATCCCCTATACCGAGGTGAAGTTCAAACCCGGCAGCCGGTTCAGCTATTCCAACCCCGGCATCGTCTATCTCGGCCAGGTGATCGAGCGCCTGTCGGGCGAGGATTTCGAAGTCTATATCGACAAGAATATCCTCCGCCCGCTCGGCATGTATTCGAGCTATTTCGACCGCACGCCGCTTTATCTGCTGCCGCACCGGACGCACAGTTATTACATTCGCGACGGCAAACGGATCGAGGCACCGTTCGATGTCGATACCGGAGTGACGGTGTCGAACGGCGGGCTCAATTCGCCGCTGCCCGACATGGCGAAATATGTCACCTTTCTGCTCGGCGATCCGGCGCATCAGGCTCAGTACGATGTAGTGCTCAAACGCGCGTCGCTCGAGGAAATGTGGAAGCCGCAAATCTCGGCGGGCGAGGATTATACGCAGGGCCGGATGGCCAAGACGACCTGGAGCGGACTGTCCTTCTTCCTCGACCAGACCGACGGTATCCACATCGTCGGGCATAATGGCGATCAGAACGGTTTTCGCGCCTATCTCAGCCTGTGCCCGGACCAGCATATGGGCAGCCTGCTGACGTTCAATACCGAGACGCGCGAGGTGGAGAACGATCCCGGCAATCGCGACATGCCGGAATCGCGGATCGCGCTGGCGACGGATGGCTTGTGCAAGGCGGTGGCGGCGAGGGGGAAATAGGGGGCGAGCTCCGTTATTGTCCACGCCTCCCCGGCGAAGGCCGGGGCCCAGTTGCCGCGCACCCTCCAGGGCGGAACGCCATCTCCACATCATCGATACTGGACCCCGGCCTTCGCCGGGGAGGCGTATTTGGTATGCCGATGCCCGTTATCGAGCTCTCAACAGCTTCCCCGAAAACCCAACCCTTTTCCCGCCTTCAAAGGCGGGCTGGCCATTCACCATCACCAGATCGAACCCCTCGGCCATTGCGAAGGGATCTACATAGGTCGACCGCGCCCTGACCTTCTTCGGATCGAACAGGACGAGATCGGCCTTCGCCCCCGCCCGCACCACACCGCGATCGGGCAGCCGCAGCGTCTGCGCCGGAAGGCCGGTCGCCTTGCGGATCATTTCCTCGATCGCCAGTTTCTTGTCGCGGACGACATATTCCTCGACGAGCTTGGCATAGGTGCCGGTCGCGCGCGGATGCCGCATGCCGGGCCCACCATCGGTCGAGAAGGACACGTTGGGATCGACCAGCAGGGTGTCCTGCAGCACCTTGTCCATCGTGAAATGAGCGCCGGAACCGCCGTCCGGCCCCAGCTTGATGAGCAGGTCGGCATAATGCATGCCCTCTTGCTGCGCCGCCTGGGCCAAGGTCTTGCCGGCATAAGGCGCGGTGCCGATGAGCAGCGCTTCGGGCCCGCCACGGCGCGTCATCCGTGCGATCAGATAGTCGCGCAGTTCCTGCCGCCGCTGCGCCAAAACCGCGGCGTAATCGGTCGGCGGCAGCGCCCATTTCGGGAAGAGGATCGCGATCCCGGTATAGCCGGCTTCATAGGGATATTCGTCGGCGGTCAGGTCGATCCCGCGGCGCCGGAAATCGGCGACGAAAGCGAGCAGTTCGCGGCCGCGCTTCTCGCCTTTGCCAAACACCGATTTGAAGTGGGAGATATGCGGCCGTGCGGGCAGCGACGACGTGACCAGTTCGTTGATCGACGCCTCGATCTCGTCGTCATTCTCCGACCGCATATGGCTCATGCAAACGCCGCCATAGCGCGCGACGACCTTGCCGAGATTGCTGAGTTCGGGCGTCTCCGAATAGATTCCGGGAACGTATTCGAGCCCGTAGGAAATGCCGAACGCGCCCATGCGCATTTCGGAATCGAGCTGCGCCGCCATGCGCTCGAGCCCGGCCGCATCGGGCCGATGCACCGTATCCGCCACACCTGCCGCGCGCCGCAGCGTGCCGTGGCCCGCGAGCAGAGCGACGTTGATATCGACCCGCGCGCGGTCGACCGCCTGCATCCAGCTTTTGGGATCGAGGTCGTTACCGATTCTCGGGCCTTCGCCGTCCTGGCCGAGCGTTACCGTGGTGACGCCCATCGCGAGGAACGTCTCGTAGGAATCGTGCAGCGGGTCGCCATGACTGTGCATGTCGATAAAGCCAGGTGCCAGCACCCTGCCCTCGCCCACGACTACCCGCGCTTTCGACTCCAGCGCTTTGCCGCTCGCCGGCAGGATCCGCGCGATCCGATCGCCGGTGACGAGCACATTGGCGAGACGCCCCGGTGCGCCGGTCCCATCGACCAACATGACTTCGCGAAACAGCGTCGCTGGTTCGTCCAGCGCTGCGGCGCGAACCGCCCAGCTCGCCAGTCCTCCGGCGGCCACCGCTCCACCGATCAGCTGTCGCCGCGTCAGGTGCTGGGACATGGGCCCCCTCTCTCATTCTCGATCCCGAGCTGGCAGACTAATCGCGATCAGCTCGTTCCCGCCATAGATTGAAAGGGAGCAGCCATAGACCGCCGGCATAGGCGCTGCAGCTGGGTGACATGACCAAATTCTTTCACCCCTCACCCTTCCCACCGCCTGCGGCGGCGAGCCCCCTCCCTCTCCCATTGGGAGAGGGAAGGAGGCGCGAAGCGCCGGAAGGGTGAGGGTGATTAAAGATGGATCAAGCCGATCCCGCCCTGCCCCAGTTCGGATCCCACTGTGCCCCAACGCGAAAAAGGCGCGGAGGCTAACCTCCGCGCCCTTTCTATTCTCGCGAAAACGCGTCGCTTAGGCGGCGTTGTCGTTCCGCGTGTCGCGGCGCTCGGCGATACGCGCCGACTTGCCGGTACGGCCCCGCAGATAATAGAGCTTGGCACGACGCACCGCGCCCTTGCGGACCACTTCGATGCTGTCGATGTTCGGCGAATAGAGCGGGAAGACGCGCTCGACGCCCTCACCGAACGAAATCTTGCGCACGGTGAAGTTGCTGCCCATGCCCTTGTTCGAACGCGCGATGCACACGCCCTCGTAATTCTGGACGCGGGTGCGTTCGCCTTCGACCACCTTCACGCCGACGCGCAGCGTGTCGCCCGGGCGGAATTCCGGGATCTTCTTGGCCTCTACGAACTTCGCAATGTTCTCGGCCTCGAGTTGCTGGATGATGTTCATCTCAGTCGTCCTTCTTTCGTCGCCGCGCGCCAGAGGGAGGCTGGACCCGAGCGCCCTCGTGGCGCTCCCAAAGATCCGGTCTCCGTAACCGTGTATCTGCCTCGGCCATCGACTTTCGCCAGGCCGCGATCTTCGCATGATCCCCCGATCGCAGCACTTCGGGGATCGTGCGCCCTTCCCATTCAACAGGTCGGGTATAATGCGGATATTCGAGAAGGCCGCTTTCGAAGCTCTCTTCATCTCCGCTGGAAGGCGCGCCCATTACGCCGGGAAGCAGCCGAATGCAAGCGTCCAGCAGCACCAAGGCGCCCATCTCTCCGCCCGACAGCACATAGTCGCCGACCGACACCGCTTCGATCGGCCGCGCGTCGAACAATCGTTCGTCGAATCCCTCGAACCGGCCGCACAACAGGATGGCGCCGGGACCGGCCGCGAGATCGCGGACGCGTGCCTGCGTGAGAGGTCTGCCGCGCGGCGTCATCGCCAGGATCGGGCGGCCGTCCGCCACGCTGTCGAGCGCGCTCGCCACCACATCGGCGCGCAGCACCATCCCCGCCCCGCCACCGGCCGGCGTGTCGTCCACCGTGCGATGTTTGTCGATCGCGAAGTCGCGGATATTGACCGCGTCGAGGCTCCATTTGCCCTCACCCAGCGCGCGCCCCGCCAGCGACGTGCCGAGCGGGCCCGGGAACATGTCAGGATAGAGAGTGAGGACGGTGGCGGCGAACGTCATGCCATCCGCCCCGTCCTGAGCGCGATGGCCCAATCGTAGCTGCCGTTCATTTCCGCGCGCCGGGCGGCGCCCTCGTGATCATAGTCGATCGCGCGGAGCGTCACCGCCATGCCATCGGCAATGGCGTAGCGCGCGCTGGGATCGCCGACTTCCACGCGATAAGCGACGGGGTGGTCGTCATCATAGGCCTGCAACCCGACCGAGCCGGGATTGGCGATGATGCGACCATCTTCCAAGGTCACCAGGCGCGGCAGATGCGTATGCCCGCACAGGATCAACGCCTCGCCCCGATCCCCTGCCCGCTCGCGAATCTCGACCTCGGTCGCCTCGCGGGCAGCGCCGCCATCGACGGTATGGAGGAAATGCTCGAGATCGTCGGTCGGCGTGCCGTGACAGAGCAGCACGTCGGGCGACAGTTCCAGCGTCGGCGGCAGGCTCGCCAGCCATTGGAGGTGACGATCGTTCAAGACGTCTCGGGCAAAAGCGTCGCTCGCGCCCATTCGCGCGCGGTCGATGGTCAGCAATTGGCGCTCATGGTTGCCCGCGATCGTCGGCCAATCGAGATCGATCAACAGATCGGCAGTTTCCGCCGGCCAAAGCGGCCCCGACAGCGAATCGCCGAGATTGACGAATCCGGCGCAGCCTTGCGCCTCGGCGTCGGCGATCACTGCTTCCAATGCGGGCAGATTGCCGTGGATGTCGGTGAGGATCGCGATCCGAGTCATGCCGGGTCCTGCACGGGTGAGGCGGATGACCTGGAAAGGGAAAGATCGGCGTTCGTCATCATTCGACCATTGCCTGCACCGCCGGAGACGGCAAGTGGCGCCTCGTTCGCCAAAGCGAAAACGTCACGAAACGCGAATGCGCGACCGCAATCTTCGGCTTTTGCCGCTGGTCGACATTCCGGCTAGAGGCGCGCCGCCATGAGTGACGCTGCATCTTCCGCGCTGGGATTCGATTTCGGCACCACCAATACCGTGGTCGCCGCGGCGAGCGGCGATACCGCCGACCTCGTCATGCTGGACGGGCCCGAAGGCCGCGACGCGGTGTTCCGCTCGGCCCTGTGCTTCTGGGAAGAAGGCGATGCTCGGGTCGCGCTCGGCGCCGATGCCGGTCCCTGGGCGATCCGCGACTATCTCGATTTCCCGCAAGGCAGCCGCTTCATCCAATCGTTCAAGTCGGTCGCGGCGAGTACGAGCTTCGAGCACGCCACCATCTTCGAACGCCGCATGCGGTTCGAGGATCTCGGGCAATTGTTCCTGCGCAAGCTGTCCGCCCGGTCGGACGGGCGATTGGCGCAGACCGCATCGCGCGTCGTCGTAGGACGGCCGGTCGAATTCGCCGGCAGCCGCCCCGACGAGGTACTCGCCAGGCAGCGCTACGATCTGATGTTCGCCGCCCTCGGCGCGGAGATCCACTATGTCTACGAACCGCTCGGCGCCGCGTTCAGCTACGCCTCGCGTGTCACCGATCCGGCCACGATCCTGGTCGCCGATTTCGGCGGCGGCACCAGCGATTTCTCGGTGGTGCGGATAGAGGCGCCGGGTGCGCCACGCCGCTGCACCCCGCTGGGTCATGCCGGTGTCGGCATCGCCGGCGACCGGTTCGACGCGCGGATCATCGACAATCTCGTCATGCCGCTGCTCGGCAAGGGCGGGTCGTATCGCTCGTTCGACAAAATACTCGATATTCCCGGTGGTTATTTCAGCGACTTCGCGGATTGGTCGAAACTGGCGCTGATGCGCAATCGACGCACCCTGGCCGAGCTCGAAAAGCTCCGCCGAGCTGCGCTCGACCCCGCCGCGATCGGTCGGATGATCGCGGTGATCGATCAGGAGCTCGGCTATCAATTGTATGATGCCGTCGGCCAGCTCAAGCGCGCGCTGTCGGCGTCCGATCACGCGCATTTCCATTTCGCCGGCGCTGGCCTCGCGATCGAGGCGGACGTCACGCGCGATGCGTTCGAGACCTGGATCGCACCCGATATCGCGCGGATCGAAGCCGCCGCCGATCGCGCGCTAGCGGCCGCCGATATCGCCCCGGCCGATGTCGATCGCGTCTTCCTGACCGGCGGCACCTCATTGACCCCGCGCATCCGGCGCTTGTTCGCAGACCGCTTCGGCGAGGAACGGATCGCGTCAGGCGGCGAGCTGACCTCGATCGCGCATGGATTGGCGTTGATCGGGCAACAGGAGGACCTCGCCGCCTGGGCGGCGTGAGTAGGTTGAGAACCCAAAAACTGGTCATCCCAGCGAAAGCTGGGATCTCAAGCGGCATCGCGTCACCGCCAGAGACCCCAGCTTTCGCTGGGGTGACGGGAGTATGTTGGGGTGACGGGAGGATTCCGCAGGATGACGAGCTCGGAAATAGCTCTCTTCAAGAACAACGGCTTATTTTTGTTCTCAGCCTGAGGCTCCGTCAGCCCTGATCGGCAAAGGCCGCGGCGACGACCAACCGCTCGCTATCCCATTCGGGAACCGCCTCGGGGCGCATCGGCACCATGAAGCGCTTGCCGGGCTTGCCGCCTTCGGCCGGCCGCTCGATCTCGATCACGTCACCCGCGCCGAAATTCTCGATCAGGACGATGTGCCCAAGCGGCTCACCGCTATCGGACACGACCGCCAGGCCAAGCAGGTCGGCATGATAATATTCGCCCTCGCCAAGCGGCGGCAGCGCGGAGCGCGGGACGGTGAGTTCGGTGCCGCGCAGTTTCTCGGCGGCGGTGCGGTCCGGGATTTCCGCGAAGCGCGCGATCGCGCCCTGCGGGGTGAGACGCAGCGTCTTCAGCGTCAGCGCGCCGGCGTTGAAGCTTTTGTGTGGCTTGAGGTCCTCAGCGAAGACCTTCAGGCGGACTTCCCCCGTCACGCCATGCGCGCCGGTGACGACGGCGAGCGTGACGGGCAAGTCTCCCCTCCCGTTTACGGGAGGGGTCGGGGGAGGGCTTGTTTTAAGCGGCATCGCTGGCGGACATGCCCTCCCAGTGACCATCGTGCAATCGGGTCGAAATGCGCCCCGCGCATTTCTCAATCATGCCGGGGGCATGATTGACCCGATCGCGCGATGTCGCTCCCCTCCCGCAAGCGGGAGGGGAATTTAGGCATCAGCCCTCGGCCGGAGCTTCGGCGCTCTTGCCCTCTTCGGCACCGGTGTCGCCGGCGTCTGCATCCGGGGTCGCTTCGTTGGCAGGCGCTTCCTCGGCAGCAGCTTCGGCGGCGGGAGCCTCCTCGGCAGCCGGAGCTTCCTCAGCGGCCACTTCGACCGGGGGCGTTTCCTCGGCAACCGCCTCGGCAACGGCTTCGGCCTCGGGCGTCGGCTCTTCGGTCGCGGCTTCGACCTCGGCGGCGATCACTGCTTCGGCTTCGTTCTGCTTGGCGGCTTCCGCGGCCTCGGCAGCTTCGGCGGCCTTCGACGCACGCTCTTCGACGCGCTCCTTGGCCTTCTCGCCCGGCTCACCCTTCTTCGGGTTGTTGCGGGCAGCGCGCTCCTTGACGCCGGCGACGTCCAGGAAGCGGGCGACGCGGTCGGTCGGCTGCGCGCCGACGCTCAACCAATGCTTGGCGCGATCGGCGTCGAGCACGACGCGCTTCTCGTCGTCCTTGGCGAGCAGCGGATTGTAGTTGCCGATCTTCTCGATGAACTTGCCGTCACGCGGGCTGCGCGCGTCGGCGACGACGATGCGATAGTACGGGCGCTTCTTCGAACCGCCACGCGAAAGACGAATGCTCAGTGCCATATTAGTTCAACTTCCTTCTTCGATTGTCATCCCAGCGAAAGCTGGGATCTTTCCGTTGTATTCCTGCCGCCTAAGACCCCAGCTTGCGCTGGGGTGACGGCTACTTCTTCTTCACGTTCATGAAATTCTGGAACCCCGGCGGCAGCTTGGCCCCAGTGCCGGGCAGGCCGGGAAGCCCGCCCATCTGGTTCATCGCGTCACCCAGCTCGGGCCCGCCCATCGCGTTGCCCAGCCCGCCAAGGCCACCGCCCGGGCCGCCTTTGCCGAGCATCGCCATCATGCCCTTCAGCCCGCCCATCTTCTTGATGCGCTTCATGGCGGTGGCCATTTCCTGGTGCATCTTGATCAGCTTGTTGACGTCCTGGACGGTCGTCCCCGATCCGTTGGCGACACGGATCTTGCGCTTGGCGTTGAGCAGTTCGGGCTTGGTCCGCTCCTTGGGCGTCATCGACGTGATGATTGCATCCATCCTCAGCAGGATTCGGTCGTCCATGCCCGATTGCGACATCGCCGCCTGCGCCTTCTTCATGCCGGGGATCATCCCGGCGAGCGCGCCGATGCCGCCCATCTTCTTCATCTGCTGCAGCTGACTGCGCAGGTCGTTCATGTCGAACTGACCCTTGGACAGACGCTGCGCCATGCGCTCGGCATCTTCCTGCTGGATCGATTCGGCGGCGCGCTCGACCAGGCTGACGACGTCGCCCATGCCGAGGATGCGCCCGGCGACGCGGCTGGGATGGAAACCCTCGATCGCGTCGAGCTTTTCGCCAGTGCCGGCGAACTTGATCGGCTTGCCGGTGACCGCGCGCATCGACAAAGCCGCGCCACCACGCGCGTCGCCGTCCATGCGAGTGAGCACGACGCCGGTCAGCGGCACCTGGTCGGAGAAGGCACGCGCGACGTTGACCGCGTCCTGACCGGTCAGACTATCGACGACGAGCAGGATTTCCTGCGGCTTGGCGATGTCGGCGACCGCCTTCATCTCGTCCATCAGGCCCTGATCGACGTGCAAACGACCCGCAGTGTCGAGCATCAGCACGTCGAAACCCTGAAGCTTCGCGGCCTGGATCGCGCGCCGCGCGATATCGACCGGCTGCTGCCCCGCGACGATCGGCAGCGTCGCGACCTCGGTCTGCTCGCCGAGGATCGCCAGCTGTTCCTGCGCGGCCGGGCGATTGACGTCGAGCGACGCCATCAGCACCTTTTTGCGATCGCGCCCGCCCTGGCCGCTGGTCAGCCGCTTGGCGATCTTGGCGGTCGTCGTGGTCTTGCCCGAGCCCTGCAGGCCGACCATCATCACGACGGCGGGCGGCGTGACGCCGAGATTGAGTTCGCTCTCATCGGCGCCGAGCATCTCGACCAGGCCGTCATGGACGATCTTGACGACCTGCTGGCCCGGCGTGATCGAGCGCAGCACTTGCTGGCCGACCGCCTGCTCGGTGATCTTGTCGACGAAATCGCGCGCCACCGGCAGAGCGACGTCCGCCTCGAGCAAAGCGACGCGCACCTCGCGCATCGCCGCGCGCACATCCGCCTCGGTCAGCGCGCCACGGCCACGCAACCGGTCGAATACACCGCCAAGACGATCGCTCAGGCTGTCGAACATAAACTCACCTCGTCATGCCAGCGAAAGCTGGCATCTCCTTGTTACCGCTCCTCGACGAGACCCCAGCTTTCGCTGGGGCGACGCGAGGTTGACCCCAAAAACGCACAAAGCGCCGGCGGACGAAACCTCGTCGGCCGGCGTCACCACATGGGTGCTCCTTGTCGCGTTCGCAAAGGGAACGGTGTCGGCCCGATAACGGCTCGGCCGGAAAAACGCAACCCGGCCGCTCCCCCCTTAACATCTTCTTGACCTCAGGATGCCATCAGCAGGGTTGGATAGAGCCGCGGACGCGCGGTTTCGATAAAGGGGATTTGGGGCATGAGCGAACCGGCCGCAGCCCGGCGCGATCTGTTGAGCGGCGCGATCACGGTCGCCGCGATCCTGATGTTCATCGGCACCGGCAGCCAAGTGCTGTCGATGGTCCTGAGCAATTGGATGCACCATGACGGTGGCACCGACCAGACGCTGATCATCGCCCTGCTCCTCAATGTCGCCCTGATCCTGTTCGGCTGGCGTCGTCATCGCGACCTGGCCAACGAAGTCACGGTGCGCACCGCCGCCGAGGAACGCGCCAACGTCCTTGCTTCCAAGGATCCGCTCACCGGCTTCCTCAATCGCCGCAGCCTGGCCGAAGAAGGCGCCGCGATGCTGGTCCGCGCCGACCGCCGCCACAAGGCGATGGCGCTGATGATGCTCGACCTCGACCATTTCAAGACGGTCAACGACATGCATGGCCATACGGTCGGCGATGCGCTGTTGCGCGCCGTGGCCGAAGAGATGGCGACCGCATTGCCCGAAAGCGCGCTGCTCGCACGGTTCGGTGGCGACGAATTCGCCTGTGCGATGCTGTTCGATCCGGAAAATCCCGACAGCGTCGAGCGCGTCGCCGAACGGCTGGTATCACGGATGAGCCAGCCCTTTCACGTCGAAGGGCTCAACCTCCACGTCACTTGCTCGATCGGCATCGCGCGCAGCGATCGCGACGCGGCCACGATCGACGCCTTGCTCCGCTCGGGCGACATCGCGATGTACGCGGCCAAGAATGCCGGGCGCAATCGCCATGCCTGGTTCGACGTGTCGATGGAGCGCGAGCTCCAGTCGCGCAACGAGCTGGAGAGTTCGCTCCGCGTCGCCATTCCGCGCGGCGAGATCGTCCCCTATTTCGAACAGCAGATCGATCTGGTCACCGGTCGGCTGACAGGCTTCGAGGTGCTGGCGCGCTGGGAACATCCACAGCGCGGCGTGATGATCCCCGAGCAGTTCATCCCGATCGCCGAGGAAACCGGCATGATCGCGGACCTGTCGCTGTCCCTGATGCGCCAGGCCTTCCAGTCGGCACGCGACTGGCATCCGCAACTGCAATTGTCGGTCAACATCTCGCCGTGGCAGCTCAAGGATCCCTGGCTTGCGCAAAAGGTCATCAAGCTGCTCACCGAAACCGGCTTCGCGCCGAGCCGGCTGGAGATCGAGATCACCGAAAGCTCGCTGTTCGACAATCTGGCGATGGCGCAGTCGATCGTCGCCAGCCTGAAGAACCAGGGCATCAAACTCGCGCTCGACGATTTCGGCACCGGCTATTCGAGTCTCGCCCACCTTCGCGCGTTGCCGTTCGACCGCATCAAGATCGACCGCAGCTTCGTCATGTCGGTCAACCAGAATGCCGAGAGCGCCGCGATCGTCAACGCGATCGTCGGCCTCGGCGAAAGTCTCAATCTACCGATCACCGCGGAAGGAATCGAGGACAAGGCGATCGAGGAGCGCCTGCGTAGCCTGGGTTGCGCGCGCGGCCAGGGCTATGTCTATGGACGCCCGTTGACCGCCGGCAATGCGCGGCGCCTGCTGGCCGAGCGCCGGTTGCTGATCGCGCCGGACGCCAGCGAGGTCAACGCGGACGCCGACCCCGCTACCAGCCGACGCCTGGCTGGCTGAGATATTCGCGCTCGATCACGGTCGAGCGCCGGCCCAACGCCCGGTTACGCGACGGAAAGCGCCCGAACCGCTCGATCACCGCGGCATGATCGTGCGCGAACCCGAGATTCTGCTCGTCGCCGAGCGCGGTGAAGTGTTCGATGCTGAGCCGCTGCAGTTCCGGATCCTCGGCATGCATCAACGGCATGTAGAGAAAGGCGCAGCGATCCGCCGGCAATTTGCGGTCGAACCCGCGCACCAGCCCGTACAGGGTCAGTTCGCGCGCCAATCCGTCATGTTCGAACGCCGCGCCTTCGTCGCGGAACATGTTGCGCGAGAATTGGTCGATCAGGATGATCGCCGCGAGCAAGGTGTCGGGCGTGCCGCGCCACCCCCTGGCCGCGCTCTCGATCACGTTCAGCCTCAGCGGTCCGAACCGTTCGGCGATCGCCTCGTCGAGCGTGATCGACTTGACCCAATGCTGCTCCTCGCTCAGCTCCTCGAACCAGAAGTGCAACACGCGTGCCGCCTCGTCGTGGACTTCCCCGCGCTTCGCTCCTAGATCGTCGCCCATGTCATCCCTTCCGCAGCCCGAGGTAATCAGTCTCGGGTGCCGCCTCAACATCGCAGAGAGCGAGACGATCCAGCGCATGCTGGACGGCCGCGATGTCGTGGTGATCAATAGCTGCGCCGTAACCAACAGCGCGGTCAAGCAGACGCGCGCCGCGATCCGTCGCGCCCGCCGCGCCCGGCCCGGGGCGATGCTCGCGGTGACCGGCTGCGCGGCGCAGATCGATCCGGCAAGCTTCGCCGCCATGCCCGAAGTCGATCGCGTGATCGGCAATGGCGAGAAATTGCTGCCCGAAGCCTGGGCGGCGAGCGATGCGCTGATCGTCGGCGACATGGCGCGGGTGACGGAAATGGCGCCGCATCTTGCCATTGCCATCGACCAGGCACGCGCCTTCGTCGAGGTGCAGAATGGCTGCGACCATCGCTGCACCTTCTGCGCGATCCCGTTCGGACGCGGCCCCAGCCGGTCGGCGCCGGCCGGCGCGGTGATTGCGGCGATCGAGCGCGTGGTCGCAGAGGGCAAGAACGAGATCGTGCTGACCGGAGTCGACTTGACCAGTTACGGCCACGACCTGCCGGGTAATCCCACGCTGGGCAGCCTGGTCGAGCGCATCCTGTCGCGGGTCCCTGCCCTTCAGCGCCTGCGTCTGTCCTCGATCGACGCGCCCGAGATCGACAGCCGGCTCTTCGAATTACTGACTCAGGAAATGCGAGTGATGCCGCATCTCCATCTGTCGCTCCAGGCGGGTGACGACATGATCCTCAAGCGCATGAAGCGCCGCCACTCACGCGCCGATGCGGTTCGGCTGGTCGAACGGCTCAAGACCGCACGCCCCGATATCGCGATCGGCGCCGACCTGATTGCCGGCTTCCCGACCGAGGACGCCGCGATGGCGGCGAACAGCCTGGCGCTGATCGACGATTGCGACATCGTCCATGCCCATATCTTTCCCTACAGCCCGCGCGCCGGAACGCCCGCTGCCCGGATGCCGCAGGTCGAGTTGGAAGTGCGTCGCGAACGCGCTGCGCGGTTGCGGGAAGCTGCTGCAAAGCGCAAGGCGGCCTGGCTCGACAGCCTGATCGGCACGACGCAACAAGTGCTGGTCGAAGCGCCCGGCAACCGCGGGCATGGCGGGAGCTTCGCCGATTTCGTCCTGGGTGGCAGCCATGCGGTGGGCTCCATCTTGCCGATTGTCATCGACCCTGCCCATATCCGGCATACCCGCCAAAGCGCGGGAGACGAAGAAAGAGAAATGGCCGTTACCGCATGAGCACCACTCCATCCTGGCATCAGCGCCTGCTCGGCGGCTTCAAGCGCACGTCCGATCGTCTGGTCGGCAACCTCGCCGGCCTCGGCACCGCGCGGCTCGACGATGCGACGCTCGACGATATCGAGGAAGCGCTGATCGCGTCCGACCTCGGCCCCGCCACCGCCAAACGCATCCGCGACCGGCTCGCCGAAGGCAGTTTCGAACGCGGCATGGAAGAGCTCGGCATCCGCCTGGTCGTCGCCGAGGAAATCGAAAAGGTCCTCGAAAAAGTCGCCAAGCCGCTCGAGATCGAGGCGTTTCCGCGCCCCCAGGTGATCCTGGTGATCGGCGTCAACGGATCGGGCAAGACCACCACCATCGCCAAGCTGGCGCATTGGCTGGTCGAGCAGGATTATGGCGTGATGCTGGCGGCGGGCGACACGTTTCGAGCAGCGGCGATCGGCCAGCTCGCGACCTGGGCCGAGCGTGTCGGCGTCCCGATCGTCAAGGGCGCCGAGGGTGGCGACGCCGCGGGAATCGTGTTCGAAGGCGTCAAGCAGGCGACCGACAAGGGTATCGACGCGCTGATCGTCGACACCGCCGGACGCCTGCAGAACAAGCGCGAGCTGATGGACGAACTCGCCAAGATCCGTCGCGTGCTCGGACGCATCAACCCGGCATCGCCGCATGACGTGATCCTGGTGCTCGACGCCACCACCGGCCAGAACGCGCTCAGCCAGATCGAAGTGTTCAAGGAAGTCGCGGGCGTGACCGGGCTGGTCATGACCAAGCTCGACGGCACCGCGCGCGGCGGCGTGCTGGTCGCGGCCGCCGAGCAATTCGGCCTGCCGATCCACGCCATCGGGGTGGGCGAGACGCTGAGCGACCTGCGTCCCTTCGACCCCAAGGAAGTTGCCCGGATCATCGCGGGCGTCGAGGAGCTGGTGCGATGAGCACGACGAGCAAGAACGGAACCGCCGGCCTGCGCCTGGCGATCGATTACGCGCCGCTGGTGATCTTCTTCCTGGTCAACTTTCTCGCGCCTCAGGCGCTGACGATGAAGCTCGTTTCCAGCTTCAGCCATTCGCTGTCGGACCTCGACCAGATGTCGGCCCTGGTGGTATCGCGCGCGATCGTCGCGACCGCGGCGTTCATGCTGGCGACGGTGATCGCGCTGATCGTATCGCGGCTGAAGCTCGGCAGTATCTCGCCAATGCTATGGATATCGGGTGCGCTGGTGCTCGTGTTCGGCGGGCTGACCATCTATTTCCATGATCCCAGGTTCATTCAGATGAAGCCGACCTTCGTCTACGCCGTGTTCGCCGGGATCCTCGGCTTCGGTCTGCTGAGCGGCAAGCCCTTGCTGGAACAATTGCTCGGCACCGCTTATCCCGGCCTGTCGCCGCTCGGCTGGCAGAAGGTGACGCGCAACTGGGCGCTGTTTTTCCTCGGTATGGCGATCCTCAACGAGCTGGTGTGGCGCAACACCAGCTTCGATTTCTGGACCGCGTTCAAATTGTGGGGCGCGATTCCGATGACCTTCATCTTCGCGCTCGCCAACGTGCCGATGATGATGAAGCACGGCCTGATGAGCGAGGTCGGCGACGCGGCGGCAAAGGAACTCCCACCGGAATGAATTTAGTATTTTCGGCAGGAACGTTGGCGCGCGCCGCGCCGTTCCGGGGCCACCTGGAGAAGCCGCCATCATCCCCATTGGAGCGCGACGCGATATGATACACCCCAACTTGCCGACCAAATCTTGAGCGCGCGGTCGCCCATCGCGGCCTGGGGCAGCCTGGCGTTCGACAGCTGGGCATTGGCGTGGGAAGCGTCGGCGGTGGTCGGCCTGCGCCTCGCCGAAATCGCGCGCGGCGACGGCACATTGGCGGAGGCGTCGCTGATGACATCCGAAAAGATATCCGCCGCGATGGAATTGCAAGCGTCGCTGGTCGCCGGCGGGCTGACGATGACGCCGCTGCAGGGCGCCGAACGTGCCGTGCGACTTTACCGCCGAAAGGTCCGCGCCAATCGTCGCCGATTGAATGCCTCCGCGCGGAAATAGAAGCGCGCTCCAGGACTAGCCCGACCGACCGCTTCATGCTTAGGCGCAGTTCATGAAAGCCGATAACAACCGGGTATTGATCATCGCGCTGGCGGCCAATGTCGGCATCGCGGTAGCCAAGTTCGTCGCAGCGGCGATTACCGGATCGTCGGCGATGCTGACCGAAGGCGTGCACAGCCTGGTCGATTCCACCAACCAGTTGCTGCTGATGTACGGGCAAAAACGCGCTGCCAAGCCGGCCGATGCGCTCCATCCCGCGGGATATGGCCGCGAACTCTATTTCTGGAGCTTTGTCGTCGCGTTGCTGGTGTTCGCACTGGGCGCCGGCGTGTCGGTTTACGAGGGCGTACTGCACTTCCTCGAACCTGAGCCGGCGGTTTCGCCGCTGATCGCCTATGGCGTGCTGGCGATCGCGTTCGCGTTGGAGGGCGGGTCGACCCTCGCCGCGTTCCGCGAATTCAACGCGGCGCGCGGCAGGCAGTCGTGGCTGCGAGCGCTGACCTCGACCAAGGACGCGACGACCGTGATCGTGCTACTCGAAAACGGCGCGGCGATGGCGGGTATCCTGATCGCCGCGACCGGCCTGGCGCTGTCGCAAGTGACCGGCGATCCGCGATTCGACGGCATCGCGTCGGTCCTGATCGGCCTGTTGCTCGGCGTGGTTGCGATTTTCCTGGCGCGCGAAGCGAAGGGGCTGCTGATCGGCGAAGCCGCCGATCCCGAACTGATCGCCGGCATCCGCCGCGCGGCGACGCGCGACGGCGTCATGGGCGTCGGCGAGATCATGACGATCCACAACGCGCCCACCCAGATCGTCGCGGCGGTCAATGTGGATTTCGACAATCGGCTGAGCGCAGGCGATGTCGAGCGGATTGTCGATGCGATCGAACGCGATCTGCAAGCCGAGTTCCCCAGCATCCATCGCGTCTATGTACGCCCTCACGAGGACGCCGGAATGAAATTCGAAGCACGTGGACTGATCAGGACGTGACCGCGCGCGACCATCGCGCCGGTCCTGGCCCAGCGATGACCGAAGAAATGCGGCACGCATCCTCGACATTGTTCCGCGGTGCTGCGTTCCTTGGGGCGTGCCTGCGCGCGCCGATCGCCCATGATGTCGAAAGCGGGTTACCCGCGATCGCTGGCTGCTATCGCGCCAAGGTGATCGGCAACGGACTGCGCGAGCTCGACCGTTTCCTCAACCTGTTGATCGACGCCGCCTCGACCGCGGAAGGGCTGCCCGTGAGGCCTGGCCAACACAACACCGCGAACAAACTGTCCGCCTATCGCGCCGCGAAATCGCTGCCGAACGGTGACGACGCGCGGTTGCGCGCGCTGGGACGATCGCGCGACTGCCTGTTCCATTGCGGCGGGCGCGTCCGGCGCGGGGATCGTCGCGACGCGATAGCGATGACGGTCGGATGGCCCGCGCGGGCGGGCTGCGACGCGCCGCTCGATCGCGTGATGGTCGGCCAGGACGTGAACGTAACGCGCGGCGATCTGGACGATGTCTGTCTTTTCTATCGCCGGATCGCGCGCGAACTATGCGGCTCCGTCGGTCTTGCGCCGGCCGAACGGCTGCCGGCAGCAACGAAAAAGGGCCCCGCCAACCCGGAGCCCTCCTTCGCCCGACCGTAGTGGGATCAGCCCGCGACGCTGTCGAAAATCCGTCCAGCCTCGTTCCAATTCACAACGTCCCACCAGGCCTTCAAATAGCCGGGCCGGTCGTTGCGGTAGGTCAGATAATAAGCGTGTTCCCAAACGTCGTTGGCGAGGATCGGCGTGCCGCGATCGGCGACGACGTCCATCAGCGGATTGTCCTGGTTCGGCGTCGAGGTGATCTTGAGCTTGCCCGACGCGTCGGCAATCAGCCAGGCCCAACCCGAGCCGAACTGTCCGGCGCCCTTGGCGTTGAACTCCTCCTTGAGCTTGTCGAGTCCGCCGAATTCGGCGATCGCATTGGCCAGCTTGCCCGAGGGCTGCCCGCCGCCCGGCGCCATGATCTTCCAGAAGAAATCGTGATTCCAGAAGCCGCCGCCATTGTTGCGAACCTTCGGCGTCAGCGTCGACGCGCCGGCGAGGATTTCCTCGATCGACTTGCCCTCGAGCCCGCTCTCGGCGACGCCGGCGTTGAGATTGTCGGTATACGCCTTGTGGTGCTTGTCGTGGTGATACTTCATGGTCTCTTCGCTGATCGTCGGCGCCAGCGATTCATAGCCATAGGGAAGCGGCGGGAGTTCGAAAGCCATGGGGAAGCTCCTCCTTCTTTGAGGCTTAGGGTCTGCACCCTGATGGGGACGTCGGGGTACCGAACGTCCATGCCCGCCAAATGGGTCCAGCGAACTCGTTGCGCAAGCGATTCCGTCGCCCGGCGCGCGCTTTCTATCCCGGTAACAGATCGTGGCGGCGCAAGGCGTGGCGCAATTGGTCGTAGCTCAACCCCAAAGAGTCCGCCGTCTGGCGCTGGTTGAAGCGGTTGGCGGCAAGCGCCTTGGTCAACACGTCGCGTTCGAACCGTGCCACCCGGCTCTTGAAATCGTCCGGCTCGCTTTCGCCCGGCGGTGGTGGCGGCGCGGCAACATGGTCGACCATCGGGGTCGGCTGCGCGCTGCTGCCGGGACGATGGGGCGACTGGAACGGATCGAACTCGATATGCGCGATCGGGCCATCCTGTTCCCAACGATAGACCGCGCGCTCGATCACGTTGCGAAGCTCCCGAACATTGCCTGGCCAGCGATAGTCGATCAGCGAATCGAGCGCCTCGGGCGAGAAACCGTGCCAGTCGCGATTCATTTCCGCCGCCATGCGGCGTCCGAAATGTTCGGCGAGGACCGGGACGTCGCCCGGCCGCGCGCGCAACGGCGGCAACGTCACCACCTCGAAGCTCAAGCGATCGAGCAAGTCGGCGCGAAACTGATTGCGTTCGACCTTCTCGGGAAGATGCTCGTTGGTCGCCGCAACGATGCGAACGTCGACACGGATCGGATGCGACGCGCCGATCCGGGTGACCTCGCCATATTCGACCGCGCGTAGCAGC
>Ga0207640_10000527_pt1 | contig 23072 bp, 14 predicted proteins | sample KBSCornC42_FD_184300 | JGI IMG/M metagenome (GOLD analysis project Ga0207640, IMG submission 184300) | Corn rhizosphere microbial communities from Kellogg Biological Station, Michigan, USA - KBS Corn C4-2 (SPAdes) (version 2) | ecosystem: Host-associated > Plants > Roots > Rhizosphere > Soil ... | reverse complement strand
ATCCGTGAGGAAGGCGTCGCGGCATTCAAGGGCATTCGCTACGGCCGCGCCGCACGGTTCGCGAGTCCGGTGGCCGAGCCGTGGACCGGCCCGGCGATGCGCGCCGACCGCTTCGGGCCGGTCGCGCCCCAGCGGGGGCCGGTTCACGAGCCGATCAGCGAGGACTGCCTGTTCCTCAACGTTTGGACCCCCGACGCGAACGCCAGGGCGCGGCGTCCGGTCATGGTCTACTTCCACGGCGGGGCCTTCAATAGCGGCACCGTCACCGATCCGCTGACGCACGGCGGCAAGCTGGCCGCGCAGCAGGACGTGGTGGCGGTCACGGTCAACCACCGCCTCAATGCGCTGGGCTATGCCTGGCTAAAGCCGTTCGGCGCGCGGTTCGCCGACAGCGGCAACCTCGGCCAGCTCGACCTGATCCTTGCGCTGCAGTGGGTACGCGATCACGTGGCGGCGTTCGGCGGCGATCCGGCGCGAGTGATGGTCTTCGGCCAGTCGGGCGGCGGCGCCAAGATTGCCACGCTGATGGCGATGCCGGCGGCTAAGGGGCTGTTCCACGCCGCCGCGACGATGAGCGGGCAGCAGGTCGTCGCCAGCGGGCCGAACAACGCGTCGAAGCGTACGCAGGCGCTGATGGCGGCGCTCAAGCTGGCGCCGGGCGATATCGAAGCGCTGCGGACGATGCCGCTCGAGCGCCTGGTCGATGCCCTCGGCGCGACCGACCCGATCATCGGCGGCTCGATCTACTTCGGGCCGGTGCTCGACATGACCAACCTGCCGCGCCACCCGTTCTGGCCCGATGCCGCGCCGCAGTCGCTCGGCATTCCGATGATCCTCGGCAACGTCCACGATGAGACCCGGGCGTTCCTCGATCCGCGCGGCGCCAAGCTCGCGGGGCTGACCTGGGACAACCTCGCCGAACGGATTGCGCCGGAGGTCAAGATCGACCTCGACGCGCAATGGGTGGTCGAGCGCTACCGCGCCCAATACCCCGAGTGGTCGGCCGAGCGCGTGTTCTATGCCGCGACCACCGCGGGGCGCAGCTGGCCGGGCCAGGTGATCGAAGCGGACGCGCGGGCGGCGGCGGGCGCCGAGGCGACCTGGGTCTACCAGCTCGACCGCTCCTCTCCGCTCGACCCCTTGCGCGGCGCGGCGCACACCGACGACATCCCCTACGTTTTCGGAACGCTGGATGCGCCGGGAAGCATGTCCGGGACCGACGCCGGGGCAAGGGCGACGCGCGACGCGCTGCAAGGCGCGTTCGCCGGCTTGGCCCGCACGGCACGCCCGGGCCTCGCTGGTTGGTCGCCCTATCGCCTGCCCGAGCGGACGACGCTGGTGGTCGGCGAAACGATCCGCACCGAGAACGACCCGCGCCGGTGGGAGCGAGAGCTTTGGAGCATCGCGCCTTACGTGCAGCCGGGCAGCTAGTCCTTCGCCGCTGCCGGCGGGTTGGGATAGGCGATGACCAGCGAGAGCGGCTTGACGCCTCTCTGCCAGATGCCGACCACCGCGCCCTCGTAGAGGTACGCGGTCATCCCCTTGCGCAGCGTCGCGCGCCGTCCGTCCGAGACGACCTCGCCTTCGCCGTCGAGCACGTAGTACACTTCGTCGTGCGCGATCGGGTGCTCCCCGATCGCCGCGCCGCGGTCGAGGATGCGGCGGCGGAACTCCATCTTGCGGGGCTGGGGCGCGGCATCGCTGATCCGGTATGCGGTCGACATGCCGATCTTGCCGTGCGGATTGGCCTCACGGCGCATGGTGGCGGCCTCGTCGATCACCGCCATCGGCGGCGCGGCGGCAAGCAGGAATAGGGTGGCAGCGATGCTCATTTCGGCGGCTCGCGCATCGCCGCGTCGCGCGGGCTCAGCTTCTCCTGGGCGCCCACCTTCTGCCCCGGGTAGAGACCCGACCTGGGGATCATGCGGACGAGGTCCCAGTCGGCCTCGTTGAAGCTCGCGCGCGTCGGCGGGGGATGCGGGTAGCCGCCGACTTCCTTTTCGTCGTCGATGATGTCGCCGCGGCCCTCGGCGACGAAGAACAGGACGCGGATGTCGTCGGGCGCGCGGTCCCACGGCCGCGCCCCGACCGATTGCAGCACGCTGGTCTCGACCTGGCCGGCGGGGAGGATGTCGTAGCCGGAAACGCTGGCGAGGGGTGCCTTGAGCTCGATCAGCTTGGCTCTTGTCTCGCCATAGCGGCCAAATGCAGGCAGCGCGCCGCCGTGGCGGTCTACGGCACGGTTGTCGCGGCCGTAGAAGGCGAGGTCGCCGTCGCCACCAAGCATCAGGAACGGCAAGCCCTCGTCGGTGTCGTTGCCGCCGAGCAGAACGTTGCCGACCGCGGTGATCTCGCCAGTAACGTAGTCGTGGCCGGTCCACTCGAGGTTCATCAGGTTGTAGTGCACCCCGCGGTGGCCGGGATTATAGATGACGTTGTTGATCATTAGCGCCTGCGCCCCGCCCTTGATCAGGGGTGAACGCTCGACGTTGTGCGCCCAGACATTGCGGTAAAAGACGATGCCGGTGGCGTTGTCGTGGATCAGCGAGCCCTTGGAGTGCTCGCCCTTGGGATGGCTGGCGTTGGCCAGGCCTTCGGCGGCCAGGTTCTCGCGGAAGACGATGTCGTGGCTGGTGTTGGCGCGCCATTCGGCGAGAGTGCGGCCTTCGAAGCGCGGGCCCGAGGCCGACATGTTCTCGTCGAGGCCCCACAGGAAGCTGCAGTGCTCGACCACCACGTTATGCGCCGCGACCGTCGAGAACGAATCGGCTTCCCAGCCCGAGAAGTGCGGCTGGCCGTCGGCGCCGGTCATCACCCGCAGATGGCTGAGGATGACGTCGTGGCCCTTGAGGTCGATCCCGCCGCGCAGGATGGTGATCCCCGGCGACGGCGCGGTCTGGCCGGCGACCGTCAGGTAAGGCTCGGAGATCGTCAGTGTGGTGCGACCGAGGTCGATCGCGCCGCCCACCTCGAATACTACAATCCGCTTGCCCTTGGCTTCGACTGCCTCCTTGAACGAGCCGGGCCCGTCCTTGGCCAGCGTGGTAACGCGGATGATGCGTCCCCCGGCACCGCCCTGCGTCGGGTCGGCCGGGTGACCCTGGGCCCAAGCCAACGGCGCGGCCGTCAGCAAAACTAGCCCCGCGAGACCTTTGGCGGCCCTGTCGAAAAGCGCGTCGATCATCGTGTGCGGTTCTCCCGACGTGGTTCTTGACAGAGCTGCGCGAGCGCGGCAATAAAAAATGACACCGGTTACCGCCAAGGTGATGCGGAAGCTCGGGGCGCTCGCCGATTGGATCACGGTCCAAGGTCGCGGGCGGTGCCCGTTGACGCAGCTCCAGTCGAGACACCGGTGTCAACGAGGCGCGCGACAAGCCGCCGTGGGGAGAGAACTGAGATGAGCCAGCACACCTGCCGCACCGCGTTCTTCAAGCTTGCACTGATCGCAGGGAGCGCGCTCAGCTTTCCGGCGCTGGCGCTGGCCCAGGATGCGCCTCCGCCCCCGCCCCAGGACGAGAGCGCCGCGTCCGACGACGCTTCCGAGCAGGCGAATGCTATCGTCGTGACCGGCTTTCGCCAGTCGCTAGAGGCCGCGCTTAACGTCAAGAAGAACTCGGTCGCCGCGGTGGACGCGATCGTCGCCGAGGACATCGCCAAGTTCCCCGATCAGAACCTCGCCGAATCGCTCCAGCGCATTCCCGGCATATCGATTCAACGCGACGCCGGCGAAGGTCGAGCGATCACCGTCCGCGGCCTCGGCGCGCAGTTCACCCGCGTCCGCCTCAATGGGCTCGAGACCGTGGCCACATCAACCGACGGCGCCTCGTCCAACCGCGACCGCGCGTTTGACTTCAACGTCTTCGCCTCCGAGCTTTTCAGCAGCATCGTCGTCCACAAGACCGCCGAGGCCTCGCTCGACGAGGGCTCGCTGGGCGCGGTTGTCGACCTGAACACCGGCAATCCGCTCGCGGGCAAGGTCGGGCTCCACGGGGCGCTTTCGCTGATCGGTTCGTACAACGATCTTTCCAAGAACATCGGCCCCCGCGTCGCCGGCCTGCTCAGCTGGAAGAACGACGGCGGAACGCTCGGGGCATCGATCTCGGCCGCCTATTCGAACATCAAGACGCTCGAGCTCGGCAACAACAGCGTCCGCTGGGCGCAGGCGCGCTTCGATTCGGTCAACGGCACGCCGTGCTTCTTCACAACCGCCGCGGGGGCCACCCCGGCGCCCAACGCGGGCGGGGTGTACCGCGCCAGCGCCGACTGCGACAAGGCTGCGCTGGCCTTCCACCCGCGCATCCCGCGTTATGGCGAGATCGGGCACGATCGCGAGCGCCTCGGCATTACCGGCTCGATCCAGTGGGAGCCGACCGACCGCACCAAGCTTTCGGTTGACGGGCTGTTCTCGCGCTTCAAGGAAGACCGTGAGGAACAGTGGGCGGAAGTCCTCCTGCGGTCGAACGAGCGCTCGATCGACGTGCTCAAGCCGGTTTACGACGCCGACAACAACCTGATCTCGGCGACGCTCAACGATGCCTACGTCCGCACCGAGCACTACCTGCGCCGGTCGCAGACCGACTTTCACCAGGTGGGCGCGACGCTCGACCAGGACATCACAGACACCTTCCGCGCGACGCTGGTGGGCGGCTTCTCCAAGTCCGACGCGGACATCCCGATCGAGACGACGATCCTTTTCGACGACAAGGACGCGCAAGGCTATTCCTACGATTACACCGACATGAAGAGCCCGGTGCTGAGCTTCGGCACCAGTGTCACCGATCCTGCGGTGTTCCAGCTGTCCGAGATTCGCGACCGGCCGTCGAACGTCACCAACAAGTTCAAGACCGGCCAGCTGCGCACTGAATGGGACGTGACCGACGGCTTCACGGTCAAGGCCGGCGCGGTCTGGCGGCGCTTCAATTACGATATCGTCTCGTTCACCCGCGATACCGCGGTTTGCGGCAACGGCGGGACCAGCCTGGTCACGAGCACTTCGGGCACCATCGCCTGCTCGCCGAGCGCGCTGTTCGGGCCGACCGCGATCTACGGCTTCCCGGTCACCAGCGCGCTCGCCCAGACCTTCAACCTCGGCGACGCCGGCCAGCCTGCGGGCACCACCGAGCAATGGCTGGTGGCCAACCTCGACGCGACGACGGCTTTCACCCAGCTCTACAACCGGCCTCTGGTGCTCGACGCAGGCAACAACCGCGGCGTCCAGGAAACCACCAAGGGCGGGTATCTGCAGTTCGATGCCAAGGGCGAAGTGCTCGGCATGGAATACGCGCTCAACGCCGGCATCCGCTACGTCAAGACCGACCAGTCGTCGTACGGCTTGGTCAGCGGCACCCAGGCGACGGTCAAGCGCAGCTATGAGGACTGGCTGCCGGCCTTCAACCTCGCGCTGTTTCCGACGCCGGACTTGATCGTCCGCGCCGCGGTGGCTGACGTGATGACCCGCCCGACCTTGGGCAACCTGACCCCGGGGGGCTCCGCCGACGGGTTCAATTTCCGCGTCACCAACGGCAATCCGTTCCTCGAGCCGTTCCGCGCGACCAACTACGATCTCGGCGTCGAATGGTATTTCGCGCCGCAGTCGATCCTTTCGGTGGCGCTGTTCAAGAAGGACGTGGCCAGCTTCCCGGTCTCCTCAGTGATCACCAACGCGACCTTTACCCAGACCGGGTTGCCGGTTTCGGTGCTCGTTCCGTCCTCGCCGGCAGCTCTCAATCCGGCGCTGCTGACTCAGCCGATCTGGACCATCTCGACCACGGTCAACGGCACCGGGGCGACGCTCAAGGGAGTCGAGCTCGCCGCGCAGATCCCGTTCAAGGCGTTCATCGATAGCGGCTTCATCAGCAACTTCGGGGTCTTGGCCAACGCGACCTTCATCAAGAGCAACGCCGACTACGCGGTGCAGGGGCCGGCCGTCGTGTCCGGCGGTCCGCTCGTCAACTCGATCCGCCGCGCGACGCTGTTCGGGGTCTCGAAGCGCGCCTACAACGGCACGCTCTACTACGACGACGGAAGCTTCAGCGCTCGCATCTCGGCGAGCTATCGCGGCCGTTACATCGACGCCAACTCGGGCACCGGCAACATCTTTGAAGGCTATGGTCCGACGACCAACATCGACGCCTCGGTGCGCTACAAGCTTACCGAATGGCTGGAACTTTCGATCGAAGGCAACAACCTGACCGATGAATATCGCTATCGCTACACCGACTTCGACGCGAACCGGAACTACGAGAACAACCACTTCGGACGCACCATCCTGTTCGGCGCGCGGCTGAAGATGTGATCCTGGTATGTCCGGCGGGTTGAGGACGGCGTTGGCGTCATGACAATCGACCGCAGGTCGTTCGTCGGCGCCGCGGTGGCCGCCGGGCTTGCCGGTTCGCGAGCGGGGGCGCAGACGCCTCCGCCCGCGGCCAGCAAAGCCGCGCCGCCGGGTCTGCCGCAGCCCGAGGAAACGATCGACTTGTGGCCAAAGGGCACGCCGGGCCGCCCGTCCCCCGCGCTGACCGAAACCGTCGAGGAACGGTCGACCGACCCGCTCGTCACCGACTGCGCGGTTTACGGCATTTCCCGCCCGCGGATGGCGGTGTTCCGGCCCGACCGGCCCAATGGCGCGGCGGTGCTGCTCACCCCCGGCGGGGGCTACCGCTGGGTTGTCGTCGACAAGGAAGGCTACGAGATGGCGCGCTGGCTCGCCGCGCGCGGCTTTACCGCCTTCGTCCTGTTCTACCGCCTCCCCGGCGAGGGCTGGGCGAGCGGTCCCGATACCCCGCTCGCCGACGCTCAGCGCGCCATGCGGCTGGTTCGCCACCGTGCCCGCGACTACGCGCTCGAGCCCGAGCGGATCGCCGCGATGGGGTTCTCCGCCGGCGGGCACGTCTGCGCCGATCTCGCCGCGCGCTTCGCGGCGCGGGTCTATGGCCCGGTCGACGCCGCCGACCGCCTCTCGGCCAAGCCGTGCGGCGCCGCCCCGATCTATCCGGTGATCAGCATGGACCCGGCCATCGCTCATCCCGGCTCGCGCGCGCTGCTGCTCGGCGCGGCGCCGTCACCCGCGCTCGAGGTCGCGCATTCGCCCGATCGCAACGTACCGGCCGACGCCCCGCCCCATTTCCTGCTCCACGCCGAGGACGACGACGTTGTCCCGGTCGAGAACACGCTGCGCCTGCGCGCTGCGCTCAAGGCGCGGGGAATTCGCGTCGAGACACACCTGTTCGAGCACGGTGGACACGGCTTCGGCTTGCGCAAGACCGCGGGCAAGCCGGTGGAGGCCTGGCCAGAGCTCTGGCGCGCCTGGGCGCGGACCACGGTGCTGGGATGAAGGCAGATCGCCGGGATGCGCTCAAGGCCGTGGCGCTCGGCGCGCTCGTCCCGGTGATGCCCACCGCGAAAGCTGCCGAACCGGCCATGCCGCGGCGCTGGCGTCGCGGCTTCGACAACCAGCGCATTCCCCACCTCGGCGACGGCCGGTTTCTGAATCCGGTTCTGTCGGGCGACCGCCCCGATCCTGCGATCCTCAAGGATGGGCGCGATTACTACGTGACCTTCTCGAGCTTCGAGTCCTATCCCGGGCTGACGATCTGGCACTCGCGCGACCTGGTCAGCTGGCGGCCGCGCCAAGCCGCGCTGACCCGCAACATCGGCTCGGTCTGGGCGGTCAGCCTCGAGAAGCACGGCGGCCGCTTTTTCCTCTACATCCCGGTCAAGTCCGAGCCGAACGACATCTTCGTCAGTTGGGCTGACGCGATCGACGGGCCATGGTCGGACCCAAAGCCGCTCGGCCTTCACCAGCACATCGACCCGTGCCACGCGGTGGGCGAGGACGGCTCGCGCTGGCTGTTCCTCTCGGGCGGCGACCGCGTCCGCCTCAGCGACGACGGCCTATCGCTCGCCGGCCCGGTCGAGCACGTCTACAACCCCTGGCGCTATCCCGAGGAGTGGGATGTCGAGGGCTTTTCGCCCGAAGGTCCGAAAATCCACCGCCGCGGCGACTGGTTCTACATGCTCACTGCGGTCGGCGGGACCGCTGGGCCGCCGACCGGGCATATGGTCATCGCCGCGCGCTCGCGCTCGATCCACGGGCCGTGGGAGCAGCATCCCGGCAATCCCCTGGTCCGCACGCGCAGCAATGCCGAAGCGTGGTGGTCGCGCGGCCATGCCTCGCTTGTCGAAGGGCCGGACGGGTCGTGGTGGTCGCTGTATCACGGCTACGAGAAGGATTTCTGGACGCTCGGTCGGCAATGCCTGCTCGACCCGGTCGAGTGGACCGCCGACGGCTGGTTCCGGATGACCGGCGGCGATCTTTCGCAACCGCTTGCCAAGCCCAAGGGCGGCATCGCCGGGGTTCACGGCATGGCGCTGTCCGACGACTTCGCGACGCTGGCGTTGGGCCGCAAGTGGTCGTTCTACCGTCCGGCAACCGACGAAGCCCGGCGCGCGAGGGTGGCGGACAATACCCTCTTCCTCGCCGGCAAGGGCGTGGCTCCGTCGAGCGGATCGCCGCTTCTGCTCACCGCGGGGGACACCAGCTACCAGTTCGAGTGCGACGTCGAGCTCGCGCCCGGCGGCACCGCAGGGCTGGTGCTGTTCTACGACGACAAGCTCTATTGCGGGTTGGGCTTCGACGCCGAGCACTTCGTCACGCACCAGTACGGGCTCGAGCGCGGCCGGCCGGCCAATCCGCACGGCTCGCGGATGCGGATCCGCGTGACCAACCGCCGCCACATCGTCTCGTACCACACCAGCGGCGACGGCGGCCGAAGCTGGCGCAAGTTCGACCGCGGCATGGAAGTGTCGGGTATCACCACAACGTCCGCGGCGGCTTCCTGATGCTGCGCCCCGGGCTATACGCCGCAGGGTCCGGCGAAGCGCGGTTCCGCGATTTTCGCTACACCGCGCTCGACGACTGAAAAAGGATGCCGATGCCCCGTCCGCTTGTCCTCCACCCGGACCGGCTGCTGCCGGTAGAGCCTCGCACCGGGGCGATCGCCCGCGAGCTTTACGCGAGCGTCAAGAACCTGCCGATCGTCAGTCCGCACGGCCACACCGATCCCTCGTGGTTTGCGCTTAACGAGAGCTTCGGAAACGCCGCCGAGTTGCTGCTCCATCCCGACCACTACGTCTTCCGCATGCTCTATTCGCAAGGGGTGAGCCTGGAGGCGCTGGGCATCGGCAACCCCGCGGCCGATCCGCGTGAGAGCTGGCGGCTGTTCGCCGAGCGCTATCATCTCTTTCGCGGCACACCGTCGCGGGTCTGGCTCGACTGGGTTTTCGCCGAGGCGTTCGGCATCGCCGTCCAGCTCGAGGCCCAGACGAGCGACCTCTACTACGACACGATCACCGATAAGCTGGATACCGACGCGTTCCGCCCGCGGGCGCTGTTCGAGCGCTTCGGGATCGAGCTCATCGCTACCACCGAGAACCCGCTCGACAGCCTCGAGCATCACCGCGCGGTGCGCGACAGCGGCTGGGGCGGCAAAGTCGTCACCACTTACCGCCCCGATCCGGTAGTCGATCCCGCGTTCGAGGGCTTCCAGACCAACCTGGATCGCTTCTCCGCGTTGACCGGCGAGGACTGCCGCTCATGGTCAGGCTACCTCGCCGCGCACCGCCAGCGCCGCGCGTTCTTCGCCGAGCACGGCGCGACCAGCACCGATCACGGCCATCCCACCGCGCTCACCGCCGACCTCGCGCCCGCCGAAGCCGAGGCATTGTTCGCCAAACTCGCGCGCGGCGACTTCACCGCGGCTGAGGCCGAGCTGTTCCGCGCCCAGATGCTCACCGAAATGGCGGCGATGAGCATCGACGACGGCCTGATCATGCAACTCCACCCGGGAAGCTTCCGCAACCACAACGCCGGCCTCTTCGCCCGTTTCGGTCGCGACAAGGGCGCCGACATCCCGATGCGGACCGAATACGTCCACGCCTTGAAGCCGCTGCTCGACCGCTTCGGCAACGAACGCGACTTCACTCTCATCCTGTTCACCCTCGACGAAAGCACATACGCGCGCGAGCTGGCGCCGCTCGCCGGGCATTACCCATGCCTCAGGCTCGGCCCCGCTTGGTGGTTCCACGACAGCCCGGAAGGCATGCGCCGCTTCCGCCGGATGACCACCGAGACCGCGGGTTTCTACAACACCGTCGGGTTCAACGACGACACCCGCGCGTTCCTGTCGATCCCGGCGCGGCACGATCTGGCGCGGCGGATCGACTGCGGCTTCCTCGCCGAACTCGTCGCCGAGCATCGCCTAGAGGACTGGGAAGCGGCCGAGCTGGCGCAGGACCTGACCTACAACCTGGTCAAGCAGGCCTACAAACTGTGAGGCTGTCCGCGGCGACGCAGGACCGGCTCGCGCCGGAGGTCGAGCGTTACGACTATGACCGCGACCACCAGGCGGTCGGCATCGTCCACTTCGGCATCGGCGCGTTCCACCGCGCGCATCAGGCGTGGTACGTCGACCGCGCCATGGCGGCGGGCGATCGCGACTGGGCGATCACCGGCGTCTCGCTGCGCTCGGGCGATGTCGCCGACCAGATGAATCCGCAGGACGGGCTCTACACACTGACCGAGCGCAGCGCTGACGGTGAGGCGACGCGGCTGATCGGGGCGGTCAAGGGCGTGCTCGTCGCCACGCGCAGGTCCGACGCGGTGGTCGCCGCGCTGGCGGCGCCCGCGACGCGGATCGTCAGCTTCACCATCACCGAAAAAGGCTATTGCCGCGCGGCTGACGGGGGTCTCGACCCTGCTCTCGCCGGCGAGGCAAGCGTCTTTGCCTTCCTCGCCCGCGGCTTGCGCGCGCGCCACGAAGCGGGCTTGCCCGGCCTGACGCTGCTCAGCTGCGACAACCTTGCCGACAACGGCCAGCAGCTGGCGCGGCTGACGGGCGAGTATCTTGCTCGCCACGATCCGCGCTTGCGCGGCTGGTTCGAACGCGAATGCTCGTGCCCCGCGACGATGGTCGACCGCATCGTGCCGGCGACGACCGATGCCGACCGCCAGCGCCTCGCTGCCCGCATCGGCCTCGACGACGCCGCCGCGGTGATGACCGAGCCGTTCAGCCAGTGGGTGATGGAGGACCGCTTCGCCGGCCCGCGGCCCCGCTGGGAGGCGGTCGGCGCGGAACTTGTGGCCGACGTTGCGGCTTACGAGACCGCCAAGCTGCGCCTGCTCAACGGCGCGCACTCGGCGCTCGCCTATCTCGGGCTCGAGCACGGCCATACCTACGTTCATGAAGCTATCGCCGACCCCGCGCTGCGCCCGACCATCGAGCGGCTGATGCGCGAGGAGGCCCTGCCGACGATCGAAGCGGCGCCGGGCCAGAACCTCGCGGCCTACATCGACGCGCTGCTCGCCCGCTTCGCCAACCCCGCGCTCCAGCACCGGCTGATCCAGATCGCCATGGATGGCAGCCAGAAAATCCCGCAGCGCTGGCTGGCGACGCTGGCCGACAGCCAACGCGCGGGGCGCGGCTGCCCGGCGATCCTCGCCGCGCTCGGGGCGTGGCTGCGCCATGTCCGCGGGGACAATGTCGCCAAGTGGGGGCCGGTGGACGATCCGCTGGCGGCCGAGCTGGCGAGGGCAGCAGCCGGGTGTGATCTGGCGGCGGCGGCGCAGCGCCTGTTCGGAGAGGGCCGCCGCTTCGCCGATGCCTGGACCATCGGAGATGCCGACCGCGTCGTCCTCGCCACCGTCGGCTGACCAGCGCCTCCCGCAAATTCAGCCAATCCGCGCATCGATCCATCGCGGCTTTGGTTTGGACCCTCGCGCTGCTTGCTCCTACCGCGTTCGCATCGGCTTGCGCCCTTCAAGGCGCCACGAGAGGGAACTGCGATGGATCCGCTGACTATGGCCAAGCTGCTGGGCGAAGGCCTGCTGTCGTTCCCGGTGACCCATTTCGACGCGGCAGGCCAGTTCGACGAAGCACCCTATCGCGCCCATTGCGCGTGGATGCTTAATCACGAGCTTAGCGGCCTGTTTGCCGCCGGCGGCACGGGCGAATTCTTTTCGCTTACCCCGGCCGAGGTCGGCACGGTCGTCCGCGCCGCGGTCGCCGAAACTGCCGGCAAGGTCCCGGTGATCTCGGGCTGCGGCTACGGCACAGCGATCGCTGTCGAGATCGCGCGCGATGCGGAAGCCGCCGGCGCCGATGGCGTGCTGCTCCTCCCGCCCTATCTTACCAATTCGACCCAGGAAGGCCTTGCCGCGCACATCGAGGCGGTGTGCCGTTCCACTGGCAAGGGGGTGATCGTCTACAACCGTGACAACGCGATCGTGGATGACGAGACACTGGCGCGCTTGTGCGAGCGCAACCCCAACCTCGTCGGCTACAAGGACGGCGTCGGCGACATCGAGCTGATGACCCGCATCTACGCCCGGATGGGCGACCGCCTGACCTATATCGGCGGCCTCCCGACCGCCGAGACGTTCGCCGTGCCCTACCTGACGATGGGCGTGACGACCTATTCCTCAGCGATCTTCAACTTCCTCCCCGAATGGGCACTGGCGTTCTACAAGTCGGTTCGCGCCGACGACCGCGCCGAGGTGATGCAGCAGCTCAAGGATTTCGTGCTGCCTTACATCGCGCTGCGCAACCGCGCGCGCGGCTATGCAGTGTCGATCGTCAAGGCGGGGTGCCGGGCAGTCGGGCGGGACGCCGGGGCGGTGCGCTCCCCGCTGACCGATCTCAGCGAAGCCGAGCACGCCGAGTTGCGCGCGCTGATCGAGAAGGTCTCGCCCAAGGCGCTCGCCGCCGCGGCCTGATCCCGCTAGGCTGGCGCGATGTTCGAATTGAGCCAGCTCCGCTGCTTCGTCGCGGCGGCCGAGGAACTTCATTTCGGCCGCGCCGCGCAGCGCCTGAACATGACCCAGTCGCCGCTCAGCCGGCAGATCCAGCTGCTCGAACGCATTCTCGACGTCACACTGCTCGAGCGCACCAGCCGCAACGTCTCGCTGACCCCGGCCGGCCGCGTGTTCCTCATAGAGGCGCGGCGGATCGTGCGGCTGGCCGAGAGCGCCCAGCTCTCCGCGCGCCGCGTCGCCAAGGGTGACGCCGGCAAGGTCGCGATCGGCTTCACCGCCGTCTCCGGCTACTCCCTGATCCCGCAGATCGTTGCCCAGGCCCGCGCCGCGCTGCCGAATATCGAGCTGGAGCTGCGCGAGATGGTCACCGGCGAGCAGACCGACGCGCTGCTCACCGGGCTCATCGACATCGGTTTCGTCCGCCCGCCGGTGACTCGCAGCGAGTTCGACACCGCGCTGATGCTGACCGAGCCGCTAATCGTCGCCTTGCCCGCCGGCGATCCCCTCCAGGCCAAGGCGACGCTGGCGCCGGCCGACCTCGCCGACCGCCCGCTGATTATGTATTCGCGCCAAGGGGCGGGCTATTTCCACGACATGGTCGTGCGGCTGTTCGACGAGGCCGGCGCTGCCCCGCAGCTCGTCCAGCACGTCACCCAAATTCACTCGATGCTCGGACTGGTCCGCGCCGGGCTGGCCGCGGCGATCGTTCCGCAATCGGCGAGCGGGCTTCACCCCGACGACATCCAGTTCCGCCAACTGGCGACGACTCCCGAGCGTCCGGTCGAGCTTCACGCCGCTTGGCGGCGGGACAACGCCAACCCGGCGCTCGAGCCGATGCGCCGGCTCTGCCTCGACACGATCGGCGCGTGAGCGACCCGGTAGCGGTGACGCGCCACGGCCGCGTGCGCGGCCTGCGCGAGGACGGCGTGCTGGCCTTCCGCGGCATCCGCTACGGCGCCGACACCGCGCCGCGCCGCTTCGCCCGCGCGCTCCCGCCGCGGCCGTGGAGCGGCATCGCCGACGCCACCCGCTTCGGGCCGGCGGCGCCGCAGACCAAGGCGGGGGAGCCGACGAGGGAGGATTGCCTGTTCCTCAATATCTGGACCCCGGCGCTCGACCGCGCGCGGCGCCCGGTGACGGTCTACATCCATGGCGGTGCGCATAGCCACGGCTCGGGCGCCGACCCGGTGACGAACGGCGCCGCGCTGGCGCGACGCGGCGACGTCGTCGTCCTCACGCTGAACCACCGCCTCGCGGGGCTCGGCTACGCCTACCTCGCGCGGCTCGGCGGGCCGGCGGAATCGGGCAACGTCGGCAATCTCGACCTCGTTCTCGCGCTGCAGTGGGTGCGCGACAACATCGCCGAGTTCGGCGGCGACCCGCAGCGGGTGATGATCTTCGGCCAGTCGGGCGGCGGCGCCAAGGTGGTCACGCTGATGGCGATGGCCGAAGCCCGCCCGCTGTTCCACGCCGCGGTGACGATGAGCGGGCAGCACGTCACCGCCGCCGGCCCCAATCATGCCACCGAACGCGCGCGAGCGTGGATGGCCAAGGCCGGCGCGAAGGACTTCACGGAACTGCGCGCGCTTCCGGTCGAGCGACTGGTCGAGGCAATGGCGATGACCGACCCGCTCGAGGGCAAGGGCGAGATCAGCTTCACCTCGACGCTCGACCACCGCGTCCTTACCCGGCACCCGTTCTACCCCGACGCCCCGCGCGAGGCGGCGCGCATTCCGCTGATCGTGGGCAACACCCACGACGAGACCGGCTACTGGCTCGCGGCGACGCTCAAGCGCGGCGACACCACGTCGGACAACCTGGCCGAACGACTCGCGCGCGAGATCGTCAAGGACGTCGATGCCGCGTGGCTGGCCGAGCAGTATCGCGCACTCTACCCCGCGCGGTCGCCCGGCGAGATCCTCCTCGCCGCCTCGACCGCGGCGCGCTCGTGGCCCGGGCACCTGATCCAGGCCGAGGAGCGGGCGCGGATCGGTGCGCCGACCTGGATGTACCAACTCGACCTGCCCTCGCCCGAGGCCGGCGGTGTGCTCGGCGCGTTCCACACGCTCGATATCGGGCTGGTCTTCGCCAACACCCGCCTGCCCGAAGCGCGCACCGGCGACGGCGCGGCGGCGCGGTGGATTTCGGAGGCGATGGCCGACGCCTTCGTCCGCTTCGCTCGCAACGGCAATCCCAACGGCGGCGCGCTGCCGCAGTGGCCGCAATTCGATCTCGAGCGTCGGGCGACGATGATCTTCGACCGCGAGCTTCGGGTCGAGGACGATCCGCGCGGGGCCGAGCGCCGATTGCTCGCGCCGATCCCTTACCTTAAGCCGGGCGGCTAAAGCTCAGCGGTCCCACGGAAAGGCAAGCGTCGGGCGGTTGGCGTAACGAGTCATCGCCAGCTTGAGTCTGGCCCCGCTGCGCGGCGCCAGGTGCGCGCTTAAATCCCGTCCGCCGACCGGGTGGGTGGCGCCATCTAACGTAACCGCGTCAATCCGATGCTCGGCGTAAGACCCGCCCTGCACGATCACGCTGCGCGGCGTCGTCCCGGTGTTGACCAGCGTCACCTCGGTGCTGCGGTCACCGAGCGCGTGGACCAGCGCGGCGACGTCGAGGGGCACCCCGGCGCGGCGGCGCGCGGGGTCGAAGTAGCGCAGGCGGCAATGCAGCGGCACCCCGCCTTGCGGGGGGCTGGTCTGCGACCATGGCGGACGGGCGATGTGCAGGCCGCCGGTCATCGTCTGGATCAGCGCGGTGGCGCTCGCCGGATTGAAGTCGAGCGTCCAGTCGGCGAGCCGTGTCGCCGGCGTGGTCGGGTCGGCGCGGCGTTTGGCGTCGCGCTCGGCGATCCGCGCGAGGTCGGCTTCCAGCGCCTTGTCGGCATAGCCGGGATTGCGGCCTTCGAGGAAGGCGATCCACGGATGGTCTCCGGCCGCCGCACGGTCGGCGGGATCCTGCGTCGCGTACCAGATCTCGAAGGCATTGGTGCGGTAGGCGCCTGTTTGCCAGCCGTACCATCCCTGCGGACCGAACATCGTCGGGGTCGAAAGCTTGCCGTCGAGCGTCTTCGCCTGGGCATTGATCAGCGCGTTCTGGCGCCGCCACAGCTTGAGATAGCCTAGGTCGCCGGTGAGCAGCAGCGCGTTGTAAAACGCGGTGATCGAGCGCGGCACGCGGTTGCGGTTCTCGCGTTTGCCGGTCTGCGGCACGACCGGGGCGAAGTTCCAGCCGTAGGTCCCGCCCCACCAGTCGGGCGCGGTCTTGCCGTCGAGCCCGACCTTGCTCGGGACGATCCCGCCGTTGCGCTCGGTCCGCTCGGCCCAGGCGTCGAGATAGTCGAGCGCCCAGCGGCGGAAGCGCTCGCCGCCCCTCAGGGCATAGGCGTTGAGGCCCAGCGTGGTCGCCTGAAGGTTGAGCGGGTTGTCGCCGACGACGTCGGTATACTCGGCATAATGCGCGAGGAACTGGGCGTAGCTGTCCTCGCCGTGCTCGAGGTGAAAGGCGCTGGCCTCAAACGGATCGCCGGCCCAATCGAGCGGAGTGGCGGCGCGCAGCATCGGCCCGCGGCTGCCGTTGAGGAGGCTGCGGATCACCTGCGCCGAGGGGTCGTAATTGCCAACCGACTTGTCGCGCCCGGTGTAGAAGTCGGCGAAGCGCCGAGTCCGCAACACCAGCCGCGGATCGCGCGGCGTCGACAGCCCCATGACGTTGAAGGTGGTCAACCCCTCGGCATTGTGCTGCCAGTCCATCTGCACCGGGAATTCGCGGTGGTACATTCCCATTCGAGCAATCGGCACCTCTCGGGTGCGAGCTCGCGTGTACTGGCGCAGATGCCCTTCCCAGAAGCGCTGGGCGAGCGTGAGCAGCCGGTCCGACGCGCCGAGCGCATGAAGCGTGACCCAGTCGTTGGTGAACTCGGCGGCGTCGTCGGGGCCGTCGTTGGCCCCCCAGCGCGGAAAACAGAGCAGCTCGTCGTTCGGTCCAACATATTGGGCGAAGTAGGCCTCGCACGCCGCAGCGTTGGCCGCCATGAGCTGGCGCTGGAGCGTTGCCCAGCGCGGTGCGCTCATCGGCGTGTCGACCCGCAGGGCCGTGCTTCGCGCGCGCGCAGCGGCTGGCGTCGCGGCCAGCGCCGCCCCGACCGCGAGCGCTTCGCGCCGGGTCAGCCTCACTCGGGCAGCTCCAGCCGGTGCAGCGGCCCGACGATCCAGGTGATCGCCAGGATCGTCACCAGGCAATGGAACGCGACATAGGCTAGCGCCAGGTCGAACGAGCCGGTCGCCGCGACGATGTAGCCGACGACGATCGGCGTGACGATCCCGGCGCTGTTGCCGATCATGTTGAACACGCCCGCGGACAGCCCCGCGAGGCGGCGCGGCGCGACGTCCGCCATCAGCGCCCAGCCGAGCGAGGCGATGCCCTTGCCGAAGAACGCCAGCGACATGACCACGATCACCAGCCAGTCGGCATCGATCCAAACGCACGCCAGGATCATCGTCGCCAGCATCATGCCGGCGACGAACGGAATCTTGCGCGCGCGGTCGAGGCTGCCGGTGCGGCGCAGGATCGCGTCGGAAAGGAAACCGCCCGCCAGCCCGCCGACGAAGCCGCAGGCCGCCGGCGCCGCGGCGGCGAAGCCGGCCTGCATAATGTTAAGCCCGCGCTCCTTGACCAGATATATCGGGAACCAGGTGACGAAAAAGTAGGTAAGCACGTTGACGCAATACTGGGCGATGTAGATGCCGATCATCATCCGGCTGGCGAGCAGCGGACGGACGTTGGCCCAGGTGAAGCGTGGGCCGGCGCTGGCCACGGCCTCCATCGACACTTGGCCGCCGCCCTCGCGGATCAGCTCGAGCTCGGCCGGTTTGATCGCGGGATGGCGGTCGGGGCCGGTGATGTAAGCGAGGAACAGCACAGCCGCGAGCACACCCAGCGCGCCCATGGTCCAGAACACCCAGCGCCAGCCGAAATCGTGCGCGAGCCAACCCATCATCGGGGCGAAGGCGACCAGCGAGAAGTATTGCGCGCTGTTGAAGATGGCCGTGGCACTACCCCGCTCCGGACCGGGAAACCACGCCGCGACCAACCGGGCGTTGCCCGGGAACGAGGGTGCTTCGGCTGTACCGACGAGGAATCGCAGGCCGAACAGAGCGGTGGCCGCGGCAACTCCACCGATCAGCCCGACGAACCCCTGGGAGAAGGTGAACAGCGACCACAGCGCGATCGCCGAGGCGTAGACCGCGCGCGTCCCGAACCGATCGAGCAGCAGCCCGCCAGGCACCTGGGCGATGACGTATGCCCAAGCGAATGCCGAAAGGATGAAGCCGGTCTGCACCGGGCTCAGCCCGAGCTCGCCGCTCGCCGCCTCGCCGGCGATCGAGAAAGTCGCACGATCGGCGTAATTGAGCGTCGTGATGATGAAGATCAGCGCGATGATCCGCCAGCGGATGCGCGTCGGCGTTGCTCCGGCGGTCATCGTGTTCCTCTCCACTGGCGACGCCTGCAACGGGCGCGCACCTCGAACTGCGGTCGTAGCGCCGGTGACGGGAGCGGTCCAAGCCCAAGAGCGGTTCGATTGAGCCATAATTGGACTTGATTGCTTTGCCGGACCGCATGCCTCTGCGGAATCGGTGCAAGCATTGCATCGATTCATGCCGGAATGAGGTTGGCTTTTGGTGATGGTTGCGGATTAGGCAGCATCCGTGACACCGGTATCAGCCGGATATGTCTTTCTTGCCGGGAGAGGTTTTTGAAATGGCCGCAACTGCCACCGCGCGTCTGAAGTTCCTGCACGGCTCGGCTCTTGCCGCGCTCGCACTTGCCGCCAACCCTGCGCTTGCCCAGGATCAGGGGGCCGCCGCGGCAACGGCGCCCGCCGCGGAAGACGCCTCGGCCGCGGACACCGAAGCGCCCGCGATCGTCGTCACCGGTTTCCGCGAGAGCCTTTCGAGCGCGCTCAACATCAAGCGTAACGAGACGTCGGCGATCGACGCGATCAAGGCCGAGGACATCGCCGAATTCCCCGACCTCAACCTCGCCGAATCGCTGCAGCGCATTCCCGGCGTGGCGATCAGCCGGGTCAACGGCGAAGGCCGCAACATCTCGGTTCGCGGCCTCGGTCCCGAGTACACCCGCGTCCGCATCAACGGCATGGAAGCGATCGGCACGACCGGCGGCACCGACAACTCGGGCGGCGTCAACCGCGGCCGCGGCTTCGACTTCAACATCTTCTCGTCGGACCTGTTCAATAGCCTGGCAGTGCGCAAGACCGCGACCGCGGACGTCGAGGAAGGCTCGCTCGGGGCCACGGTCGATCTGACCATCGCCCGTCCCTTCGACTACAAGAAACCGACCGCGACCGTCTCGGTGCAGGGCAGCTACAACGATCTCGCCCGCAAGGTCACGCCGCGCGTCTCCGGACTGGTGACCAAGTCGAACGACGACGAAACCTTCGGCGTGCTTCTGTCGATGGCTTACGAGGAGCGCCGGCTGATCGAGGAAGGCGCGAACATCACGCGCTGGACTTTCGGCGGGTTCAACGGCGGCTTCAGCCCGCTCTCGACGCTCCCGGGCAAGACCATCGCCCAGATCAACGACAGCAATCCCGATACCGCGCTGTTCCACCCGCGCATTCCCGGCCTGGTCAGCTACGACATCCGCCAGAAGCGCCTCGGCGCCGCGGTGTCGCTCCAGTTCCGCCCGGCTGACAGCACCTTGATCTCGATCGACGGGCTCTATTCGCGGCTCGACGGGACCCGCCAGGAAGCGCAGTTCCAGGCGATCAGCTTCAGCCGCGGCGGCACTGGAAAGCCGCAGACGATCATCCGCACCGGCACGGTCGACGCCGACAACAACATCGTCAGCGGCACTTTCGACAACGTCGACTTGCGCGTGCAGTCCCGCTTCGACCGGCTGGTCACCGATTTCTACGAAATCACCGGCAATCTCGAGCAGGAGTTCGGCGACAAGCTGAAGTTCGTCGGGCTCGTCGGCTATTCGAACTCGGCGTTCAAGAACCCGATCCAGACCACGGTCACGCTCGACGCGGCCAACACCGCGAACTTCAAGTACGACTTCTCGACCCGCTTCCCGGCGATCGTTCCAGGGGTCGACGTGACCAATCCGGCGACCTTCGCCTTCACCAACGGAACCTCGGAAGTCCGCATCCGTCCGCAGACGGTCGACAACACGTTTACCACCGGCAAGGGCTTCCTCGAGTTCGAGGCGAGCGACGCGGTCAAGCTCAAGGCCGGGGTCGATTGGCGCAAGTTCACTTACGATTCGACCGAGCGCCGCCGGCTCCAGGCGGAAACCGTGGTGCAGACGCTGACCGCCGCCCAGATCGCCGCCGCGACGACCCAGTTCACCGGGTTCGGCCGCGGGCTCGACTTGCCGGCGGGCACGCCGACCGGGTTCGTCGTGCCCGACCTCGCCAAATTCGCCGATCTCTACGGGATCTACACCAACCCGCTCTACGCGACGGGCGGGATTGAAAACGCCACCGCGCGCGGCTCATTCGTCACCGTCGAGGAAAAGGATCTCGGAGCCTGGGGCATGACCGAGTTCAACCTCAGAGACATCGGCCTGCCGGTTCGCGGCGACGCCGGGGTGCGCTGGGTTCGCACCAAGCAGTTTTCCACCGGTTTCGCCAGCCAGGGCGCGACGATCAACCTGGTCGAGGCCAAGCGCAGCTACGACAACTTCCTGCCTTCGGCGAACCTCGTTATCGACGTGACCGACGACCTCCTGGTGCGTCTCGCCGCTGCCAAGACGCTGGCCCGCGCGGGCATCGCTTCGCTGTCACCCGGCGGCAACATCAACATCTCGGGCGGCAACCGCACATTCAGCTCGGGCAACCCCGATCTCAAGCCGACCAAGTCGACCAACTTCGACGCGTCGATCGAATGGTATCCAACCCACGGTGCGATCTACGCGGTGGCAGGGTTCTACAAGGACATCGGGACGTTCGTTCAGTCGCTGAGCACGTCGGTGCCGTTCTCGGGACTGGGCCTGCCGACTTCGCTGCTGACCGGGACCGGTCTCTCCTCCAGCGACATCTTCATCGTCAACCAGCCGGTCAACTCGAGCGGGGGCAAGCTCAAGGGCTTCGAAGTCAACGTCCAGCAGCCCTTCAGCTTCCTCCCGGGCGCGCTGGCGAACTTCGGCGTCCTCGCCAACTTCACTTACGTCAAGTCGGACATCAAGTACCTGACCAACGCCGCGGGCACGGCCTTCGTCACCGCGCCGCTGGTCGGCCTCTCGAAGAAGGCTGCCAACGGCACGCTGTATTACGAGGACGACAAGTTCTCGATCCGCGGCTCGGTCGCCTACCGCTCGAAGTACCTGACCGCGGTCCCTGGGACCGAGGGCAACGCCTACAACGGGACCAACAGCACGGTGAACGTCGACGCCCAGGTTTCCTACACCGTCAACGATCATCTCAAGCTCAGCGTCGAGGGCATCAACTTGACCGACGAAAAGAACGACCAGTTCGTCGACGAGACCAACCGCCTCAACGTGCTCACTCACAGCGGTCGGCAGATCAACTTCGGCGCCAAATTCACATTCTAATCGTGTTCTAGGTCACGACAGACCTGAGGCGCAGCATCCGAAAACGGCGCGCGGAGCTCAAATGATCGACGGCAGCATTCTGGTCGGGGGAGAGTTCCGGCGATCCCCCTCGAGTTTTCATGGGTTCAATCCGGCCACGGGCGAGACCGTTGGACCGATCTATTGCGAGGCATCGCCCGCCGATGTCGCCGATGCCTGCCGGCTCGCCGACGAGGCGGCCGAGCGCTTCGGCGCACTGGCGCCGCCCGACCGCGCCGCGTTCATCGAAGCGGTCGCGCAGGAGATCCTCGCGCTTGGCGATGAATTGATCGCCACCGCTATGGCTGAGAGCGGCCTCCCGCGTCCGCGCCTAGAAGGCGAGCGCCTGCGTACCGCCAACCAGTTGCGGATGTTCGCCACCGAAGTTCGCGAGGGCGCATGGCTCGACGTCGCGATCGACCGGGCGTTGCCCCACCGGGCGCCGCCTCGGCCCGATCTGCGACGGATGAACGTGCCGCTTGGCCCAGTGGCAGTTTTCGGCGCTTCCAACTTCCCACTCGCGTTCTCGGTGGCCGGGGGTGATACCGCCTCCGCCTTTGCTGCCGGGTGTCCGGTTGTCGTGAAGGGGCACCCCGCTCACCCGGGAACTGGCGAACTTGTCGCGCGCGCAGTGCGCGCCGCCGTCATTGCCGCTGACCTGCCCGCCGGAGTCTTTTCCTTTCTGCCGGGCGGTTCGCACGAACTGGGTGCCGCACTCGTCGAGGATGTTCGAATCAAGGCGGTTGGCTTTACCGGCTCGCGTGCGGGCGGCCTGGCTTTGCTCAGGCTCGCGCAACGACGGAAGGAACCGATTCCTGTCTTTGCCGAGATGTCGAGCGTCAACCCACTGGTCGTGCTGCCCCACGCACTTGCGGCACGCGCCGAGGAGCTTGGTAAAGGCTTTGCCGCATCTCTGACTTTAGGTGCGGGTCAGTTCTGTACGAACCCCGGACTCGTGCTGGCAATCGACTCCCGTGAGCTAGACCGTTTCGTTGAAGCCGCCGGCCTCGCGCTGCGCGCCAGCGACCCTGCGGTGATGCTCACCGAGGGCATTCACCGCGCGTATATCGAGGGCCTTGCCCGGCGTGACGCGAATCCCGACGCTCGTTGCGTTGCAATGGCGCCGAGTGGCGACGGCTCGCGTGGTCCGGCCGCACTTCATGAGACCTCGGCCGGTGCGTTTTCTGCTGACCCGCGGCTGGCGGAGGAGTTGTTTGGCGCTGCCTCAATTGTAGTTCGTTGCCGCGACATCGCCGAGTTGCAGGCGACGGTTACCGCGCTCGAAGGACAATTGACCGCAACGATTCATCTCGACCCTGCAGATGAGGCCACGGCTCGTGCAATCCTTCCCGCACTGTGCAACCGGGCGGGCCGGGTGCTGGTCAATGGCTGGCCCACCGGGGTCGAGGTCAGCCGGGCGATGGTCCATGGGGGGCCTTTTCCTGCGACTTCGGACAGCCGGAGCACCTCGGTCGGGACGCTGGCGATGATGCGCTTTCTTCGTCCAATTTGTCTGCAGGACTTCCCGGAAGCTTTGCTCCCCCCGCCACTTCGCGAAGACAACCCTTGGAAGATGCCGCAGCGGCTTTCCTAGCAAACCAGAACTTTGTTGGTGCGTAACTGCATAGCGCCAGCCGACCGGCAGCTTTGGGGCCGATTCCGTTGA
>Ga0207640_10000526_pt1 | contig 23106 bp, 25 predicted proteins | sample KBSCornC42_FD_184300 | JGI IMG/M metagenome (GOLD analysis project Ga0207640, IMG submission 184300) | Corn rhizosphere microbial communities from Kellogg Biological Station, Michigan, USA - KBS Corn C4-2 (SPAdes) (version 2) | ecosystem: Host-associated > Plants > Roots > Rhizosphere > Soil ... | reverse complement strand
CTCACGCTATCTGGGTAAGAGCCAGCCCGGCTGATAGACGGCCGCAATGGCCGATTCACCGCCGCGCTTCATCACTCCCCAAGGCTTCGCCCGGCTTCGGGCGGAATATGATCAGCTGTTCTCGGTCGAGCGGCCGAAGATGGTCGAGACCGTCGCCTGGGCAGCCTCGCTCGGCGACCGCTCCGAAAATGCCGACTACCTGTACGGAAAGCGCCGGCTCCGCGAGATCGATCGAAAGCTCGCTCTCCTTGCCCGTGTGATGAAGGCGGCAAAGATCGTCGATCCCGCCAGGCAACCATCCCGCGACCAGGTCCGCTTCGGAGCCACCGTCGAGCTGGCCGACGAAGACGACAATCGCCGGACTCTGACCATCGTCGGCGACGACGAAACCGATGCTTCTGCAGGGCGGATTGGCTGGAGCGCTCCGCTTGCGAGAGCATTGATCGGTGCCCGCGTCGGCGATGAACGAATTGTGCGTCTGCCCGCCGGTGAAAAAAGCTACGAGGTGATGGCGATCAGTTACCCGGACTAACCGAACCTCTGCCGAGCCAGGATCGCCACTCGCTCATCCTCCGCCGGCGGTTCCGAGGGCATCGCTTTTTCGAAAGCGTTGGCGACTGCCGTTAGCGCCGCAATCCTGCAGGCCCGCTTGTCGTTGCCTTCGATCACCCGCCAAGGCGCCCAGCGCGTATCGCAATGCTCGAACATCTCGTCCCACGCTGCCTGGTAGCGATCCCGCGCCGAGTGGCCGCGTAGGTCCTCCGGCTCCAGACTGAACTTCCGCCACGGATGGGACGCGCGCTCGTGCAGCCGCTCGGCTTGCACCTCGGCGCTGACCTTGAAGAACAGCTTGACGAGCAGCGTTCCGTGCTCCGCCTGCTGGGCCTCGAATTCGTTGATTTCGTCGAGGGCGCGAAAAAACTTCTTGTCCGTCATCTCCCCGAGCGCACGAGCCCGGACGATTCCGTTGTACCAGCTTCGGAAGTATAAAGCCGTGTCGCCGCCTTCCGGCAACCGCACCCAGTAAGGCGTCAGCCAATGCTGGCCGGTTTCGCGGAATTCGTCCTGCCGCACGCACCAGGTGCGAAAATGGCACGGGTCCCAGCGAGCCGTGACCCGGCGGAGCGCGGCGAGCTTCCCTGCCCCCTCCCAGCCTTCGAAAAGGACAATAGCCCGCTTCTTGTGAACGATCTGTGCGAACTGAAGCTGCGCAAGCTTCTTCTGCAAAGCGTCAAGCTCCGCATGATAATCGCCGGCGAACGGCGCTTCCCGTTCAACTTCGCTTGTTAGCTGATCCACCAAGTAGAAATTTACGCGATCCGGTGAATCTCGGCAATTGCTAACCTTCGGCTGTGCGCCCCGTTTTGGAACAGCGTTACTGCGGGGCAACAACTCTGATCGACAACTCGCGTAGCTGCTTTGGCGTGACCGGCGCCGGCGCGTTCATCATGAGGTCTTCCGCCTTCTGCGTCATCGGGAAGAGGATCACTTCGCGGATGTTCGGTTCGTCGGCGAGAAGCATGACGATGCGGTCGATGCCCGGCGCGGAGCCGCCGTGGGGAGGTGCGCCGAACTTGAAGGCGTTGATCATGCCCGCGAAGTTGGTGTCGACCTCATCCTTTGAGTAGCCGGCGATTTCGAACGCCTTGTACATGATATCCGGCCGGTGGTTCCGGATCGCGCCGGAGCTCAGCTCCACCCCGTTGCAGACGATGTCATACTGCCAGGCGAGAATATCCAGTGGGTCCTTGCTCTCGAGCGCCTCCAGCCCCCCTTGCGGCATCGAGAACGGATTGTGGCTGAAGTCAATCTTCTTCTGCTCTTCGTTATATTCGTACATCGGGAAGTCGACGATCCAGCAGAAGCGGAACGAGCCCTGCTCGATAATCCCGAGCTGCTCACCCACCCGAGTGCGGGCGAGCCCCGCGAGCTTCGCCGCTTCCGCTTCCTTTCCGGCAGCGAAGAACAATCCGTCGTCCGGCCCAAGCCCCAGCGAGCCCGCCAGTGCGTCCATCTTCTCCGGCCCGTGGTTCTTGGCGATGGGGCCGCCCCATTCGCCGCCCTTGCGGATTGCGTAGCCAAGGCCGGCGAAGCCTTCGCTCCGAGCCCATTCGTTCATATCGTCGAAGAATTTCCGGCTGAGCTCGGCCGTCTTCGGCGCAGGCACCGCGCGAACGACTCCGCCGCCCTCGACGATCTTGGCGAACAAACCAAAACCCGAGCCCTGGAATTTAGCGCCGACGTCGTGGATCAGGATCGGATTGCGCAAGTCCGGCTTGTCGGTGCCATATTTGAGGAGCGCTTCCTTGTACGGAATGCGCGGGAACGGCGGCTTGGTCACCGTCTTCCCTTCGCCGAATTCCTCGAAGACACCCGAAAGCACCGGCTCGATCGCATTGAACACGTCGTCCTGCGTCACGAAGCTCATTTCGAAATCGAGCTGGTAGAATTCACCCGGGCTTCGGTCGGCACGCGCATCCTCGTCGCGGAAGCAGGGCGCGATTTGGAAATAGCGGTCGAAACCGGCGACCATCAGCAGCTGCTTGAACATCTGCGGGGCCTGCGGGAGCGCGTAGAATTTGCCCGGGTGCACCCGGCTCGGCACAAGATAGTCGCGCGCGCCCTCGGGGGAGCTCGCGGTCAGGATCGGAGTCTGGAACTCGACGAAGCCCTGCTCCATCATCCGACGCCGGATCGAGGCGATGACCGACGAGCGCAGCAGCATGTTGCTGTGCATCTGCTCGCGGCGAAGATCGAGATAGCGGTACTTCAGCCGGATCTCTTCCGGATAATCCGCCTCGGTCGCCACGGGCAGAGGCAGCTCGTCCGCCTGGCTCTGCACCTCGACCTCGCGGGCGACCACCTCGATCTCGCCGGTCGCGAGCTTCGGGTTGATCGCTTCCGGTGCACGCGCAACGACCTCCCCCGTCACCGTGATCACCGATTCCAACCGAAGCGAATCGAGCAGACCCTGAACCGGATTGTCCTCGTCGGCGACGATCTGTGTGATTCCGTAATGATCGCGAAGGTCGATGAAGAGGACTCCGCCATGGTCGCGCCGGCGATGAATCCAGCCCGAAAGGCGGACGGTCTTGCCGACGTCGGCGGCGCTCAGCTCGGCGCAGGTGTGGGTTCGGTAGGCGTGCATATCTCTCTCAACTCGTCACCCCGCGAAAGCGGGGGCCCAGCTGGATTCCCGCGTTGACCTGACGGTCATCTTCGATTCCGCAGGAATGACGAAAGGTCGTGGAAGTCGCCGCGGCGCTTCCCTTTCGGGAAAGCGTTTGTCAAGGCGCACCGCCGCGCTATGGGCCGCCTGTTGTCATGAAGATTCACCCGTTAATCACCCAAACCGAAGAGCTTTCCGCCCTCGTCGAGCGCCTGGCGCAGCACCCATTCGTCGCCGTGGACACCGAGTTCATGCGCGAGAATACCTATTGGCCGGACCTCTGCCTGATCCAGGTCGCGAGTCCGGAGGAGGCCGCTGCAATCGATCCCAAAGCGGACGGAATCGATCTCAAGCCGCTGCTCGACCTGCTGGTTCACAATCAGGAGGTGCTGAAGGTCTTCCACGCCGGAAGCCAGGACCTCGAAATCATCTACAACATGACCGGCAAGCTGCCGAAGGCGCTGTTCGATACGCAGATTGCGGCGATGGCGCTCGGGCATGGCGAGCAGGTCGGCTACTCCAACCTCATCGAATCGATGCTCGGCCACAGCCTCGACAAGGGCGCGCGCTTCACTGACTGGGGGCGCCGTCCGCTTGACAAGCGCCAGATCGATTATGCGATCGCCGACGTGACTCACCTAGCGAAAATCTTTCCCCGGCTCGTCGAGAAGCTGAGGAAGACCGGGCGCGGCGCCTGGCTGGACGAGGAGATGGAGCGGCTATCCGATCCCTCCAATTTCTCGGTCGAGCCGGAGCAGGCATGGAAGCGACTCAGGATTCAGGGCCGCAATCCTGCGGTGCTCGGCCGGCTGAAAGCGATTGCCGCCTGGCGCGAGACCGAGGCGCGCAACAAGAACATCCCGCGCGGGCGGATCGTCAAGGACGATACGCTGGGCGAACTGGCGGCGCACCCGCCGAAGACTCAGGACGATCTCGGTCGCGTGCGCGGTCTCTCCGCCGGCTGGAAGAACAACGACATCGGCGCTCGGCTGATGCAGGCGCTCGAAAACGCCAAGCCGCTTGAGCCCGACGAGATGCCGGCGCGCGAGCCGCGGCGGCCGGGGCTGACCAAGGATGGCGTGCTGGTCGCGGACCTCTTGAAGCTTCTGCTCAAGATCCGTGCCAAGGAATCCGGGGTGGCGCCACGGCTGATCGCTCGGAGCGACGATCTGGAAGCCCTCGCCGCCGGAATCCGTGAGGAACTGCCGATCCTCAGCGGCTGGCGGTTCGACGAATTCGGCCGCGATGCGCTCGACCTCGTCGAAGGCCGCCTCGCCTTCGCGATCGAGAACGGCAAGCTGAAGATGAGCCGGGTTGTCGAACCCGAACCGGCCTGACCCGTCATTCCCGCAAAAACTCACCGTTCAACCCTAATTCGTTCCGCAATTCCGTGCTACTGGACACGGATGTCTGACTTCTGGTGGGGTGTACTCGGTACGACAATCGGCAGCGCCACGACTCTGTTTGGCCAGTGGGTCAAATTCTGCTGGGAATCGCATAAAGCGCGAGAGTTCGATGAAAAGCGCAAAGTTCTCTTGCGCTCGATGCTGGACAAGCCCGGCCCTGCTGGGTGGCGAAAAATGAGCACTATGTCCCAAGTAATTGGGGCAAGCCGCGAGGATACTGCGCGGCTGCTGATTGAGCTTGGCGCGCGTGCGAGCGAGACCGGCGGCGACGTCTGGGCTTACATCGAGGACAAGCCACTACCGACAGCTGATTAGGGAAATTCCTATGACCGTCCTACCTTGGATTCTCCTTTTCGCCGTGGTCATCTGGCACTTCCTCAGCTTGCGATCGGAACGCGCCAGCCTGATGTTCAGCCACCAGAAGCGCAGACAACTCGAAGATTACATCAAGTGTTTGCTTCTCAGCGACGAAATTCGGGCGGGCTGCGCACAAGGCTGACTTCGAGCAGTGGATTGCGAGGCAACCGGCTCCGAATGCTATGGAACTCTCACTAGCTGCGAACCGAGCGCTCGGTGATCTGGCCGAACGCCTTGCAATTGGCGATCCGACCGATCCATCGACGTCCACAATTCTCGGAGCCCACGCAATGCTCTGGAGAGTCAATCAAGAATCGCGCGGTTTCCGAGCATAGCGGGATTCCCGCTTTCGCCGCAATGACAGGATGGCTAGTGGCGTCCCATGCCCACACGCACCGGCGGCCGAATCCTCGTCGATCAACTGAAGATCAACGGCTGCGACCGGATCTTCACCGTGCCGGGCGAGAGCTTCCTCGCCGTTCTCGACGCGCTGTACGACACGCCGGCGATCGATACGATCGTCTGCCGGCAGGAGGGCGGAGTCGCTTACATGGCCGACGCCGACGGAAAGATGACCGGCCGTCCCGGTGTCGCCTTCGTGACCCGCGGGCCGGGAGCGACCAATGCCAGCGCCGGAGTCCATGTCGCCTTCCAGGATTCGACTCCGATGATCCTGTTCATCGGCGACGTCGCGCGCGGCGACCGCGACCGGGAAGGCTTCCAGGAGATCGACTTCCCTGCCTTTTTCGCGCCCATCGCCAAATGGGCGGCGCGGATCGAGGATGCCGCGCGAATCCCCGAATTCGTCGCCCGCGCCTGGCGCGTCGCCACCGCTGGCCGGCCGGGCCCGGTCGTGCTGGCGCTCCCCGAGGACATGTTGCGCGATCAGGTGGACGTGCCCGACCGTCCGCCGGTGCCGCCGGTGGCCGAAGCGCCCGATCCCGGTGCGGTCCAGGCCCTGTTCGAGCTGTTGAAGCAGGCCGCTTCGCCCGTCGCGATCGTCGGCGGCGCCGACTGGAGCCCGCGCGCCGCGCACCATTTTGCCAACTTCGCTTTCCGCCATGGAATTCCGGTCGCCGCCGCCTTCCGCAGGCAGGACGCGATCGCGAACACCTGTGGAGTTTACGCAGGCCAGCTCGGCTACGGCCCCAACTCGGAACTTCAGCAGCGAATCCGCGACGCCGACCTGATCCTCGCCGTCGGCGCGCGGCTCGGCGAGGCCACCACCGACGGCTACACGCTGATCACACCCTACCATCCCGGCCAGACGCTCGTCCACGTCCACCCCGACCCCAACGAGCTCGGCCGGTTCTACCACGCCGAGCTGCCGATCTGCGCCGATATGGGCGAGTTCGCCGAGATGCTCGACGGGTGGATCGATCTGGACCTCGTTCGTTTCTCCGCTGGCGAAGAGGCGCACCGCGAATGGCTCGACTGGTCGGACCCCAAGCCCCGCGAAGGCGTGAAGCTCGACCTCGGCCCCTGCGTCGCTACGATGCGCGAGCGGCTCCCGGAGAACACCATCATCTGCAACGGCGCGGGCAATTTCTCGGGCTGGTGGCATCGTTACTGGCGCTACGGCTGCATGCCGACCCAGCTTGCGCCGACGAGCGGGACCATGGGCTACGGCCTCCCGGCATCGGTCGCCGTAGCCATCCGCTTCAAGGACCGGCCCGTGGTGTGCGTCGCGGGCGACGGCGATTTCCTGATGAACGGGCAGGAACTGGCGACCGCAGCGCAATATGGCGCCGATCTCCTGGTCATCCTCGTCGATAATTCCAGCTACGGCACGATCCGGATGCACCAGGAGCGCGAATATCCGGAGCGCATTTCGGCAACCGAGCTCCGCAATCCCGATTTCGCCACCCTTGCCCGCGCCTACGGCGGCTGGGCGGAAACGGTGGAGACAACCGAGGCTTTCACCCCCGCGCTCGATGAGGCGCTGAAGCGCCGCGGCATCCGCCTGATCCATTGCAAGACCGACGTCGAGCAGATCAGCAACGCGACGACGATCTCTGCTATTCGGCAAAGGGCACGCGGCTAATTAGGCTTCTGTTTTTGCTCACCATGCGACTGCGATTTCTTGAACAGTAACTGGTGGACGTCTTGGGAGGCTTTCCGCTTCGCAGATTTCGCCTCCCGCGGTTCGTCTGCCTTGGCCGCGGGCGTTCCCCTATGGGCAAAACGGTCGAGCAGGTCCTCCCAATTTTCCCGGAAAGTTCCGCGACGGTGCGGCACGTGGTCCTCCTGACCCTCCTTCGAGTCTACGGCCCGAGCACGCCGTCGTTCCTGACAACAACATCCAAAGCGGCTTGAAAGTTGCTCGGGATCAAAGCCCGAAGGGGTAAGTCTCTTCGTCGCCCGGCCGTTGTTCGCCGGGAAGCGGGTTCACCGCCCTGGTCTCGTCGAACCAAACATAGGCATCGAGTTGTTTCGGCAGGATACATTCGGAATAATGGCTCCAGCGCTCGGTTTCGGGCCGGTAGATGACTCCAATGAAGCGCTCGAGCTTCGGCTCCATCAGCGCTTCCTTGATGTCGCTGCCGATCTCGCCCTCGCGGAGATCGAGAAGGAACCGCGGCAAGCGGCTGTCGTGCGAAGCGCGTTCATAGCTGTCCGGTAGCGAAGGCCGGACCGCCTTGATCTGCATCGGCTCATCCCAGTCGTCAGCGGCAGCGACGGTGCCCGTGTGAGTCCCAAAGCCGATCAGCCGCGCCTTCTCCCGGAACTTCTCCTTCGCCAGCTGGCCGATGTTGATCTCGCCGCGGTGCTGGCCCATCTCGGTGAATGCGGCGTTGCCGATGTGGCTGTTGTGCGCCCAGACGATCGCCTTGGAGTTCGGACCCTTGGCTTCGAGCAATTGCTCCAAAGTTTCGAACATATGGGTGTCGCGCAGATTCCAACTCTCGGCCGCGCCGCGGTACATGACCCGATAGTAGCGCTCGGCGTTGCGGACGAGCCGGGCGTTCGCCGCCGCATCCAGCCACTCGTCGCAGTCCTCGCTGAGGCCCTCGAAATTGCGCTGCATCAAATCGCGCAGCATCTCCATCACAGGCTGCTCGCAGCGGGCATAGCCTTCGTAGAGCGAGAGCGCTCCGTAGCGCTGCGGGTCCTCGGCCCAGGGATCGAGACAGCCGTAGCGATTTCTCGCCACCTTCGCCGCTTCCGGATCCTCCTTCTCCAGGAAATCGATCACCGCCCGCATCGAGCCGTTCAGATTGTACAGATCGAGCCCGTAGAAGCCGACCATCGCTTCATAGTCGCGCTTCTCGTTGTGACGCCGCATCCAGCGGATGAACCAGTCGAATTCGTGGTTGCGCCACATCCAGGTGGGGAATCGCTCGAACGCCTTCCGCTCACCTTTGCGCGGCTCGCGATGCCGGACGTAGCGGTCGATCGTCGCCGCATCCGGCCAGTCGGCCTCGGCTGCAACGATATTGAAGCCATGCCGCTCGATCAGACGTTTGGAGATGGCCGCGCGGGCGCGGTAGAACTCGCTGGTGCCGTGGCTCGCCTCGCCGAGGAGCACCACGCGCGCATCACCGAAGCGGTCGAACATCGCTCCGAAGCGCGGGTCATCGAAATCGCCGGGCAACGGCTCCGCGGCTTGGCGGATCAGCTCGCCTAAGGCTTCAGCCCTGACTTCCAGCATTTTCCCATCCTTCGTCCCCGATCAGAGGAACGAATCGGACGCCGCCAAGGTCCTCGCTAATGAGCTTTCCGTCCGGTCCCTTGGTCACCTTGACGAGCTTTTGAACCCAGCCGGGGTCACCGACAGGCATCACCAGCCGGCCGCCGTCGGCAAGCTGGTCCACGAGCGACTGAGGCACATGGCTTCCGCTCGCTGCGGCGAGGATGGCGTCAAACGGTGCTTCCTGCGGGCAGCCGCGGGTGCCGTCGCCTTCGACTACGCGAACATTGTCATACCCAAGGCTGGACAGCCGCCCGCGCGCGAGCGCGACGAGGTCATGCTGGCGTTCTACGGAGATCACCGTCCCCGCGATCTGGCCGATCACGGCGGCCGCGTAGCCGGAGCCTCCGCCGACCTCGAGCACCTTGTCGCCAGGCTTGATCCCGGCCGCCTCGATCATCAGCGCGACGATGTAGGGCTGGGAGATCGTCTGACCGGCCTCGATCGGCAGCGGGTGATCGCCATAGGCGAGCTCGGCATATTCCGGCGAGACGAACAGCTCGCGCGGCACCGTCCGAAAGGCGCCGATGATGTTCGGATCGTCGATCCCGCGGCTTTCGATCTGCCGCTCGACCATCGCCTCGCGCTCGGCTGTGAAATCGCTCGTCATTCGATCCTCAAATCAATCCCGCCAGCGGGCTGCTGGGATCGGCGTAGCGGCGCTTGCCCATTCGGCCGGCCAGGTACGACAGCCGCCCTGCCTCCACCGCCGATTTCATCGCCCGCGCCATCAGCACTGACTCCTTCGCCTCGGCAATCGCCGTATTCATCAGAACGCCATCACAGCCGAGTTCCATGGCTACAGCCGCGTCGCTTGCTGTTCCCACCCCGGCATCGACCAGCACCGGCACCTTCGCACCTTCGACGATGAGGCGGATGGTCACGCGGTTCTGGATACCAAGGCCCGAACCGATCGGCGCGCCGAGCGGCATGATTGCAACCGCGCCGGCTTCTTCGAGCTGCTTCGCGGCAATCGGATCGTCGACGCAATAGACCATCGGCTCGAAGCCTTCTTTCACCAGTTGCTCGGTCGCTCGGAGAGTCTCGCGCATATCCGGATAGAGCGTCTTAGCCTCGCCGAGGACCTCCAGCTTCACGAGATTCCAACCGCCAGCCTCGCGTGCGAGGCGGAGCGTCCGGATCGCCTCTTCGGCAGTGAAGCAGCCGGCAGTGTTCGGTAGGTATGTGACCTTCTTCGGATCAATGAAGTCCGTCAGCATCGGCTGGTTCGGATCGGCGATGTTGACCCGTCGTACTGCGACGGTGACGATCTCCGCCCCCGAAGCTTCGACCGCGGCGGCATTCTCCTCGAAGCTCTTGTATTTACCGGTGCCGACAATCAGGCGCGAGGTGAAGGTACGCCCGGCAACCGTCCAGGTGTCGGCCTTGATGTCCTGCTGAAGGGTCACTCAACCTCCTCCGACAAAATGGACGATCTCGAACGAGTCGCCATCATTCACACCGACCGAATCCAACGTGGAACGCGGCACGATCTCCAGGTTCTGCTCGACCGCGACCTTCTTGGGATCGATCCCGATCTCGGTCAGCAATTGCACAATCGTGAGCCCCGGAGGAACCAATTTCGGGCCGCCATTGACTCGGACGCGGATCATTTCCTGAACAGTTTCAGCCATTAACCGAACGCGCTTTGTGGATTTGAGACTCGCTCATATAGAGCCCGCCATGCCGACGCCACCTGTCATCTACGTGCTCAACGGGCCGAACCTCAACCGGCTGGGCAAGCGGGAGCCGGAAATTTACGGAACCCAGACTCTCGATGATATCGCGCTTCTGCTGACCGAGCGGGCCGACCAGCTCGGCGCAAGAATCGATGTACGCCAATCCAACCATGAAGGTCATCTGATCGATTGGCTACACGAGGCTGAGGACAGTGGGGCTGCGGCAGTGATCATCAACCCAGGTGGCTACAGCCACACGTCCATCGCGCTCCACGATGCGGTGAAAGCGATCCGAACTCCGGTGTTCGAAGTGCACCTGAGCGATCCGGATACACGCGAGTCGTTCCGCCACGTAGACTTCGTCGCGAGGGCAGCGACACAGGTGATCAAGGGCAAGGGTGCCCAGGGCTATGTCGAGGCGCTGGACGCGGCGGCTGCACTCTGCAAAGGCGCCGCCAAGGCCAAGGGCCAGATTCATTAGGGGATTCAAATGGCCGGACCTAGTAAGGCAGGCGGCGCGGCAGAGGGTTCGATGCGGATCGACCCGTCTCAGGTGCGCGAGCTTGCGGACCTGCTCAGCGAGAACAATCTCACCGAAATCGAAGTAACCGACGGCGAGCGAAAGATCCGCGTTCGCCGCGAGCCGGCACCCGTTGCCGCCGCCCCCGTAACTTCCGCTCCTGCTGCGGCTCCTTCGCAACCCATGATGGCGCCGCCGATGCACGCCGAGCCTGCGATCGGGGACGTGGTCGGCGAAAGCGTCAAATCGCCGATGGTTGGAACCGCATATCTATCGGCCGAACCAGGCGGTGCGCCGTTCGTCGCCGTTGGGGATACGGTCAAGGCCGGCGACACTTTGCTGATTGTAGAGGCGATGAAGGTGATGAACCCGATCACCGCGCCGCACGGCGGAGTGGTCAAGCAACTGCTGGTCGAGAATGGTCAGCCGGTCGAGTTCGACCAGCCTCTGGTTCTCATCGCCTGATGGCCATTCAGAAGCTGCTGATCGCCAATCGCGGCGAAATCGCGCTCAGAATCCACCGCGCCTGTCACGAGATGGGCATCCGCACCGTCGCGGTCCATTCGACAGCAGACGCCGATGCGATGCATGTGCGGTTGGCTGACGAGACGGTGTGCATCGGACCGCCGCCGGCAAGCGAATCCTATCTCAACATCCCGAACATCATCTCGGCGGCCGAAGTGGTTCACGCCGACGCCATCCATCCGGGCTATGGCTTCCTTTCCGAAAACGCGCAGTTTGCCGAGATCGTCGAGCTGCACGACATTATCTGGATCGGCCCGAAGCCGGAACATATCCGGACAATGGGCGACAAGATCGAGGCGAAGCGGACGGCTGCCAAGCTCGGCCTCCCCCTCGTCCCGGGCTCAGACGGGCCCTTGGAGAGCGCGGCAGAAGCCAAGAAACTGGCTGCGGACATCGGCTACCCGGTATTGATCAAGGCAGCCTCCGGCGGCGGCGGACGCGGGATGAAGGTCGTTCCTTCCGAAGATCAGCTCGAAAGCCTGATGAGCCAGGCAGCTTCGGAAGCGAAAGCGGCATTCGGTGACGCCACCGTCTATATGGAGAAATATCTCGCCGATCCTCGCCACATCGAATTCCAGGTGTTCGGCGACGGCAACGGAAACGCGATCCACATCGGCGAGCGCGACTGCTCGATCCAGCGCCGCCACCAGAAGGTACTGGAAGAAGCGCCCTCCCCCGTCATTACGCAGGAGCAACGCGAGAAGATGGGCGGCCTCGTCGCCAACGCGATGGCCGAAATGGGCTACCGCGGCGCCGGAACCATCGAGTTCCTTTACGAGAACGGCGAATTCTACTTCATCGAGATGAACACCCGGCTTCAGGTCGAGCACCCGATCACCGAAATGATCAGCGGCATCGACCTTGTGCGTGAACAGATCCGCGTCGCCATCGGCGAGGGCCTGTCGTGTACCCAGGAGCAGGTCCTCGAGAGACTAAACGGCCACGCGATCGAGTGCCGGATCAATGCCGAGGATCCGGAGAGATTCACACCTTCACCGGGCATCGTCAAGAATTATGTCGCTCCGGGCGGAATGCACGTTCGGGTCGATAGCGGACTTTACACCGGCTACTCGGTGCCGCCTTACTATGACAGCATGATCGGCAAGCTGATCGTCTACGGCTCGAACCGCGAGCGCTGCATCATGCGGCTGAGGCGGGCGCTCGAGGAGTTCGTTGTTGAAGGAATGAAGACGACAATCCCGCTCCACCAGCGGATCGTCGACAACCCGGAATTCCGCGAGGGCGCCTATACGATCAAATGGCTTGAGCGCTGGCTGGAGCAGAGCCGCAACGACGACGCCTGAAGCGGAAGCTCAGGCCTGCGGCGTAAGGATAATCGCGGCTCCGCCGCCTGGCGCCATCGTCACTGTGAGCGAGTCTTTTCCGCCAACTGCGCGAGCGGTCTGCTTGACATCATTCGGGCCAGCGCCGTCCTGCCACACCGTCGCCGTGAACCGGCCCCACCCAAGGAAAGAAAGTGGGATAGTAACCGTCCGCCTTTCCTGATTTGTCATCGCGCCAATATACCAGCGCGTGCCCTTTCGACGGGCGAGCGCAATGTAGCTCTCGGGAGTTCCGCTGATGAAGCGCGTCTCGTCCCACGCCGTTGGGACTTGCTTGATGAAATCGAAGCCCGGCGCATTCTCATATGCGGAGGGATCGTCCGACACCATCTGCAGCGGGCTTTCGTAGACCACATATTGAGCAATGGCCTGTCCGCGTGTGGTTCGGGTCATCGGCATAACCGGGCGGGCCACATAAGTCTCGGGAGTCGAGTTGCGGAATCCGCCAGGCGTATAGTCCATCGGCCCGACGAGCATGCGCGTGTAGGCGATCTTCACATTATGATCGGGCGTGACCTTCCCCCAAGGAAACTTGTCATACTCCAATCCCTGGACGCCCTCCTGCGTAATGTAGTTGGGGTAGGTGCGGGCGATGCCGACAGGCGGGAAGCATCCGTGCTGATCGAGCAGCAGATGCCGCTTTGCCGTCTCCTTTGCCGCGCGAAGGAAAAACTGGACCATCTGCTGATCATCACGCGAGGTGAAGTCGATCTTGACGCCCTTGATGCCCCACCGTTTATAGGTGTCGAGCACCTCGTCCATCCTCGGATCGAGGTGCTTCCAGTGCACCCACAGCAGCAGCCCGACGTGCCGGTCGGCGGCATATTTGACCAGCGCCGGCATATCGATCGCGGGATCGGGCCGCGTGATGTCCGTCTCCGGTGAGGCGTCACAGCAGGGACCGCTTTTGTAGGCCCAGCCGGCATCGATCAGAAAATAGGGAAATCCGGACGCAGCGGCGAAGTCAATGAAACGCTCGTAGCGCGCCATGCTTGGCTTCTCGCCCTCGGTTGGCCCGGACCACCAATCCCAAGCGGTTAGCCCCGGCTTCACCCAGGAGAAATCGCCTACCGCCTGCGGTGCCAGATTGCCGATCAGATTTGATTGGATTAGGTCGCCGGCGCGGTTCCCCATCATGACCACCCGCCAGGCGCTGTGCAGCCCGTTTGGCGAGAGAACTGCAACGTCCTTGTTGTCAATGCGGGGGGTGACGTTGACCTGCAGCCCGCCATTCGCCGGCCTCAGGCTCGCGCCGGCGTAGTCGCTGAGGTCCGCCTGCGTGATAGCGAAGTGGGTCTTTCCGGATGGCGATGCACAGGAAGTCAGAAGATCGTACGACTTCGCCGGATCGAGCTCTGAAATCTTGTGGTCCGCCCACGTGTTTTCGTGCGGCGGAGAATATTCGGTAACCAGACAGTTCGGATTGCCGGCAAAGCGGAAGGTCGTCTTCTCAGCTTTCAAACTGACAGGCGCACCCTCTGGAAGCAGGTAGCGGAACGCGATGCCGTCATTATAGGCGCGCAGGTCCAGGATCAGCGTCCGGCCAGTGCCGCCGACTTCGCGAAATGTAACCTGCGCTCCGTTGTAATAATCAAGTGCGCTCTTCGCCTTCGTCGCCGTGAGCGGGATGACTCGCTTGCGGGTCTCCTTCTTCACTGCCGTCAGTTTGAGGGGGCCGAACTCGGGTGAGCCGCTGAGCTCCAGCCCGAGCGGCGATGGCGCAAGGATCTGTTCGCCCTTCCGGGAGACCGACAGCGCCGATCCGTCGGACGCGATTTCCATGCGAATCGTGCCATCCGGCGACGACAAAGCCATCGAGCCGGCCAACAGAGCCACCAAAGCCATTCTCCAACCCCCTCAGGCATTCGAAGCCAGATTTGATTGTGCCTATAAAAGGAAATCGCGCCAGCGAAAGAGAGGGCGGCGTGAGAGCGCCTTTCCGGCGCCGTACTTTAGTGAGACAGAATGCGACTCTACCGCACACCTACGACTGCACCTGCCAGGCGCGTGCGAAATAGGCGAGGAAGGCGATAAGACCGGCCGCGATCACAACATTCAAGAACATCCCGCTGATCAGCCAGTAAAAAATCGCCGCGACAATCGCCGACGCCGGAATGGTGATGATCCAGGCGATGGCAACGTCGCCGGCCACTCCCCAGCGCACCGCCGAAGCTCGCCTCGCAGCGCCAGCGCCGATTACGCAGCCCGTCATAGTGTGGGTCGTCGACACCGGGATTCCGAGCCACGACGCTGCGAATAGCATTACGGACCCGCCGGCGGAGGCGCTGAACGCCTGGTGCTGCGAAAGCTTTGTGATCCGCGTTCCCATCGTTTCGATAATGCGCCATCCGCCGGTCAGCGTACCCAGACCCATCGCCACATAGCAGCTCAGGGCCACCCAGTTAGGAACGGCAAAGCCGCCTTTAAGATGTCCCGTCGAATAGAGCAGCACAGTGATCAGCCCCATTGTCTTCTGGGCATCGTTCAGGCCGTGGCTGAGCGACAAAGTCCCGGCGGAAACCAGGTGAAGGCCACGGAACGTTCGCTCCGCTCCACGCGCACTGGCCCTGACGCCCAACCAGCTGGTCGCCAGCATGATTAGCATCGTGAGGATTAGCCCCAGCAACGGCGAGAGCACAATCGCGATCAGGGTTTTGTTGAGGCCGATCCACTGGATGCTCGGGAAGCCCGCGTGCGCAACACCAGCGCCAACGATCCCGCCGACGAGGGCGTGGCTGGACGACGACGGCAGCCCCTTCACCCACGTCACCACGTTCCAGAACATCGCGCCGATCAGCGCACCGAACACGACCGCCGGTGTGACAAGGTCCTTGTCGATCAACCCCTTGCCGATCGTGTTCGCGACATTGTGGAGCGAGGGCCAGCGAAGCGCCAGGAAGTAAGCGGCGAAGTTGAAGAATGCAGCAAATGCCACCGCCCCAACCGGGCTGATCAGCCGCGTGCCGACGACGGTCGCAATCGAGTTCGCTGCGTCATGAAGCCCGTTCAGGAAGTCGAACGACAGTGCGACGACGATCAGGCCGATTAAGAGTGGGAGTGCGAGATCGTGCACGGTCTCGGCTGTCTATGCGTGATCGATCACGATGCCGTCGATCACATTCGCGACATCTTCCAGAGCATCGGTGATCCGTTCCAGATGTTTGTAGATCTCGCGGGCGATGATGAACTGCATCGGCCGCTCGTAATCGCGCTTGAACGCCTTCTTCAGCCCATCGGCATGTGCATCGTCGGCATCGCCCTCAAGACGCACGACTTTCTCGGTTAGGCCGTGGATTCGCGTGCCGTTGCGGCTGATGTCGCGAAGCAGAGGGATCGCCTCTGCGGTGAGCTGCGCGGCCTGCGCGATCATTCCCGCCATCTGCACCATTTCCGGCTCGAAGGTCGTGAGCTCGTAAAGATCGATGGCGCGCGCCGTCGACTGCATCTCGTCGATCGCGTCGTCCATTGCGGCAATCAGGGCGGTCACAGCTCCGCGGTCAAATGGCGTCAGGAAAGTCTGCCGCACGGATCGAAGCACCTGCCGGATGATCTCGTCGGCTTCATGTTCGCGCTTGTCGATTTCGCGGATCTGCTCGGCGGGCGGTGTTTGCTCCTCCACCATCGTCTGAAGGGCGTTCGCCGCTGCAACCACGGTTTTCGCGTGCGCTTCGAACATGCCGAAGAAGTCTGCCGAATGCGGGAGTAGCCGCTGAAACCAGTTGAACATTATGCCCCCTGCTGATCGATCCGGCTTAATCGACCGATTGAGGCTCGGCAACTTGAAGCTGAGCGCATCGCAATCCCTTGTGCGTACCCGCCGGCGCAGCCATTACAGCGCGAAATGGGAGGTGGGATGAAACCGATGGCCGCACGTGCGATGGAGCGCTGGCGTGCGCTTCCGCTAGTCGTTCTAGCAACTGCCGCTCTTTCACTTTCTTCCTCCTCCGATAGTCAGACGATCACGCCCGAACCATTGCCACCGCCGCACCTAACGGTCCTGCTGATGCATGTCGGCGGCCGCGTGCAACGAGAAGCGGACGGGATGCTGCTGAGGCAGTGGCCCGGGACCTATTTCGAAACGGCGATCCGCGGCAACTCAGTCGATTTCCGCGTCGGCAAAGGCGACGTCAGCCTCCGGGTCACGGTCGACAGCGCAACTCCTGTCTCATTGGTGAAACCCGCTCCCGGGCTGTACCGGCTTGGAGGGCTCAATTCTGGAGTGCACCAGATTCGGATTCAAGTCGCCAGCGAGAGCCAAAACGGCCCGACCGAATTCGGCGGCTTCTTCGCTCCGGCAGGCGTATCGGCGGCATCCATTCCAGTCCGACCGCGCCAGATCGAGTTCATCGGCGACTCCCATACCGTCGGTTACGGCAACACGTCTTCGAAGCACCAGTGCACCGATGACGAGATATGGCGAACCACAGACACCACGCTCGGAGTGCCGGCGCTCACCGCTGCCCGCTACAATGCCGATTATCAGGTGAATGCGATCTCCGGCCGAGGGATTGTAAGAAACTACAACGGCTTCGCAGCCGATACCCTGCCCCAGGCTTATCCTTACGTGCTGTTCGATAAGGCGCAGCCGTACAAGGATCCGAAGTGGCAACCGCAGCTGATTGTCATCTCGCTTGGAACCAACGACTTCTCCACGCCGCTTAACCCCGGTGAGAAGTGGTCCAACCGTGAGCAGTTGCAGGCCGATTATGAGACTACCTTCGTCCGTTTCCTCACTGGGTTGCACAGCCGCAATCCCGGCGCGCGATTCCTGCTTTGGGCAGCGACCCCGAACCCGGAGCTCAATGCCGAGATCGAGAAGGTGGTGAACGACATGCGCACGGCAGGTGTGCCACGTATCGACTATGTGCAGGTCGATGGCCTCGCAATGACTGCCTGCAACTGGCATCCTAGCGCTGCTGACGACGCGAAGATCGCTGCGGCTCTTGAACGCGACATCGATCTTCATCCGGAGCTTTGGTCCCGCGGAGGAGAGCGCGGTTGAGCCTGGTCGCCGACCTGAAGTCGCTCGAGCCCTCGCAAAGAAGCGCGATCTGGGCGAGCTATCTCGGCTGGACGCTCGACGCCTTCGATTACTTCCTGCTGGTCTTCATGCTCTCGGCCATCGCCAAAGAGTTCGGCACGGACGTGAAGACAGTTATCTATGCAGTCACTCTAACTCTCGTCGCTCGCCCGATCGGCGCTTTCTGTTTCGGCTGGCTGGCGGAGCGATTTGGCCGCCGGCCGGTGCTGATGGTCGACATCATCCTTTTCTCGGCTCTCGAATTCGGCTCAGCATTCGCGCCTTCGCTTTTCAGCCTCTTGGTCCTGCGATTCCTGTTCGGAATCGCGATGGGCGGTGAATGGGGACTCGGCGCCAGCCTGGTCATGGAGTGGATCCCGCCCCGCCTTCGTGGGCCGGTGTCGGGATTGCTTCAGAGCGGCTATCCCTCGGGCTATTTCGTCGCCAGTCTCGTCTACTTCCTGCTGTTCGACGCGATCGGGTGGCGGGGCATGTTCATGGTCGGGGTGGCCCCCGCCCTGCTCGTCCTCCTCATCCGGATTCACGTTAAGGAGAGCCCGGCGTTCGAGGCGTCGCTCAAGCGGCCGCGGGCAAATCCGATCGCCGAGATCTTCCGCCACTGGAAGATCGCGCTTTACATGATCGTGCTGATGGCTGCGTTCAACGCATTCAGCCACGGCACGCAGGATCTCTATCCGACCTTTCTTCAGCAGCAGCATCACTTCGACACCCACTTGACCGGTACTCTGACCGCGATCATGAACGTGGGTGCGATCGTCGGCGGTATCGGCTTCGGCATCTGGTCGGAAAGGATCGGCCGCAAGCGCGCGATCATCATTGCCTCGGCGCTGGCGCTGCCGATCCTTCCGCTCTGGGCGTTTACGTCCACGCCGCTTCTGCTCGGGCTGGGCGCATTCCTGATGCAGGTTGCGGTGCAGGGGGCGTGGGGGATCATTCCGGTCCACCTGAACGAGCTCTCACCCAGCGCGGTTCGGGCGCTGTTTCCCGGCTTCGCGTACCAGCTAGGGAACCTGCTGATGTCCAGAAACGGCGTGTTCCAGGCCCAAATCGCCGAAAGCCACGGCAACAACTACGCCCTCGCGCTGGCACTCTTCGGCGGAGTGACGGCGGTAATCATCGTCCTGTGGACAGCGATCGGGCCAGAGCGGCGGCACGCGAACTTCGTGGAGAGCGAGCCTACCCCCGCCTAAACCTTCCGGCCTTCGGAGCGTTTTGATTTTCGAAGCGCCTATGGCCTATCGCGCAATACATCGACCGGATCGCTGGAAAGCGATGCTCGCTGCGATCGCTACGACAGGCGTGCTGGGCGCGGCGATCGTTTCCGGGCTCAGCGTTCGGGCGGTGACCAGCGCAGTCGATGCGTTGAAAACCTTCAGCATCACGGCGCCGAAACCGCCTCCCCCGCCTCCGCCACCGCCTCAAATTCGGCCGCAGCCGGCGAAGCATGAGCAAGGTGCGCCGGCCAAGCAGGCCAATCCCGCGCCCGTAGTCGCACCCAAAGCGGTGGTTCCAACCCCGACACCCGTCGCAGCGGCACCGGTCGCGGGAACGGGATCTGCTTCGACGGCAGGCGCGGGAACGGCTGGTAACGGCACGGGAGCCGACGGCTACGGCAATGGTTTTGGGGGTGGCGGGACCGGCGCCTTCACCCCTGCCCGGAAAATCAGCAAGATTCCGGACCAGGAATATCAACGCTTCGCGGCCTTAGGTATCCCGAGCGGTGTCGCGGGAGTGACGGTTCGAGTGAATCCGGACGGCAGCCCGTCCAATTGTCGGGTTGCACGGTCCAGCGGCAGCCCCATGACAGATTCACTGATGTGCCAGCTGACCCTGACCTATGTTCGATTTAGCCCCGCACTGGACCCGTCCGGCCGCCGGATCGCCGAAGACGTGACGTTCTTCCCGAACTGGCGACGTCGATAGGCCGACTACCGCATCGCGGCGTTGCTCTTGCCGCCTCCGCCGCCCGGCATGTCCGCAAGTTGCTGCGCGTCGCGCCCGTACACGTCATCCAGGTAGGTGATGCTCGATCCGTTCGGCATCGCCGTCAAATAGGTCACGTAGACCGGAACGGGGGAGGCTAGCGGCACCTGAACGTCGGGCTGGTCGGTGTTCCTGTCGAGCGGGTGACCGAACAGCCAGGTACCAAGCCGCGGCGCATCCTCGAGCCGGATACAGCCGCCGCTGTACAACCGGACATTCTTGTCCAGAAGATCGCGCTGGGATGTATCGTGGAGATAGACTCCGTACGGGTTCGGCACATTGAACATCAGAGTACCGAGCACATTATGGATGCCCGGCAGCTGCCGTACGCGGATCTGCACCTTGCCTGCGTAGACCGCTTTCCAGTCGACCGTGCTCGGATCCACAACGGTCGCGTTGTCGCTCCAGTCCGAAAGCACCTGGAAGCCGCTGTTCTTGAGGTAACCGAGGCCCTGCTTGAGCACGTGGATTGCGACGTCGTCGCCGACGAGATCGGGCGGCACGCTCCAATAGGGATTGAGGTCGGCGTTGTAGACGTAGGTCGCGAACATCGGCGTGTTGCGGTCCTCGCGCTGCTGGCCGACGACGACTTTCATCGAATCGACCGGCTTGCCGCCTTCGTACATATAGAGCCGCTGCTCGGCCGGATTGACCAGAATGTAGCGGCCCGATCCGGTCGGGAGCACCCGCGCCCGGGCCATGTTGATGGTTAGCAGATCACGCTGTTTCTGATCCTGAAACGACCCGCTGGCGAGCGCTTGCCGGAGCTGGGCGTAGAGCGGATTCATCCAGCCCATATTCTTGACATACTGATCCAGCGACGGGGCCGCTGCCGCGGTTGCGAGGAAGGCCAGCGGCGTCGGTACCGGCGGCTTCAGTGTCGGGACGACAAAATGCATGCCCGCATCCGGCGCATTCCGGAGATCGCGAGCATAGTCAGCGAAGGCCTGGCTCAGGAGGAAATCGGCCTTCTCGATTGCGCGCGGGTCTGATGGAGACGCCGACTGAAGCGCCTTGGCGATTCCCGCCAGATTGTAGTCGCTGGGATTCAATCCATCGACGCCAGCGCTGCTCAGCAGAGCAAAAAGGTCCTGCCCGGCCTGCGTGAGGTGGCCTGCCTGAAACCAAAGCGGCCGCTCCTGCCGGATCGAATAGAAATCCTTGACGTCCTGCCCTCGCGGGGCGCTCGGAAGCGTTGCCGCCGCCGCCGCGGAACTGGACAAAGGAAGCGGCGCCGCAGCAGTCAAAGCCGCCGCAACGGCGCCGCCCAGGATTTTCAGTGCGCGCACCCGATGGCTGGGCCACGAGGTGCGCGCTTCACTCTTACTCGTCACTTCAACTCCATCTTATCCGCGTTCGCCAGTAGTCGGTGGCGGAGGCGGAGCAACTGCGGCCGGGGCCGCCGGAGGCGAACCCGGGTAATATTGTCCGTTGTACATGTAGCCGTCCACCACACCGTCGTTATTCCGGTCAGTCCACACCGCGCCGGCAAGACCGCCGACCGCAGCGCCGATCACCGCACCGGGGATTACACCTGCACCGGTAATCGCACCGACGCCAGCGCCAACCGCGCCGCCGATCGCCGCCCCGGTCGCAACACGGCCGAGCGTTGGATCATAACCTGCGGGCGTACCGGGATAATATTGACCATTGTAATAATAGCCGTCGACCACTCCATTATTGGCGCGCGACGCCCAGGTGGCGCCAGCAAGGCCGCCAATCGCGGCGCCGACGACTGCGCCCTGCGCAACGCTGACACCAGGAAGAACTGCTCCGGCAACCGCGCCGGCTCCGGCGCCTACCACCGCGCCCGTTCCTACGTCCTGCGCGGTTTGCGGATTGGTCGCGCAAGCCGCAAGGCTCACGGTTCCGGCGGCGACCACCGCCAACAAGGATTTGCGCATCGTCTCTCTCCCGTTCGTTGTTTTTGCAGACCATGCCCCGGGACCCGTGAACCCCCGGCGACGGTGCATGTCACTCGCGAAAACGACGATTGCAGCCTATCGTTCCGGCCTCGCGACAACCCGGACAGCGTGCGCCGAAACGGAGATCAGCAACTCTCACAAAATCGTTACGTATCCGTAGCTTTCTCCAGCATGAAGAGCACAATTGCAAAGCCGGGGCGATCAGTCCAACTCATCACCGCGTCAACAGGATTGAGGACATGCCGAAGAAAGCGACGATCTATCACAACCCAATGTGCGGTACATCGCGCAAGACCTTGGAAATCCTGCGGGATTCCGGCTTCGACGTCTGGATCCGCGAATATCTCAAGAACCCGCCATCCCGGACGGAACTTCAGGAGCTCTACGAGCGGGCGGGGATCACGCCGCGCGAAGGCCTGCGTTCGAAGGAGCCGTTGGCGAGCGAGCTTGGGCTTACGAATCCGGCCGTGGACAATGAGACCATTCTCGATGCGATGCTCGCTAATCCCATCCTCATCGAGCGGCCGCTGGTCGAAACACCGAAGGGGGTTCGCCTCTGCCGCCCTCAGGACAAGGTGCGGGAGATCATTTGAGCCCGTAATATGTGCCGATGACCACGCTCGACCCTCGCCTCCTGCTCAAGGGCTATGCGATGGGCATCTTCCCGATGGCCGACAGCCGCGAGGCCGAAGACGTCTTCTGGGTCGAGCCCCGGCAGCGCGCAATTATCCCGATCGAGCATTTTCATGTTTCCCGATCGCTTCGGCGCACTCTCGCCTCCGGCCGGTTCCAAGTGACTCTCGATAAGGATTTTGAGAGCGTGATCGCGGGCTGCGCGGACCGTGACGAGACCTGGATCAATGCCGATATCGAACGTGCGATGCTTGCGCTTCACCGGCTTGGGCATGCCCAATCGGTCGAGGTCTGGAGCGGCAGGGACCTCGTCGGCGGGACCTACGGAGTGAAGCTGGGCCGCGCGTTCTTCGGAGAGAGTATGTTCAGCCGAAAGACGGATGCTTCGAAAGTCGCGCTCGCCTGGCTGATCGCCCGGCTGGAGGTCGGCCGTTTCACCCTCTTTGATTGCCAATTCATGACCAGCCACCTCGCCTCGCTGGGTGCGGTCACCGTCCCCCGGGACCGCTACGTGGCGTTGCTGGGAGAAGCGCTCGGCGGGGGAGATGCTGCGGGCGCGGAAGGTGTCGAAGCCGCGCCCGAACCCGACTTCTTCGCACTCGACGCGTTGCTGGAATCCGAGGTTCCTGGAGGTGCCGGCGGACCAGCCGGAAAATTCATCGCGCAACTTTTGGGCCACACATCGTAGACCGGGTGCTGGACCACGTTGAGCGACGGCGATTCCTTGTAAAGCCAGCCGGAGAAGACGCGACGCCAGCGTTTGTCGGTCCCCTGCACGTCAACCTGGACGAAGGCTCCGGTTAGCTTCTCCTGCTCCCACGGAGCCGTCGTCTC
>Ga0207640_10000523_pt1 | contig 23178 bp, 23 predicted proteins | sample KBSCornC42_FD_184300 | JGI IMG/M metagenome (GOLD analysis project Ga0207640, IMG submission 184300) | Corn rhizosphere microbial communities from Kellogg Biological Station, Michigan, USA - KBS Corn C4-2 (SPAdes) (version 2) | ecosystem: Host-associated > Plants > Roots > Rhizosphere > Soil ... | reverse complement strand
CCGGTGCCACGGCGAGATCGGAAATGTGGCAGGCACGAACGCCCGAGAAAAAGTCGAGTTGTACCTGCGTGTGCAGGAAGCCGACAGGCCTTCCGCCCGTACCGATGGCCACGAAGAAGCGATCCCTGGGCGGCATCTCGAGCAGCGCGCGCGCGATGTCGGCGCGGATTGCGGCCGCCGTTTCGCGCTTGCGCCGGCCCTTCGGCAATTCGAACGACACGAAGCGCGACGCCAGCGACAGGATGAAATCCGTGTCGCTAAGCGTTGCAGGGCTGATGGTGATCGATTTTTTGCGTGGTAGCACGACTCGCCTTCCCCCTCGTCATTCCGGGGCCGTCGCCGGGTTGATCGGCGACGGAACCCGGAATCCATCTTTGGCTTGTGGGGTGCTCGAAAAATGGATTCCGGGTTCTGCTCGCGATGAAGCTGCGAGCAGCCCCAGAATGACGAGCAAGGCACGTCCCCCGAAACGGGACTGGCCTGGTATCAACATCATCAACCAAACAACGCATCCGGCATCGCGAACACACTGTCACCGCCCGCCTGCATCGCGGCAAGGTGCGCGCGGGTGCGCGGCAGGATGCGATCGAAGTAGAAGCGCGCGGTCAGGCGCTTGGCCTGCTTGAAGTCTTCGGAATGCGAGGAGGCTTCCGCCGCGGCGACGCTGCGCGCCCATGCGTAAGCCAGCGCCACGTAGCCCGAATACATCAGGTAATCGAACGCCGCAGCGCCGATCTCGTCGGCGTTCGAGACCGCGCGCACGCCGAGTCCTTGCGTGACCTCGGTCCATTCCTTGGCCAGCGCGGACAATTCCGGGATGAAGTCCTTTGTCGAGGCGTCGCTCGCATGCTGCGCGCAGAATGCGCCCAGTTGTTCCAGGAACAACTGAAGGCCTTCGCCGCGCTGCTGCACGATCTTGCGGCCCAAGAGATCCAGCGCCTGGATGCCGGTGGTGCCCTCGTAGATGGTGGTGATGCGCGCATCGCGGACGTATTGCTCCATGCCTTGCTCCGCGATGTAACCGTGGCCGCCGTAGATCTGCAGCGCCAGGCTGGTGCACTCGTTGCCGCTCTCGGTCAGCATCGCCTTGATGATTGGAGTCAGAAACGACACCAGCGCCTCGGCGCGCTTCACTTCCTTTTCGTCGGTCGAACGATGCTGGACGTCCACCAGCGTTGCGGCATACAGGCCCAGCGCGCGGCCACCCTCGATCAGCGACTTTTGCGTCAGCAGCATGCGACGGATGTCGCCGTGCACGATCAATGGGTCGGCCGGCTTGTCGGGAAACTTCGGTCCCGACAACGAGCGCATCTGCAGGCGTTCACGCGCGTAGGACAACGCGTTCTGATACGCGCGTTCGCTCAGCGCGAGGCCTTGCAGGCCCACGGCAAGACGCGCGGTATTCATCATGGTGAACATCGCGTTGAGGCCCTTGTTGGCCTCGCCGATCAGCCAACCCCGCGCGCCATCGAAATTCATCACGCAGGTCGCGGAACCCTTCAGGCCCATCTTGTGTTCGATCGCGCCGCAACGCACCGCATTGCGTTCGCCGGCCTTGCCATCCTTGCCGACCCTGAGCTTCGGCACGATGAAAAGCGAGATGCCCTTCACGCCTTTCGGTGCGTCCGGCAAGCGTGCGAGCACGAGATGCACGATGTTGTCGGTGAAGTCGTGTTCGCCCGCGGTGATGAAGATCTTGGTGCCGCTGATCGCGTGGCTGCCGTCCTCGTTCGGTTCAGCGCGCGTCTTCAGCAGCCCGAGGTCGGAGCCGCAGTGCGGTTCGGTCAGGCACATCGTGCCGGTCCACTCGCCCGACACGATCGGTTTCAGGAATGCCTCTTTCTGCCAGTCCTCGCCGTGCACGCGCAGGGCTTCGGTGGCGCCGTGCGACAGCAGCGGATAGGTGCCCCATGCAAGGTTGGCCGAATCGATCATTTCCTTGACCGGCGCGCCGATGGTTTCCGGCAACCCTTGCCCGCCCGCGGATTCCGGGGCGGTCAGGCCGGCCCAGCCGCCCTCGACGTACTGTTCGTACGCGCGCTTGAAGCCCCCGGGCGTTTTCACCGTGCCGGTTTTCTTGTCGTAGCTGCAGCCTTCCTGGTCGCCGGTCTCGTTGAGCGGTGCGAGCACCTGTTGCGAGAACTTGGCCGCCTCATCCAGCACCGCATCGATCAGCTCGCGGTTGAGCGATTCGGCGCCGGGAAGTTTGGCGAACAGCTTTTCGACATCCAGCAGGTCGTAGAGACAGAAACAGATGTCGGTGAGCGGGGCGGTGTAGTGGGTGGTCATGCTGTCCTCGGAGATTTTTCTTTTGAACCCCCTCTCCCTCCGGGAGAGGGGAGAACCTACCGCCAGATGTTGGAAACACCTGGCACCGGTGAAATGTAACCCTTGCCGTCCAGCTTGAACGGCTGCGCGCCGCCCTTTTCGCCCTTGCCCACGGAAAGCGTGCCTTTCAGTTCGTACTGGATCGCGTTGCGCTTGGCGGCCGCCAACGCGGCCGCGCCGGCCGCATCCGGCTTGAAGGTCGCCGTCGCGATGTCCGCGTCCATCGCGGGAATGTCGAGTGCGGGCGAGAGCGCGACGTGGCCGGCCGGTTTGCCGTTGAGGGCGAGGTCGGCGTCGATGGCATAGACGTGCATGCCGGTGTCGTAGCTGTAATTCTGGAAGCGCACCACCGCGGCCCAGGTGCCATCGGAATTGACAGTGAGCTGCTGGATGCTGGCGGTCGGTGGCTGCAGCTTGGTGCCGGCTCCGAAGCAGCCAGACAGCAACAGCGCGGCGCTTGCCAGCGCGACGGCGAACAATGCGCGGAAGGAGAAGTGCAACGGACGGGCGATCATCGGCCGGCTCCTCGGGCAATGGAAATCGACGGCTACTCTAACCCGACTTGCTGGCGATGGGTGCAGCGCGCGCCCGCACCGGGATGCCGGCCGACGCCATGAAAGTGCGCACATCCTCGAGCGCAGTCAACCGGCCGTCTTCGATACGCGCGACCTGATCGGCCAGTGCCATCACTTCGTCGGGCTGGTGGGTGACCAGGATCGTGGTCTGCTCGAATTCGCGCTTGAGCCCACGCAAATGTTCCAGCACTTCCACGCGCGCTTCGCGGTGCAGGTTGGCCAGCGGTTCGTCGAGCAGCAGCGCGCGCGGCTGGCGCAGCAGTGCGCGGCCGATTGCGACGCGCCGGATCTGGCCGCCGGACAGTTGGCCGGGCTTGCGTTTGAGCAACGCTGGAAGCTGCAGCAACTGCACCACGTCGTCGAACGCCTGCGCGGTCGTGCCGCGCGGCATGCCGTAGCGCAGGTTTTCCCGAACCGCGAGATGCGGGAACAGGCGCGCGTCCTGGAAAACCACGCCGAGACCGCGCCGCGCCGTGGCCACGTCCACGCCCGCGCGACTGTCGAACAGAACGTGATCGTTGATCGCGATGCGACCGTGCCGTGGTTGCAGCAGTCCGGCGATGGCGAGCAAGGTGGAAGTCTTGCCGCAACCCGAGGGCCCGAAAAGCGCCAGGGCCCGCGCCGGTGAGGCCAGCGCGAGTTCCAGTGAGAACTCGCCGCGTTGCAGTGCGAGATCGAGTTCGATCATGCCTCGACTTCCGTGCGGCGCGTTCCGCCGCGCAGCAGCATCAGCGCGGCGATCACGCCTGCCAGCAGGGCCACGATCCCCGCGACCAGCGTCAGGCGCAGCGCGCCGCCTTCGCCGCCGGGCGTCGAGATCAATTCGTACAACGCGATCGGCAGCGTGCGCGTTTGCCCGGGAATGGACGACACGAAAGTGATCGTCGCACCGAATTCGCCGAACGCGCGCGCAAATGCCAGCGCGAGGCCCGCGACCAATCCGCGCATCGACAACGGCAGCGTGACGCTGAAGAAAATCCGCCACGCGCCCGCGCCCAATGTCGCGGCGGCGTTTTCAAGCCTGCGGTCCACCGACTCGAACGCGTTGCGCAGCGCCACCACCAGCAACGGGAACGCCATCACCGCTGCGGCGAGCGCGGCGCCGGTCCAGCGGAACGCGATGGACAGGCCCGCGGCATCGAGCCAGCGCCCGATCGCGCCATGGTGGCCGAACACGATCAACAGGATGTAACCCGTGACGACCGGCGGCAGGATCAGCGGCAGCAGCAGCAGGCCTTCGAACAGCGGCTTGCCGTAGAAACGTTTGCGCGCCAGCAGCCACGCGCAGCCGATTGCAACCGGCAGCGAACACGCGACACCGACCAGCGAGACCTTGAAACTCAGCGCCAGTGCGACGGTTTCGGCGGGGGTCAAAACGTCCATTTGCGGTGGACGTCCTCCCCCTTCGCTTGCGAAGGGGGAATGAGGGGGATGGCTGTTTGCATCGGTGTCCATCCCCCCGCACCTGAGCCGCCGCGCTGCGCGGTGCGGCCCCCTTCGTGTCGAAGGGAATGAATGGGATCCCAGGTTTCACCACGGACTGCCTGCTTCGCGTCGGGCGGCACCGTGAAGCCCCAGTGCCGGAGCACCGCTTTCGCGCGCGAGGATTCCAGCGCGGCGAGCAGTGTGCGCGAGGCCGCATTGTCGTGGCCTTTGACGATCGCGACCGGATACACGATCGGCTTGTGGCTTGCAGCGGGGAATGTCGCCAGCGTCTCGACGCGCGGTTCGGAAACCGCGTCCGAGCGGTACACGATGCCGAGCGGGCATTGCCGCAGCACCACCAGGTTCAGCGCCGCGCGCACGTCGCGGCTCATCGCCAAGCGTGGTTCGAGTGCGTTCCACATGCCGAGGTGCAGCAGCGATTGCCTGGCGTAGATGCCAGCGGGCACCGAGTCGGGCAGGGCGATCGCCAGGCGCCCGTCGCGGTCCAGCGCGTCGAGCAGCGATTGGGTGCCACGCGCAAGGTCGACCGTCGCATGCGAACCGGCCGGCGCGATCAGCACCAGCGTGTTGCCGAGCAAATCGCGACGCGTGGAGGGCACGATCGCGCTGTGTTTGGCCGCATCGTCCATCCAGCGCTCGTCGGCGGAAATGAAGATATCGGCGGGTGCACCGTTCTCGATCTGTCGCGCCAGTGCCGACGACGCGGCGTACACCAGGCGCGGCGCGGGCGCGCCGAGCGTGCCGTCGTGCGCCATCTGGTCGAGCGCGGGTTCAAGGCTTGCGGCGGCGAAGATGGTGGGCGGTGCTGCGGCGGCGGTCGCGGACGCCAGCGTGCATGCAGCGACGATCATCATGCACGCGGCCAGTCGCTGGATTCGTCGCATCCTCGCCGCTTCCAAGTATGGGAACCCGACGATTCTAGCTGCGGGATGCGTTGCCGGCCGTGCGCGGCGGCTGATCAATGTCCCCACGTGACGGTCAAGGTCGCCGTCGCGAGCGTGTGCTGTTTGATCGCCGCCAGCGCGTCGTTGCGGCTGAAGTGCGCGGCCAATCCGAGTTCCGGAACATCCAGCGCGTAAACCGTGATCACGTAGTGGTGCGGCTTGCCGGCTGGCGGGCACGGGCCGGAATAGCCGTGGTTGCCGAAATCGTTGGACAATTGCGCCGTGTCGCCGGGTGCGTTGCCACTGCGCGGAGTGCCGGCATTCGCGTTGAGGCCGTGGGCTCCGGCCGGGATGTCGAACATGATCCAGTGCCAGAAGCCACCCGACGCGTCGGGGTCGTACATGGTGACGGCATAGCCCTTCGTGCCTGCCGGCGCGTCATGCCATTGCAATGCCGGTGAAACATTGCCGCCGCCGCATTGTGCGTACACGTTCGCCAGCGGCATGCTCGCGCCGGCCTTCAATGTCGGGCTGTCCAGCGTGAAATCTTGCGCGGCCCATGTGGTGACCGGCATCAGCGCAAGGCATAACCAGAGCAGGATGCGGCGCATCGCCGTCACGCTTTCGCGCGCTTGCGCGGCGCGTGTTCGCGCAGGTACTCGGCCAACACTACTGCATTGCAGTGTTTTTCGTCGTGCGCCATGAACAGCAGGGTGGCGTTGGCGTGTGCCTTCAACAGGTCCTGCAGTTCCTCGACCGCTTCCGGGTTCGCATCCAGCTCGGCGCGATAGCGCTTGCGGAATTCTTCCCACTTCGCGGGGTCGTGCCCGAACCACTTGCGCAGCTCGGTGCTGGGTGCGATGTCCTTCACCCACGCGGTGAGCTGCAACTTCTCTTTCGACTGGCCACGCGGCCACAGGCGATCGATGAGGATGCGCGCGCCGTCGGCCTTGCTGGCCGGTTCGTTGGCGCGCTTGATCTTGAATGCCATGGCAACCTCCGTTGTGTGATGGCTGCACATCACGGCATCATACGCGTTTGTCCTGAAGGGTTCACGATGACACGTCGCCTGATCGTCCGCCGCTCGCCCATCCACGGCAACGGTGTTTACGCTGCCACCGACATTCCCGCGCGCACCGTGCTGATCCAGTACAAGGGCCGATTGATCACGCACGCCGAGGCCGATCGATTGTACGAAGACGGTGCCGATTCCGGCCACACCTTCCTGTTCACGCTCAACGACAAGTACATCGTGGACGCCAACGTCGGCGGCAACAGCGCGCGCTGGATCAACCATTCCTGCGCGCCGAATTGCCGCGCTTACATCGAGGAAGTCGACGGCGCGCGCAAGGACAAGGTGATCATCGAAAGCAGGCGCGCGATCAAGGCGGGCGAAGAACTCACCTACAACTACGGCATCGTGCTGGACGTGCCGCACACGCCGAAGATGAAAAAATTGTGGGCATGCCGCTGCGGTGCGAAACGCTGCACCGGAACCCTGCTTCAGCCGAAACGCGGTTAGCGCCGGCGACCGAGGTCAAGCCGCCGGCCACAGCCACGCGAAGGTCAAGCCGGTGATGATCGCGTAGATGATCCCGTCGGCGATGTATTTGAACGCGGCCTTCCACGGAAACAGCCGCCAGATCCCGTCGGTGAAGCAGCCGAATGCGTGGCCCATCAGCGCGGCCAGCGCGACGGTATGGAACACCAGGTGGCGATCGGTGCCGGACGGCAACGCGATCGCGATGAACGCGCAAAACAGCGACACCAGCAGGCAGAAAAGGAACCACTGGAACAGCGATACGCCCATGTTCATGCTGCCCGGGCGACGCAGGTACACCATGCCGACCGGGCCTTGCTTGAGCTTTTCCTGCATCGCCGGGTCCTTCATTGCTTCCGGCGTGCACCAGGGCAATGCGTACTGGCCCGGTGCCTCCGGGTTGCCGTCGCGGATCGCGGCGCGGATTTCGTCTTCGTTGGAAAAACTGCGGTAATCCGGCGCGTGCCAGAACTTCAACAGCATGTTGATCAGGGCGCTCGCGATGAACACGAACACGGCGGACAGGATGATCGGCAACCACAGCGAAGCGAGTGACATGACGGCTCTCCTCACAGGTCGGTGCAGCGGGAAAACGCGGATTCCGGGCGACGCGGGTTCAATCTTCTTCGGCTTTCGGCCGGTACGACTCGGTGAGCTGCTTCTGGATTTGCGATGGCACCGGATCATAGTGCGACAGCTCCATCGCGAAACGGCCCTCGCCACCGGTGAGTGACCGCAACTCTGTCTGGTAATCGACCACTTCGGCCAGCGGCGCCTGCGCCTTGATCACCAGCACGCCGCCGCGCAGCGAATCGGTGCCGTTGATGCGCGCGCGCTTGGATGCGAGGCCGCCGGTGACGTCGCCCATGTATTGTTCGGGCACGTTGACGTCCATGTTGACGATCGGTTCCAGCACGATGGGCTTGGCTTTCGCGATCGCATCCAGAAACGCCTTCTTGCCAGCCGACACGAACGCGACTTCCTTCGAGTCGACCGGGTGGTACTTGCCGTCGAACACCACCACGCGCACGTCCTGCATCGGGTAGCCCGCGATCGCGCCGTGATCCAGTACCTGGCGCACGCCTTTTTCGATCGCCGGGATGTACTGGTTGGGAATCACGCCGCCCTTGCTCTCGTCGCTGAATTCGAAACCCGCACCGCGCGGCAGTGGTTCGACGCGCAAATACACCTCGCCGAACTGGCCGGCGCCGCCGGTCTGTTTCTTGTGGCGGTGGTGTCCTTCGGCGCTTGCACCGATGGTTTCGCGATAGGCGATGCGCGGCGGATGCGTGATCACTTCGACGCCGTACTTCGCCTGCATGCGCGCCAGCGTGAGCTTCAGGTGCAGGTCGGACAGGCCGCGCACCACGGTCTCGTTCAATTCCTTGTTGTGTTCCACGGCGAGGCAGGGATCTTCCTCGGCGAGCCTGGCCAATGCGGTTGCCAGTTTCTGGTCCTGGCCCTTGTGCCTGGGCTCCACCGCGAGTCCGAACATCGACAGGGGGAATTTCAGCGGTTGCAAGCGGATTGCGTCTTCATCGTGCGAATCGTGCAGCACTGCGTCGAAATGGATTTCCTCGACCTTCGCGACACCCGCGATGTCGCCGGGAATGGCCTGTTCGATCTCGATGTGATCCTTGCCTTGCAGTTTCAGCAGGTGTCCGACCTTGAACGGTTTCTTGCCGTCGTCGATGAAGAGTTGCGAATCCTTCCGCACCGTCCCTTGCCAGACGCGAAACACCGCGAGCTTGCCGACGAACGGATCGTTGATGATCTTGAACACGTCCGCGATCACGTGCGCCCCGGGATCGGGTTTGGCCTCGACGGGTATGGCATCGGTCCCGGTGCCCTTCGTGAAGGGCGGCGGATTGGCTTCGCCTGGATGCGGCAACAACTTCTGTGCGATCTGCAACCACTCCGCGACGCCCGCACCGCTGCGCGCGGAGGTGAAACAGATCGGCACGAGGTGGCCCTCGCGCAGGCATTGTTCGAAGGCGTTGTGCAGGTCTTCGGGGATGAGTTTTTCCTCGCCGTCTTCCAGGTAACGGCCCATCAACCGCTCGTTGATTTCCACCACCTGGTCGATGATCTGCTGGTGCGCGTCGGCGACGGGGCCGAGGTCGCTCGTCCCGTCGTGCGCAAAAAAGCAATCGACGACGTTCTTGCCATGTTCCGACGGCAGGTTCACCGGCAGGCATTCCGCGCCGAACTCGTCGCGCAGCGCCGCCACCAGCCCGGCGAGGTCGATGTCCTCCATGTCGATGCGATTGACCACCAGCATGCGCGCAAGGCCGCGCAGCTTCGCGTAGTCCATCAACCGGCGCGTGCCGTGTTCGATCCCGCTGGTGGCGTTCACCACCACCGCACAGGTTTCGACCGCGGCCAGTGCCGACAGCGTCTCGCCGCGGAAGTCGGCGTAGCCCGCGGTGTCGATCAGGTTGAGATGGCAACCCGCGGCGTCGACGGAGGCGATCGACGAGTGGATGGAATGCTGGCGTTCCTTTTCCTGATCGTCGAAATCGGAAACGGTGTTGCCGCGTTCTATCGCGCCCGCCGCCTGGATCGCGCCGCCAGCCTGCAGCAGGGCCTCGAACAGGCTGGTCTTGCCGGCGCCCGCATGGCCCGCCAGGGCCACATTGCGGATGTCCACGGTGGTGTAGGCGCCCATGCTGACCTCACTTTTCCGATGGCGGCAGGCATGAAACCTTGCGCCTATCCGCATCCATGGTCAAGGCCCGCGGAACCTGCGGTCCGCGACAGGGTCTGAAACCGCGTGGCGACACAGGAACGGACGGTTGCCGCGCATCCCGTACACTTCAGCGCGCGCAACGGCCGGTCGCATGCCCCGCAACGATGGAATGGAAATCGATGTGCAGGCGGAATATCCGGATCGCGGAGATTTCCGTGACGCCGCGGCCGATCTTTCCAGCCTGCCTTACGTGCGCCTCACGCAGCGCACGCCGGTTCCGCGCGACCGCCGCGCGCTGTGGATGTTGCTTGCCCTGGTGTTGCTGGCGCACGTGGTGCTGGTGTGGCTGGCATGGCGCATCCTGCGCCCGTCGCTGCACCGCCACGGCGGGCGCGACGTGATTGCGGTGATGCTGATCGAGCCTTCGGCGGTGCCGCCGCCACCGCCGTTGCTCGCGCCGCCGCCGCTGCCGGGACAGCGCACATCGATGCCGCGGCCCGTGCATCACGAGGCCCCTGCAAAGGGCGCCATCAGTGCGACCCTCGAGGGCGTGAAAGCGCCGCCGCTCACGTTGTACCGGTCAAATGGACAGATCCAGATACCGCCGAGTGCGTCGACGGCGGCGCCCGCACCGGCCTACCGTGCGCCGGGGATCAAGGGCTCGCAGATCTACGGCGGCGCGTCGCCGGTGCCGTACGCGCCGACGCGTTTCAACAAGGACTGGGCGCCGGACAAGGAAAGCCTGGGCCAGAAGACGATCGGGCGCGCGGTGGACAAGGCGATCGAAAAGACGACGGTGGAAAAAACCGTGCACCTGCCCGGCGGCGTCAAGCTGCATTGCGCACTGTCGCCACTCGCGTTGTTCGCGGGTTGCAAGGGCGACGACCCGCAACCGCCACCGAAGAACGACAACGACACCCGCCTGTCGATGCCTCCCGCGGAAACGTTGACCGGCAAGAAAGTGACGGTGCCGCCGTCGGCATCGAGCGTGCCTCCACCGGCGTCGTCGGGTTGATGCCCATTACAATCCCGGGATGCCCAGTCCTCCCGAGATCCTTGCGAAACGCGCCGCGCGCGACAGCCGCTTCCTGCGGGTCGAGGAAATCGATCTCGCGTTTTCCAACGGCGCGCGCCGGACATTCGAGCGGCTGACCGCATCGGGGCAGGGCGCGGTGTTCATCGTGCCGATGCGCGACCGCGACACGGTGCTGCTGGTGCGCGAATACGGTGTCGGGCTCGATCGCTACGAGCTTGGCTTGCCCAAGGGACGCATCGATCCCGGCGAAACCGCGCTGGAAGCCGCCAACCGCGAGTTGCAGGAAGAGGCAGGCTTCGCCGCGCGCAAATTGACGCCGCTGATCACGCTGTCGCTGCTGCCGGCCTACATGACCCACAAGGCGCAGGTGATTCTTGCGGAAGACTTGTATCCGCAGAGTCGCCCAGGCGACGAGCCCGAACGCCTTGATGTCGTGCCGTGGAAGTTGTCCGAATTGCCCGCACTGCTGGCGCGCGACGACGTGTCGGAGGGCCGGTCCATCGCCGCGCTGTTCATCGCGCGTGAATATCTTGAAGGAAGATTTCGCCCCGCATGAGCACCCTGGAACGTTTTGCGCTCGAAACCCGCCAGCTCGCGCGCCGCGCGGGTGCGGCCATCCTGGAAATCTACGCGGGCAGCTTCGCGGTCGAGCACAAGGCCGACAATTCGCCGTTGACCGCCGCGGACATGGCCTCGCATCGCATCATCGTCGCCGGGCTGCAGGAACTGACACCGGACATCCCCGTGTTGTCCGAGGAATCGAAGCACATCGACTGGAACACGCGTCGCGCGTGGGAGCGCTACTGGCTGGTCGATCCGCTGGACGGCACGCGCGAATTCGTGAAGCGCAACGGCGAGTTCACCGTCAACATCGCGCTGATCGAGAACCACGCACCGGTGCTGGGAGTTGTCCTGTTGCCCGTGACGGGCGCGTTGTACTTCGGTGTCGCCGGCGATGGCGCCTTCCTTGAGGATGCGCCGGGAGCCTTGCCGCAACCGATCGCCACGCGCGCCGCGGCCGCGGTTCCGGCGGTGGCGGGCAGCCGCTCGCATGGCAATGAACGGCAGACCGCGATGCTCGCGAATCTCGGCGGTCACACGCTGATCTCGGTGGGATCGTCGATCAAGTTCTGCATGGTCGCGCGCGGCGATGCCGACTTGTACCTGCGCCTCGGCCCGACTTCGGAATGGGACACGGCGGCCGCGCAATGCGTGCTGGAGCAGGCGGGTGGCGCGGTGGTCGATTTGCACGGCAGCGCGCTGCGTTACAACACCAAGGAGTCGTTGTTGAATCCGGAGTTTCTGGCGCTGGGTGACGCTTCGGTCGATTGGCTGGAGCGGCTCGGGCTGCGCGCGTGACGGACAAGGTCGCCGAGCTGCTCGCGATCATGGCGCGCCTGCGCGACCCGGAACACGGTTGTCCGTGGGATGTCGCGCAAACCTTCGATTCGATTGCGCCGTACACGATCGAGGAAGCCTATGAAACCGCCGACGCGATCGACCGCAAGGATTACGCGGCGCTGAAGGATGAGCTGGGCGATTTGTTGCTGCAGGTGGTGTTCCATGCGCGCATGGCCGAGGAGCAGGGGCTGTTCGATTTCGGCGGCGTGGTGGGTGCGATCAACGCCAAGCTGGTGCGCCGGCATCCGCACGTGTTCGCCGATGCACACTACGCCGATGCCGTGGAGCAATCGCGCGCGTGGGATGAAATCAAGCGCACCGAACGCGCCGCCAAGGGTGGGAACGATGGCAGCGCGCTGGCCGGCATCGCGCGCGGGCTGCCGGAATGGAAGCGCGCGCTGAAACTTTGCGACAAGGCCGCGACGGTCGGGTTCGATTGGCCCGGACCGGAACCCGTGCTGGACAAGCTGCACGAGGAAATTGCCGAAGTGCGCGCGGAGTTCGCGGCGGGGGCGGGCCACGAGCGCCTGCTGGACGAAGTCGGCGACGTCGCGTTCGTGCTGGTGAACCTTGCGCGCCACGCCGGCGTGGATTTTTCCGCGGCGTTGCGCCACGCCAACGCCAAGTTCGAGCGCCGCTTCCGGCGGATGGAATCCATCGCCGCGGAAGCTGGTGAAAAACTCGACGGCAAAACGCTCGCCGAGCAGGACGCGTTGTGGGATCGGGCCAAGGCGGAAGAGCGCGAGGTAAACGATCGATCGAAGTAGCCCGGATGGAGTGAAACGGAATCCGGGGATATCGCGACAAGGCCCCGGATTCCACCAGGTTCCATCCGGGTTGCGGCGCTTCACCCTGCCGCAAGTCACGCCGACTTTGGGCACATGAAACCGCGTGCCGGGCATGGTTATCCTGCGCCTGTCCACCGCGATGGCGGTGCCAACGGAGAATCGTCATGCGCAAACCCATCCTGTTGCTTGCGGGCGCGTCGTTGCTGACGTTGTCGTTCACGGCCATGGGCGCCGAACAGTGCCGCTACAGCGCGCCGCGCAACGCCGAAATCAACGCCGCTGGCCTGAAACTGCTCAGCGTGCAGATCGGCCCCGACGACCTGGTGATCCACGGCGAACCGGGCTTGGCCAACGTCGTCGTGCGGGGCACGGCTTGTGCCTCGAATGAGAAATGGCTGCAGGACGTCAAGGTCGAAGCCGCGCGCAGTGGCGATACCGCCAGCATCGTCGCGCACGACGGTGACCACACCATGCTCATGTCGCTGTTCGGCGGCTCCTACGCCTACCTTAAACTGGACGTGCGCGTGCCGCAGTCGCTGGCGCTCAAACTGCAGGAGGGTTCGGGCGACGCGAAGGTCAACAATGTCGCCGCGCTGGATGCGTCGCTCGGTTCCGGCGACCTCAAGGTGAACGGCGTCGCGGGCGAACTCGGCTTGAGCGTGGGTTCCGGTGACGTGGTGGCCAGCGATGTCGGCAGCGTGAACCTGTCCAGCCTCGGGTCCGGCGATGTCAGCGTGGACGGCGTGCATGGCAATGCGCACGCGGGTGGGGTCGGATCGGGCGACCTGGTGTTGGGCAGCATCAAGGGCGGGGTGTCGTTGGGTTCGATCGCGTCGGGCAGTGCCAGGATCACGGGCGTCGGCGGCAGCCTCGACGCGAAGAGCGTGGGTTCGGGTGACCTCATCGTCAGCGACGTTACCGGCAACGTGTCGGTCGGCGCGGTCGCCTCGGGCGACGTGAAGATCTCGAAGGCCGGCGGCAACGTGCATGCGGGCAGCGTCGGTTCGGGCGACTTCGGTGCGGACGGCGTGGGTGGTGACTTCAGCGTCGGTTCGGTCGGCAGCGGTGACATCAGCCACCGCAACGTCAAGGGCAAGGTCAGCGTGCCGCGCGACGACGATTGAGGTTGCGGGCAGCGTGCGCGTGATCGGCATGCACAACAAAATGCGGCGGACAGGAAGGGAGGTCTGTCCGCCGCATTCGTCACTCGTGATGCCAGGCGGTCGTTGCCCCGCCTCCCCATGACAACGCGGCACCGACGGTTCGGTTGACATCGCGGCGCAGGCGATTGGCCATGCGGTTTTCACGCAATGCTCACCCGCGCGCCTGCACATTGATGGCCGGTGCCACGGTGGCAGGGATGACGGCGGGGGGAAGGCTGAACATGACGGAATCCGAACACGAAAAACAGACAGGGCTGGTCCTGCTGGTCGAGGACAACAGCGGCATCGCCGAGATGGTCGGCGAGTTCCTCGAACGGCGCGGGTACACCGTCGACTTCGCCGGGGACGGGGTCAGCGGACTGCACCTCGCCGTCACCAACAGTTACGACGTGATCGTGCTGGATTTGATGTTGCCGGGCATGGACGGCCTGGACGTCTGCCGCAAGCTGCGCGGCGAAGCCAAGAAATCCACGCCTGTGCTGATGCTGACCGCGCGCGATACGCTGGAAGACAAACTGGTCGGCCTCGACGCGGGCGCCGACGATTACCTGGTCAAGCCGTTCGAACCGCGCGAACTCGAAGCGCGCATCCGTGCGCTGATCCGGCGCGAGCGGCGCCAGGTTTCCAGCGAGGTTTACCAGGTCGACGGCCTGGTGCTGGATACCGCGACGCTCAGGATCACGCGCGATGGCGAGGAAATGCAGGTTTCCCCGATCGGCCTGAAGCTGCTGGCCATCCTGATGCGCGAATCGCCGCGCGTGGTGTCGCGCCACGACATCGAACGCGAAATCTGGGGCGACACGCTGCCCGATTCCGACACCCTGCGTTCGCATCTGTACAACCTGCGCCGCGTGGTGGACAAGCCTTACGCAAAACCGCTCGTCCACACCATCCACAGCGCGGGATACCGGGTCGCCGACCTGGATGCCGAGGCGGAAGCCAGCGCCTTGGCCTCGGGCCGCTGATGGCCGCGGCTTGCGCGGCATCCATTGCGGCGCCCACAATCCGGCACACACTGGATATCGCAGGAAGGGTCTGCGCATGGCCCGTTATACAGGCATCGGCCACCGCTTCTGGGTGATGTTTTCGCTGTGGGTGGCGGCGATCAGCGTGGTCACGGCGCTGGGCGTGTACGCGGCTGCCAGTTCCAGTCGTACGGCGATTGCCCGCCAGGAACTCGATCGCGAAAGCATTTATTACGCGCAGCAGTTGGCACGCGATCCGCAAACGCCGTTGCCGGACACCTGGTTGTTGCGCGGATACCTGCGCGCGCCCGGTGCGTCGGCCAGCGAGATTCCCGCCAAGCTCGCGAACCTTCCGCCCGGTTATCACCAGATCGCCCAGCCTGATGGCACCGAAGGCACCGTGCTGGTGTCGGACACGCCGCGCGGCCGGCTGTTCCTGCTGTTCAACAACGACCGGCCCAACAGCGTGGTGATGCTGTTCGGCTTGATTCCGGTCGTGCTGGTGGTGCTGATCATCTATCTCGCCACCTGGCTGACTTACCGCGCTTCGCGCAGGGCATTGTCGCCGGTGATTGCACTGGCCAAGGTGGTGCGGCGCTGGAATCCGGACCATCCCGATCCCGCTTCACTGGCGCCCGACCGGCTGCCCGCCGCCAGCGACAGCGACGTGGAAGTGCTGGTCACCGCACTCTCCAACTTCGCCAACCGGCTGGATGCATTCGTCGAGCGCGAACGCAACTTCACCCGCGACGCCAGCCACGAACTGCGCACGCCGCTGACGGTGATGAAGGTCGCGGTCGACGTGTTGGCCGACGAGGACATGAGTCCGTTCGCGCAGCGCTCGCTGGCGCGGATCAGGCGCTCGGTGCGCGAAATGGAGGCGCTCATCGAAACGTTCCTGGTGCTTGCGCGCGAATCCGACAGCGGCCTGCGCGACGAGGATTTCCTCGCCAATGATGTGGTGGCCGCCGAGGTCGCGCGCTATCGCGAGCTGTTGGCAGGCAAGTCGGTGCACCTGGAGGTGGTCGAGCACGCGCGCTTCGCGCTGCACGCGCCGCCGCGGGTATTCGCGGTGATGATCGGCAATCTCATCCGCAACGCCTGCCTGTATACCGAGCAGGGCAGCGTCACCGTCGAAGTCGAAGCCAGCGACGTGCGCGTGACCGACACCGGCAGCGGCATGAGCGAGGAAGACCTCGAACGCGCGTTCCAGCCATTCTACCGCGGCAGCCGCACCGGCCGGCGCGGGCACGGCATCGGGCTCGCGATCGTGCGCCGCATCGCCGATCGCTACCACTGGCAGGTCAAGCTGGAAAGCACGCTGGGCAAGGGCACCACCGCGACCGCGCATTTCCCGGCCGCGCAGCCGCCGGATGCCGCGTTGCCGGGGCCTCTAGTGCAGGAGAGGGCGGCCGACGCCGAAAACCGTGTCTGATCGCGTGTTTTGGGGCGGCTTTCGACCGGTTACGGTCTGTCCTGAGGGGCCGCTTTCGGGAGGCGAGGTCCGTTCGAGCGGTCGTCGCGAACCGGCGCCGCGTGATCCTGTTGGACGTTCAGTGGCGCCCTGTCTGCTCGTTCGTGTGCACTAAACTTCATCGTGTCCGGCATCGCGCCTGCTCGGAAGCTATATGGGGGCGCCAGCGGTATAGCACGGGTGTCCCGACTGCCACGCCCGGAGTTCGATCGGCAATGCGATGCGACCGATCAGGTCGCCGGCATGGTTGCCCCAAGGCTTTACAGATGACGCTGATATTGCCCCGTATTGCAAGAAGATGGCAGTGTGCGTGTCACGCCTTTTCAGAACCCCAGTCCTAACAACAACATGGTTTCTCCATGATTGGGTTCGTGAAAGTCATCGTTGGAGATATGCCGCACCATCACTTGCCAGTGATGGCCCTGCCATCCAAGCGTACTGACGAATTCGTAAGGCGTGCTGAGCGCGTCCGTCCTGCCGTCGGTCAGTGCTCCCTGGAATCCGAAAAACGCACCGCGCCACAGGTACAAACGCACGCCCACTGCTCCCACCCACACGTCATTGTCCAGTCGGATGCCAGGTAAGTTAGGGCGGGCATTGAAATGCCCCAGTCCTACGTCCGGAGCCCAGCGGAATTTCCATACAGGCCGTGGCGCGCCTACCCACTCGGCAAAGAACACGGTAGTCCAATCCTGGTGGGTGGTTTGGCTGCGGCCACCCGCAAGCTCCACGCGTGCAACCGCCGGCAGCGAAAACGCTGCCAATAGCATCAAGCTGAGGGCCATGCGTCGACGCATGTACATTCCTCAGAAGCAGAAGACATACATCGCCATTATGACAGCCCAGCTGCGGAATCTCCGCAGCGAACTCGATGGTTCAGCCTCGCGATGATCAGTCGTAGGTAATCAGCACGACTCGCACACCGGCGTTGCGAGGCGGCAGCACGACTATGGTTCGCGGCGGATCGTGTCGCCCCGGATCAGTGCTTCCACGGCGAATGATTCGACCAAGCGACAGTGAGGCGGCGTTGTGTACATCGGCGACGGCGTGAGACCCTGCTGGCACCAAGACTGCGCCATTGAACCGGACCTCGCGTGGCGGAGTAAAGACCGCGAAGCAATATCCGCTGACAAGGGTAATCGCGGGTGACGCCTTTTTGCTGAGCCGACTGTGCAGGTCACGCTTCGCGACGATGACACCTTCTGCCGCGTCCATCACGTGCGCAGCCTGCGCTTGACCGATGCCAGCCAGAACGTCGAGTCGCTGGTGCTGGTGATCCGCGATGTCACCGCCTGGCACAGCCTTGAAGAGCGCTTTGAACGAACATTCGCGTGCGACCCTGCGCCCGCGCTGATCTGTCGGTTGTCCGACGCGCGACATTGTGTGGGGCCGCGAGCGCGGAGTCGTGGCCTACTGATTACCAGGAATTGCGCGATCGAGGTGCCCGATGGCCGGTTCCGATGCTACCGCCCGCGCCGTACGGAAAAACTTACGCGACTGTGGAAGTGAATTCCATTCATGTCGTGGGGGGATGAGGCAAGAAAGGCCGATTTCAGGAAGTTTGGTGGATTGGCACGCGAATTGCTCACGAGACGTGCAACTCGCGGTGATGTGAAGAAGTAACTGCCTTCGCTCTCCGCACTCCCCGGACGTTGAATACCAATGGAGCCACCACGGCTTCATGATAGGAGCCTCCAATGCCATCCAACCGCCACGTCCAATTCGACCATTCCAATCAACCGGGCCGCCGCGACCAGCCGCGCGAGCGATCGCCGCAACGGCGCGCCCAGCACTAAGCGCCGGGAAGATCACGACGATGATCGCAATTTCGGAGCGCCGGAACGCACCGGCCCAGACAAGTAGCGCGACCCACACATGGCAGCCCATGGCCGCTGAAACGGGAAAGATTCAAACAATCGGGACGCGCAACATGCAAGCATTCCGGGCGCTTCCGGTCCTCGCGCTCGCCGTGGCGTTGGGCCTTGGAATGACCGCCAATGCCGCACTCGCGCCGCAGATGTCATCCAGCAGCGATCATTCGTCCAGCGCGGGCCAGTCCGTCAGTGATGGATTGGTCACGACCAGGGTGAAGAGTGAACGCGCCACCACCAAGGGCGTCAAAAACATGAATGTGACAGCGAGCATCGCGGACGGCGTGGTAATGCTGACGGGTGTGCTCGCGACCAAGAGGGACGTGAGGAAGCCGATCGTCGCTGCCAAGAGTGTCGAGGGCGTCAAGGACGTCGACGGCTCCGGTCTGAAAGCGGAGGACTGATCATGCAGTTGAGATCATTGCGGGCAGCACTTACCAACCAGGTGATGGGCCGAGACAGGATCAGGGAACAGTGGAGCGATCTTGGCGGCGAGATGCGGCGGCGGTGGCGAAAGCTCAAGTGGCAGGATGTCCTGCTTCCGGACGGGGACGGCGAGTATTTGGCCGGACTGCTGGAGGAACGTTACGGCGTCGACCGGCGAGAGGCATTGCTGCAGGTGTTCGAGTTCGAGAGCGAGCTGTGAGCTTGTCGCGCTGCCGCGACGCTGTTGCGAACCAGCAAGCATCCACGTCACGGCGCCCTCTCGTTACTACGACAGGTTTTTTTCCAAGGACAAGGAGACGTGATGCGCGAAGACCTGATCAGCTCGCATTGGCCGCAGCTTCGCGGAGCCTTCCGCAAACGCTGGCCCATGCTCACCGATAGCGATTTGGCAATCGACCAGGGCGATATCGGCTACCTCATCCGCATGCTGCGACATCGGTATGAATTCGACCGCTTCGAAGCCTGGAGACAGATCCACGAGTTCAAACCCGAGCTTTGGTTTCTCCAAAAAAAAGACGGCCAAATTGAAGTAGGCGTGTTCTGAAATTCGGAAGATCGAAATTTTCGAGCCGAGTTTTTCAACAGAACCGATCCAAGGCGGACCTACGTTTGCGGCTCCAGCTGGCGAAAGGCACTTGCGACGATAGCTTGCCCGAAGGGCCTTCCGGAGAGAGCAGGGGCCTGCGCATCGCTGAAGCGGAGGGAATGCCGTGCAGGTGCCATCCGACTTCTTCCTGTTCTTCATCTCGGGAAAATGCAAGACATGCACGTGCCTCGCTAGACATGTCCTGTGCGAATCCGAATCGGGGTGTACTGCCAAGCCTGACCCACCCATGCGGAATCGGCTTAGGCGGCTACTGGTTGTCGAGATAGATTGTCATCAGCATCAGTAAATCACCCGAAAGACGACCATGATCGTCGTGCAGGATCCACGGTGATCAGATCACTCGGGCTGCCGTGCTGCAATTTCCCGACATGGCTCGCATGCCGCCCATGCCTCTTGGCAGACCCGCTCGATGGTGGCGAGGCTGGCGGGCTTGACCAGGTGATCTGCGAAGCCCGCCGCCAGGGAACGTTTGCAGTCCTCGGCTTGCCCCCAGCCGGTCAAGGCGACTAGCCTTGGCTGGCGACCACGCCACGACCGCGCGCGCAATCGCTCGGCCAGCGCAAGGCCGTTGAGCTCGGGCATGCCGATGTCGATGATCATCAGCTCTGGTTCGAAATCGTCGCAGGCGTCCATCACCGCCAGCGGCGAGTACACGGCGCGCACCTGGTGACCCATGATCTGCAATGACATTGCCAGCATGTCGGCCGAATCGTGGTTGTCGTCCACCAACATGATACGCAGGCTGCCCACGGTCGCCTGTGCCGGCGCAAGCACGGATTCTCCGGTCGAAATGGCATGGGCGCTTTCGATCGGCAGTGTCACCGTGAAGGTGCTGCCGGCGCCGAGGCCCTCGCTGCTGGCACGGATCTGGCCGCCGTGCAATTCGACCAGCCGTTTTGACAGCGTGAGCCCGATGCCGAGACCGCTATGCGGGCGTTCCAGCGAGGTATCTGCCTGCGCGAACAGGTCGAAGATGAAGCGCATCTGCTGCTCGGTCAGTCCGATGCCAGAGTCGCGGATTTCGATGTCCACCATTTCGTCGCCAGCCGTGGCGCGCACGTCGATCGCACCGCCCGGATCGGAAAACTTGCAGGCGTTGTTGAGCAGGTTGCCGAACACCTGGGCCAAGCGGTGCGGATCGGCGTCGAGGTGCACCGGCTGCGGCGGCAGGTCCAGCTCCAGCCGATGCCGGCCTTCTTCGATCAGCGGTTGCGCGGTTTCGATCGCAGCGGCCAGGATGTCGCTGAGCAAGACGCGTTCGAGCCGCAATTGCAGCCGCCCACGCGTGATGCGTGAGACATCCAGCAGGTCGTCCACCATGTGCACCAGCAAACCGGTCTGGCGCTCGAAGATCTGGTAGATCGTGCCGCCGTTTGCGCGGGCCGCGTCCTGTCCGAGCCGATAGACGTTCAGTGCGCTCTGGATCGGCGCAAGCGGGTTGCGCAACTCGTGCGCCAACGTCGCCAGGAACTCGTCCTTGCGGCGGTTCGCCTCGCGCAGCCGCTCCTCGATCCTGCGACGTTCGTCGACTTCCTGCTTGAGCTCACGGTTACTCGTCGCCAGTTTCATGTTGCTGTCGGCGAGCGCCTGGTTGAGCTTGTGCACTTCACGCTCGCGCTCGATGCGCAGGGCCTCGTTGCTGCGCGCCAGCCGCGCATTGGTGTCGGCCAGCTCCGCATTGAGCCGTTGCAGTTCACGTCGCTTGCGAAACAGTTCTGCCAGCGCCGCGACCTTGCCCCGGAGAATTTCGGGGACGATCGGCACCATCACGTAGTCGACCGCGCCCAGCTTGTAGCCACGCAAACGATCCATGTCACTGACGTTGATCGCTGACACGAAGATGATCGGCGTCTTCTCGAAGCGCGGATGCTGGTGGATCAGGCTGGCGGTCTCGAAACCGTCCATGCCCGGCATGTTCACGTCCAGCAGGATCACCGCGAAGTCGGTGTCCATCACCGTGCGCAGTGCATCGGTGCCGGACGTGGCCTCGATCAGCCGCTCGCCGAGCGGCTCCAGGATCGTGCGGTAGCTCAGCAGCCGCGCGGGATTGTCGTCGACCAGCAGGACGTTGGCAGGCTCACCATGGGCGAACGCGTCGTTCATCAGCGGTGCAACCATTGGCGCAGCAGGGACAGAAGCTGGTCGGTGTGCACGGGTTTGGCGATGTAGTCGGACGCACCGGCTTCGATGCACTTTTCGCGGTCGCCCTTCATAGCCTTGGCGGTCAACGCGATGATGGGCAGCGAGCGCAGATTCGGCGTGGCGCGGATTGCGCGGATGGTTTCGTAGCCATCCATGCCTGGCATCATGATGTCCATCAGCACCATGGCGATGCCGTCTTGCGCCTCCACCAGCGCAACGGCATCCCGGCCGTTCTCCGCCTTCAGCACTTGCATGCCGTGGCGCTCGAGGATGCTGCTGATCGCGAAGATGTTGCGCACGTCGTCGTCGACCACCAGCACCTTCTTGCCGCTGAGCGAGCTGTCGGACTGGTACAGGGTCTCCAGCATGCCCCGCTTGGCCGGTGGCAGTTTCGATACGACACGGTGCAGGAACAGCGCGGTTTCATCGAGCAGCCGCTCGGGCGAATGCACGCCCTTGACGATGATGCTGCGCGCGACCGTGAGCAGGCGTTGCTCTTCTTCCGGGGACAGATCCTTGCCGGTGAACACCACGATCGGCACGTCTCTGGCGCTGGCGTCGGCCCTGATCCGGTCGAGCAGTTCGAAGCCGCTCATGTCCGGCAGCCGGAGGTCGAGCACGACGCAGTCGTATGCGCCGGACTGGATCTGCTCGAGCGCATCCTTGCCGGTTCCAGCGGGGGTGATCTCCACATCTTCATGGTCGATCAGGGCAACGATGCTGTCGCGCGCGACGCCGTCGTCCTCGACCACCAGCAATTTTTTGACCGGCCGCAGCGCGAACTGCGTGATTTTGGCCAGCGACGTCTCGATCGCGGCGGCGGTGGCTGGCTTCGTCAGGTAGGAGAATGCGCCGCGCTCCATGCCGTGGTGGCGTTCGCCCTCGACCGTGATGATCTGCACGGGAATGTGGCGGGTCTCCGGCATCTGCTTCAGCCGCGCCAGCACCGTCCAGCCGAGCATGTCAGGCAGGACGATATCAAGGCTGATCGCGGTCGGCTGGTATTGCTGCGCCAGGCGCAGCCCGTCGACGCCCGACGTCGCGACCAGCGCGCGCAGGCCACGCGAACGAGCAAGGTCCCGCAACACGCCGGCATAGCGAGGGTCGTCCTCGATGATCAGCAACGCCGGTTCACCGGGGGCAACGACCGCGCGGTCGTCGTCGACTTGCTCGGGCAAATGCAGCGGATGAGCGGCCATTGCGGCCACCGGCTTGGCCTCGTCCGCGTAGCCAACGGGCGACCCCATGTAATTAAGCGGGATGTAAAGCGTGAAGATGCTGCCCTCGCCAGGGCGGCTGCGCAGTTGGATTTCGCCGCCGAGCAGGGCCGACAGTTCGCGGCTGATGGCAAGCCCAAGACCCGTGCCGCCGTACTTGCGCCCGGTGCCCGCATCGGCTTGCTGGAACGCTTCGAAAATGATCTTCTGCTTGTCGGGCAAGATGCCGATGCCGGTGTCCTCCACCGCGATCGCCACCACCACCGGCGCGTTGTCGAGGATGGGATGACCCAGCGTCCAACCCGTTTCGGCCACTTGCGCGTGCAGCCGCACGCTGCCCTTTTCGGTGAACTTGAAGGCGTTTGAAAGCAGGTTGTTGATGACCTGCAGCAGGCGCTTGGGGTCGGTGTTGATCGCGCGCCCGAGCGTATCGTCGAACTCCACCGAGAAGCCGAGCTTGCGACGTTCGGCTTCGTGCGTGAAGCTGCGCTCGATCATGCCGCGCAGGTCGGCGAACGCGATCTCCTCGCTTTCCACGGTGACCGTGCCCGACTCGATCTTGGACAGGTCGAGGATGTCGCTGATGAGATTCAAAAGGTCGGTGC
>Ga0207640_10000522_pt1 | contig 23181 bp, 17 predicted proteins | sample KBSCornC42_FD_184300 | JGI IMG/M metagenome (GOLD analysis project Ga0207640, IMG submission 184300) | Corn rhizosphere microbial communities from Kellogg Biological Station, Michigan, USA - KBS Corn C4-2 (SPAdes) (version 2) | ecosystem: Host-associated > Plants > Roots > Rhizosphere > Soil ... | reverse complement strand
GCGCGATGCGACGGCGCGCATCCGGCACCATCGCCGAAAGGGTGCGCATGTTGTGCAGGCGGTCCGCCAGCTTGATCAGGATCACGCGCAGGTCGCGCGCCATGGCCAGCAGCATCTTGCGGAAGCTTTCGGCATCGGCTTCGACGCGGCTGGCGAAATCCACCCGTTCCAGTTTGGTGACGCCGTCCACCAGCTCGGTGACCGTGGTGCCGAAGCTGGCCTCCAGTTGCACCCGGGTCATGCCGGTGTCTTCCAGCGTGTCGTGCAGGATCGCCGCAATGATGGTTTCGGCATCCAGGCGCAATCCCGCCAGAATCGTGGCCACCGCGAGCGGATGGGTGATGTACGGCTCGCCGCTCCTGCGCTTCTGACTCGCGTGGGCGCGCGCGCCTACCGCGTAGGCACCGCGGACGCGCTCGATCTGCTCCGGGGGAAGATAGGCCGCCAGTTGCGCGGCAAGCGCGTCAATGCCCGCGGTTTCGGCAACCGTCGCCGGCCGCACCACCTCGATTGTTTCTGATTTGGCCTTGCGCTTGCGCATGCCTGCAAGCTAGACAGGCGCGCGGCGCGAGTCAATATCGCGCTGGAAGTATTTCAATCGTTCCGCGCACCGTGGGCGCGCGGAACGACCTCCGGGAATGTCCGGAGTTTCGACCGACCTTCAGTGTCCGTGCACCGTCACCGACGGATCCAGCATCTGCAGCGCCTGGCCAATATTGGTTGCACCGGTCTGCTGGATGTCTTTCTGGCTATAGCTGTTGCCCGCCACGGGCAGGCACTTTCCCTTGGGCGGCGGAATATGGCTGCCCGTGTCGCGAATGCACGAACGGGAGTCGAGCGGCGGTACGGCGCGCTCTTTTTGGGTGGATGTCGCCGCTTGCTGGTTCGAAGCGGCCGGAGTCGATGGGGTCTGGGCCTGGGTGTCGCTCGGACTGGTTTGCGCGAACGCCGGCAGCGCGAGCGTCATGCCGCCGCATACGGCGAACAAGGCGGCGGCGAGAAGTTGTTTGTTCATGATCGGTTTCCTCGGTGGGATGGGTGATTCATTGTGCGCCTGCGGCAGACCACCGAACGAGTGGATGCCGACGGCGCGACAGAGATCGTTCATACTTTTGACTCCCGCCTCCCCAGAAGATTCCCCGCCCCATGCGTGAAGTCCGGCTGTTTGTCGACGTTTGCCTGACACCCGGCGTGGACCTGTCGCTGCCGCAGGATGCCGCCCAGCACGCGTTGCGGGTGCTGCGCCTGAAAGCCGGGGATCTCGTGACCCTGTTCAATGGCAACGGGCGACAATACCCAGCCCGGTTGATCGCGGTCGACCCGCGCGCAGCCAAGGTTCATGTGGACACCATGGAAGACCCCTTGCGCGAGTCGCCCCTGCGCATCACGCTCGTCCAGTCGCTGGCGCGCGGTGAAAAGATGGACTGGATCATCCAGAAAGCCACCGAGCTCGGCGCGGCTCGAATCCTGCCGGTAACCAGCGAACGCGGCGAGGTGCGGCTGGATGGCGCGCGCGGAGAAAAACGGCTGGATCACTGGCGCGCAATCAGCATTGCCGCCTGCGAGCAATGCGGGCGCAACGTCGTGCCTCAAATCAGCGCGTCCGAATCATTGGAAGCCTGCCTTGCCGCACACCCGCGGACAAGCGCGCAAGTTCGCTGGGTGCTGCACCCGGGTGGAACCGCACGCATGCGCAATATCGAGCCGGCAGCGGCGGACGTGGTGCTGGCCGTGGGGCCGGAGGGCGGATTCAGTGACAACGATCTGGCCGCACTGCGCCAGGCCGGTTTCGATGCACTTGCGCTGGGTCCGCGTATCCTGCGCACGGAAACCGCCGGGCTGGCTGCAATGGCTGCATTGCAAGCCATCCGGGGCGATTTCTGACCTGAGAACGTCCGGTTGCGAAGAAAGCGTCAGGCCGCTGCGGCCAGTGCATCGACAACCAGGTTTTCGATTGCACCCAGATCCGGAATCCACGCCGACTCATCGTGCACGCGCACCTGCTCCCGCACGCCCGTGAGCACGGCGTCGGACGCCTCGTCCGGGATCAGCATTTCTTCCGAGATCAGTGTCAGGCGCGGAAAGCCCTGGCAGAGGACACCTAAATACGGCAGCCGCGCGTGACCACTCAGCGCTTTGAGGATCGCAACCCGGGTGTTTTCAGTAGGCTCCTGTTCCGCAACACCGGCGAGCACCGAAAACGCCAGCACCGGCAGACCCCAGCCGCGCCAAGCGAGGCGGCCCAGCATCCACGACGGTGCGTCGGCGATCGCCGCGGGTTGCGCGTAGGTGATCACCTCGGCCATGGTGGTATTGGGCACCAGCACGCGGCCGCCCGTCACCGGAAGCATGACGCCGCGAACTTCGCGCGGCATCGCTTGGGCTGCGCTCATGCGTGCTCTCCCTTCGAATCCGCGGTGGCCGACCTCGCTTTTCCGCCTGCTCCACCCTCGTCGTCGCCGGCGTGCATCCAACGCGCGAAGGGACCCGAATCCGGTGCGACCGGCGCGACGGTTTCGAGGGGCATCAGTTCCAGCCCCGCGAAGTCGATCGAAAGCGCGGCTGAGGTTTGCTCGTCACGCTTCGCAACCGGAGCCGGCGCGGCCGGAGCCTCCGGGTCGACCAGTTGCCAGTCGTCCACCGACGGCAACGCCTTCAATACATCGGCATCGTCGATCGGCGCGGCGGGTGTTGGGGCAACCGTGGACACCCCTGCAACCGGTTCCGGCTCGGCCGGCGGAAGTTCGACCGTGGAAACGCTGCCGCCATCGACGACGCGCCAAACTTCCGGGGATTCCGGCTCCGGCTCGCCTTCCGCCGCCGCCAGCCGCGCGTCGATCATCGCCGACAGCGCTTCGGTGTCGATGTCGAGCGCATCGTGATCGCCATGTTCGCTGTTTGTATCCGGCACCGCGATGGCGCCGTCCCTTGCGTCGACCGCAGCCGCGACCGCTGGTGTTTCAATTTCAGTCTCGATTTCCGCGGTAACAGGCATCGGGGATTCCGCGTTGCCGATATCCGCCACCACGGGACTCGCAGTCGCGCTTTCGCCCAAGCCTGCAACCGCAGCCAGAGGCTCTTGCACCGCGACAAAATCCGCGGTCATCGATTCGATTTCCGCCGGTGACAAGGGCCGCTCGACGAGCTGTGGCGCAACCTCCGCGCCGAGCAGCGCGACCGATCCGATTTTCGCCGAACTTTGCGCTCCGGGCACCACGGCGGCGATCGGCGCTGTTTGCGCGGCCGCCGGCCGCGGCGGATCAAAATCGCTGTTGCCACTCAGCTTGGCGGTGAGATGCCGCAACCAGCGCGCCTGCTCCCAGCCATCCAGCTTGCTGGAAATTTCAGGATCATTGAAGACCACCGCGACGCCGGCTTCCTGCAGCCGGGTTTCGACGACATCCAGCGACTCGCAATCGTCGAGGTTCACCAGTGCAGCAGTTGCTTGTGCCCCGGCCACGCGCGACACATCGAAATCCGCCGCGGAGGTTTCATAGACGATGTCGACGTGGCTCGCCACCGCATCGCGCAAATGCCCTGCGGAATCGGCATCGGCAAACACCAGCGCCACGCGCGGCCGTGCGGGAATCTTTTCGTCAAGCACGGCGGGCCTCCAGGATCTCGCCGACGTTATGCAGCAGGTCGGCTTCGCTGTACGGCTTGCCGAGATAGCGATCCACGCCGATCTCGAACGCGCGCTGGCGATGCTTTTCGCCCGTACGCGATGTGATCATGATGATCGGCACATGCCGGAAACGCGTGTCGTTCTTCATGTGCGTGGCGAGCTCGAAACCGTCCATCCGCGGCATCTCGATGTCGAGCAGCATGACGTCGGGCACGCGCTCCTGCAGCTTCTCCAGCGCATCCACGCCGTCCTTCGCGGTGATGACTTCCAGTTGCTCGCGTTCGAGCACGCGGGTCGTCACCTTGCGCATCGTGATCGAATCGTCCACGACCATCACCACGCGCGGACCTTCCGCTTCCGTCCGTGCGGCAGGCACGGGCGTGCCGGGTGCAGCTTCGGTTTCGCCAATTGCGGCGATCGCGGCCGCCTGCTTGGCCTCGAAGTGGCGCACCAGCGGCGCGAGATCGAGGATGAGCATCACCGAGCCATCGCCAAGGATGGTGGCGCCGAACATGCCGGGTACGTTGCTGATCTGTGGACCGATCGGCTTCACCACGATTTCGCGTGAACCGATCACCGTGTCGATGCGAATCGCGGCGCGGAGGTCACCCGCACGCACCATCAGCAACGGCAACTGCCCGGAACCTTCCTCGGGAATGCTTGCTGCACCGAAGCCAAGCAGCTCCGACAGATCGTGCAGCGTGTACTCCTCGCCAACATAGCTGACCCTGCGGTCGCCCGAGGCAAGGCGGTCCGCCATCTCCTGGCGACGGATACGTGACACCGCCTGCACCGAGGTCATCGGGATCGCGAAGGTCGTCTCGCTCGCGCGTACCGTGATGGCTTGCGTCACGGCCAGCGTGAATGGCAGGCGGATGTTGAAAGTGGTGCCCTTGCCGTGCTCGGATTCGATCGCCAGCGAACCGCCAAGCTGGCGAATCTCGTTGGCCACCACGTCCATGCCCACGCCGCGGCCGGCCAACTGGCTCACTTCGTCGGCAGTGGAGAAGCCGGTCTGCAGCACGAAGTTGAAAAGTTCGGAATCGGAAACCGGCACGCCGGCCTGCAGCAGGCCGCGCTCGATCGCCTTCGAGCGAATGGCATCGCGGTCGAAACCGGCGCCATCATCGGACACCCGCACCAGCACCTCGGTGCCCTGGCGCCCGACCGCGATGGTGACCGTGCCTTCCATCGGCTTGCCGTGCGCGACGCGCTCGGCCGGCGCCTCGATGCCGTGCGTCAACGCATTGCGCAGCATGTGCTCGAAGGGCGCCTTCATCCGCTCCAGCACGCTGCGGTCCATTTCGCCCTGCGCGCCTTCCACCCGCAACTGCGCGCGCTTGCCGAGTTCGTCGGCGGCCCCACGCAAGGTGCGGCGCAGGTTCGGCACCATGGACTCGAACGGCACCATGCGCGTGCGCATCAGACCGTCCTGCAAATCGGAGTTCACCCGCGACTGCTGCAACAACAGGGTTTCGGACTGGCGGGTCTGGTCATCCAGGATGTCCTGGATCGAGGCCAAGTCGGACACCGACTCGGCCAGCGCGCGCGAGTACTGCTGCAGGTTCGAGAAGCGGTCGAGTTCCAGCGGATCGAACGTGGCGCCTTCGCCGGCTTCGTTCTCGCGCTGGTAGCGCGACAGAATCTGGGTTTCGGTTTCGATCTCGAGCTTGCGCAGCTGTTCGCGCAGACGCAAGACCGTCTGGTTCAGTTCGACCAGGTTGAAGCGGAAGTTGCCGACCTGCTGCTCCAGGCGCGCGCGGTAGATCGACGCCTCGCCCGCCGCGTTGACCAGCGAATCGAGCAAGTCGGAACGCACCCGGATGAGTTCCGCGGTGGCATGCACCTCGGTTTCGACCAGTCGCGGCGCTTCGCGCGGGGCAGGTGCAGGCACGCTGGCCTTGGCCGGCTGCTGCGCCTCTTCCGCGGGCTCGGATGCCGCCGGCTTGGCGCCGCCAACGACCGGGCGCCCGCCCGCCAACGCATTGAAGCGCTCAATGGCATTGGCCGGCGTCGCGATCGCGTGGCCCTGGCGGATGCGCTCCACCATTTCGTGCAGGCGATCGAAACCGCGTTCCAGTGAATCCACTTCGACGGGTTCAAGCGCGCGATTGCGGTCGCCGACTTTTTCCAGCAGCGTTTCCATCGCGTGCGCAAGGTCGCCGACGGGCGCGATGCCGACCACGCGCGCACCGCCCTTGAGCGTGTGCAGGTTGCGCTGCAATGAACGCACCGACTCGACATCCTCGGGCGCGCCGCGCAGGACCGCCATCGAACCGTCGCTGGCATCCAGCAATTCGCCGCCTTCTTCGGTGAAGAGATCGACCAGCTCGGGATCGAGTCCCGGAATATCCAGGGCACCTTCCGGCTGCGCATCGTCCGGGAACAGCGGCAATGCCGAGGCGGCGATTTCCTTTTCGGCGTTGGCACGCGCGATGGCGAGACGTTTCTGCTCCGCTTTTTCCGCGGCGATGCGCGCCTGCTCGGCCGCTTCTGCTGCAACCCGATCCTGTTCGGCTTTTTCTGCTGCGAGACGCTCCTGTTCGGCCTTTTCTGCTGCGAGACGATCTTGCTCCGCCTGTTCCGCAGCGATGCGCTCCTTTTCTGCCTGTTCGGCAGCAAAGCGTGCCTGCTCGGCCTGCTCCGCGGCGATGCGTTCCTGTTCTGCCTGCTTCGCGGCAAGACGTTCCTGTTCCGCCCGCTCCGCCGCAAGGCGTTCCTGTTCCGCCTGCTCGGCTGCGAGACGCCGCTCTTGTTCTGCTTTCTCCGCAGCAAGGCGTTCCTGTTCCACCCGCTCCGCGGCAAGACGTTGCTGTTCCGCCTGCTCGGCTGCGAGACGTTCCTGTTCTGCTTTCTCCGCAGCAATGCGTTCCTGTTCCGCCTGCTCGGCGGCAAGACGTTCCTGTTCCGCCCGCTCCGCCGCAAGGCGTTCCTGTTCCGCCTGCTCGGCTGCGAGACGCTCTTGTTCTGCTTTCTCCGCAGCGATACGTTCCTGTTCTGCCTGTTCGGCAGCAAAGCGTTCCTGCTCGGCCTGCTCCGCGGCGATGCGTTCCTGTTCTGCCTGCTCCGCGGCAAGGCGTTCCTGCTCGGCCTGCTCGGCAGGTGCGCGCGTTTCCGCGGCATGCCTTGGCCCACCCAACGGCGAAGCTTCCGGCCAGCGATTGCGCAGGGTTTCCAGACGCTCGGTCAAGGCTGTGGCATCGGGCACGTCCGGCACCGGCGCGTCGAACTGTGCCATCACATGCTCGGTCACGGCAATCGCATCGCGCAGCGCATCGCAGCCTTCGCGGTCCAGCGCCGCATCGGCGCTGCGCACGCGACGGATCCAGACCTCCAGCGGCGCCAGCATCGTCGCCAGCGATTCGACGCCGACCATCGCGATGGCGCCGTGCAGCGTGTGCACCGAGCGCACCAGTTCGTCATCGACGCTGGCGTCGAACGCCGCGTCACGCGCCAGGTAACCGCGCATGCCGTCGAGATGCTGGCCGACTTCGGTACGCAAAACGTCCAGCAGGATCGGATCGATGACCGGAAGGCCGGTCACGGGCGAGGTGAAGACCGGTTCGAGCGGCGTAGCCATGACCATATCGGCCGCATGCTCCGGTTCCGCCAATGGCACCCAGCGGCGCACCTGGCGCACGACCTTGTGGTAGCCCTGCGCGAGATCCTCCACCCGCGCGGGTTGCCCGGCGGCCAGCTTTTCGGCGGTCTGCATGATCGCGTCGAGCGGCGGATCGATCGTCACGCTGGCGCCCTGCAAGCCGGCATGCAGCTTCGGCAACGTTGCGACCGCGGTATCGACCAGCGCCAGCACGTTCGCGTCGGGTTTGATGGTCTGGTCGAGCACGCGGTTGAGCATGTTCTCGACTTTCCAGCTGAATTCACCCAGCGCCGCGGCGCCCACCAGCCGCCCGGAACCCTTGAGTGTGTGGAAGGAACGCCGCACGTTCTTCAACGCGTCCAGATCTTCCGGATTCGACTTCCACGCCGGCAGGTTGACGTTGATGTTGGCGATTTCCTCGCCGACTTCCTCGACGAATACCTCGCGGATTTCCTCGTCGATGCCCGCGGCGTCCTGGAACGACGTATCCACCGGCGTGCCTTCGCCGGCGATCGGTTCCAGGACTTCTTCTTCGACGTCGACCCACTTGCCCGGACCCACGCCGGGAACCGTGAAGGTCTCGGCGGCGGGTGCGGGCTGCACGAACGCAACGGGTGCCACGACTTCGACCGGTGCCGCTGCTTCCGTTTCCATGGCCTGCGCCGGCACCACCTCCGACGATTGCGGCGCGGGCGCCGGCTCGGCGACTTCAACCGATTGCGCAGGTTCGCGACGCGCCGGTACCGGCCAATAATGCAGCAGCTCCAGGCTGTGCTGGGCGCCATCCAGAATGCGGCTGTCGCTGGCGTTCACGTCATGGCCGAGCTCGAGGTAGTACTCGACGCCGGCCACGACATCGGCGAGCTGGTCCATCTCGTCGACCGTGGGAACCTTGCGGTCGGTGACCAGTTCGTTGCCGACGTAGCGATCGATGCCTTCCACCAGGCCGGCAGGACGTTCGAGGTTGAGGATGCGCAACGCGCCGCCGACTTCCGTCAGCAAGCGCGGCACTTCAGCCAACTGCTCGTGCGACCACGACGACTCGATGAATGCGGTGATGTGTTCCTTGACCTTGCCAAGGTTGGCGCCAGCCTCGTGCATCAGCGCGCGCATGATCTTGCGCGCTTCGCTGCGCGGCAGGGCGTCGTCCGCCTGGGCATCCGCTCCGAGATGCTCGATGTGTTCGTCCAGCGATGCATCGACGTACAACAGCGCGCTGGCAACGTCGAGGATGGTTTCAGGCTTGGCTTCGCGCTTCCCGTCGATCATCTCGACGATGGTCTGCCGCTGCTCTGCGATCATCCTGGCCGGCGCTTCCAGCCCCAGCACGCCGAGCGTGTCGCCGACCCGGTGCAGCACTTCAACCTGTGGCGCGAGCTGTTGCGGATTGCGGTCTTCCCGGCGCAGGAAGATGTCGAGGCCTTCCTTGACGCGCAAAAGATCTTCACGGACGGCCTTGGCAACGGTATCCAGCAACGCACGGTTGCGCCCGGACATTGCCGCGCGCGCGCGATCGAGCTCCGCTTCGGTCGGAATCATCCGGTCCAGCGCGAAGCATTGCGAAATGGTTTCGCCTCGGCCCGGGCCCGGCGTGGCTTGCGCGATGTAATACAAGAGCGTGCGGGTGAGCTCGCGCGCGTCCTCGTCGTCACACACTTCCTCGCCCTGGTCCTGCATGTGGCGGATGGTGCGGTCGAGGTGGCCGAACTGTTGCCGCAGGCTGGAGAGATGATGATCGAGCCGACCCTGCTGCAGGGTTTCCAGCACGCCGCCCGCGATCCACCACAACCGTCGCGCGGACTCGGCGTGACACACGGCGCGCAACTCGTCCATGCAGTCGCGCATCTCCGCAAAGTTCGGCTGCTTGCCCTGCGTCCAGGCCAGCAGTTGCACCTGGAAACGTGTGCGGATCTGGGCGACGCGCTGGCGCAGGTCGGCGAACGGATACGCCGCGCGCGCGCCGGCCGCATCGGGCGGCAGTGGGTGGTCGAGATCGGGATGGAACAGCACGCGCTGATCGGTGGGCTCCTCGCCATACGCGTCGCGCAATTCATTGAGCAACGGCAACAGGACGATCGGGATGTCCTTGTGGCCACTTTCGATCAGGTCGAGATAATCGGGCAACTGCACGAGACCACGCATCAAGGCACCCATGGCCTCGTCGCGGTCGGCCACTTTGCCGTCGAGCACCGCCTGTGCGAGGCGCTCCATTTCCTGGTCGAGCTCGGCGGCGCCGTACAGCTCGACGATGCGCAGCGTGCCGAGCACCTGGTGCAGCAGGCCGACGCAACTCTGCATCGCGCGCACGTCCGCCGCGTCTTCGGCGAAGGCTTCAAGCGCCTGGCGCGCCTCCGACAACAGTTCATCGATTTGCGGCTTGACCCAGCCAAGGGTCGAGAAGTCGATGTGTTCTTCAAGTCGCATCGTCGGTTTCCGGTCAGCACCACCCGCCCGCCCTGCCACGTAACCTGCGGGCGCGTCGACAGCCACTCCGGCGGAACCGGTTGCCGTGGATACCATGTCGTCGCCCGCGATCATGAGCCTTCCCGCCGTCAGGCCGGCAGCTTGAAGTCAGCGACCGATCGACGCAGTTCCTGCGCGAGTTGCGCAAGGTTGCCGATCGATTCGGCCGTCTGGTTGGCACCCACCGAGGTTTGCGCGGTGATCTGCTGAATCGAACTCATCGTCGAACTGATGTTGGTGGCCGCAGCGGACTGCTGCTTCGCGGCACTGGAGATGCCCTGAATCAACCCGGCGAGGTTGTTCGACACCTTTTCGATTTCACCCAGCGCAGTGCCGGCGTCCTCGGCCAGGCGCGCACCATTCACCACCTGCGTGGTGGTCTGCTCCATCGAGCTGACCGCTTCGTTGGTATCGGTCTGAATGGTCTGCACCAGCGTTTCGATTCGCTTCGTGGCGCCGGTGGCGCGTTCGGCCAGTCGCTGCACTTCGTCCGCGACCACCGCGAAGCCGCGGCCCGCCTCGCCCGCCGATGCGGCCTGAATGGCCGCGTTCAGTGCCAGAATGTTGGTCTGCTCGGCGATGTCGTTGATGAGTTCCACGATCGATCCGATTTCCTGCGAGGACTCGCCGAGGCGCTTGATGCGCTTGGATGTTTCCTGGATCTGCTCGCGGATCGAATCCATGCCGCTGATCGTCTGGCGCACGATTTGCGCACCGTTCGACGCGATCTGTACCGAGCGCTGCGCCACTTCCGCGCTGTCGGCGGAGTTCTTCGACACCTGGTCGATGGACACCGCCATTTCGTTGATCTTCGACGAGGCGGAAGTGATCTGTTCGGCCTGCTGGTTGGCGGCGTCCGCCAGATGCTTGGCGGTGGCCTGGGTTTCCTGGGCGGCCGACGATACCCGCACGGCCGTCTCGTTGATGGTGGTCACCAACGAGCGCAGCGCCTCGACGGCGAAGTTCACCGAGTCCGCGATCGCGCCGGTGATGTCTTCGGTCACGGTGGCTTTCACCGTCAGGTCGCCTTCCGCGAGCGTGCCCATTTCATCCAGCAAGCGCATGATGGCCTGCTGGTTGCGTTCGTTGAGCTTGCGGCTTTCGGATGCGCGCTTGCGCTCGGCACCGATGAAGGTGAAGGCCAGCACCACCGCCAGCACCACCGCCACCACCGCGCCGAGAAGGCCCCACCACACGTTCGGGAACGGCCGTGTCTGCGGCAGTTTGCCGAGCGCATTGGAAACGCTGTTGGCCTTCAGCAATATGTCCTGCGAATCCACCGAAGCCTGGGTGGCCGCGGTCTTCACCGTCACCAGCGTCGGCGCGGCGGCGATCACCTTCTGCACCGGTGCCTCGAGGCCGGCCCACGATTTCTGCACGTCCGCGAGGATCTTGGCGGCCTCGCCCGAGGAGTCGTCGGAAAGCTGTTTCAGCGTCGCGCCGTAGTTGGTGGAGTCCAGCGCGAGGCCGTTGGCGGCGGAGGCGGAATCCGCGCCGCCCTGCAACACGTCGCCCACGCGGCGAATCAGGCGGTCGCCCGACACCAGCAGCTGCGAAGCGGTGTAGATCTGCGAAGAGGAACCCTTCGACTGCAGGATGCTGATGACCTGGTTGATCTTGGAGTTCAGGTCCGGCATCTGCTGATTGAAAGCGGCGGCCTGCGAGGCCGAATCCAGCACCGCGTCCTTGTTGGCTTCGATGTCGCCAAGGTCCTTGGTCAGGCGGTTCCACGACTGGGCGAGCGCACCCATCGGTTCGCGCACGCCGATCGCGTCGCCGTAGGCGGGCAAACCGGTCGCGGAATCACCGGCGTTCAAATGCTGCACCGCCGCCGCAATCGCGCTGCGGGTGCTGGAGAGCTCCTTGAAGGCGTCGATGTTGCCGTTGGCCGACTGCGAGGCGAAGTTCGCGACCTGCTGCGAGTTCACCTGGATCTGCGTGGTGAGCTGCGCGGCCGAACGGTCCTGGCTGTCGTGCCGGTTCAGCAGGAAGAAGTCCACGCCGGCCAGCACGATGGCCGCCAGCAGGATGACGATAAGCCAGGTCTGCAGGGACGCGCCCTTGCGGACCGCACCGGAATTCGCGCTCATGATTGCCACCTCGTTGCCATGTTTGTCGCTTGCATTGTTGATCCCCTAAATCCCCGCGTGCTGGAATTCCGGCGTACGCGTCAACTCCACCATGCTGAAACGGCCCAGCCGCACTGCGCCCACGTTGACGTTCTCGGTCACGAAGCGTGCTAGGTCGGGGTCGGCTTCGCCTTCCGCGCCCGCGCGGTCGGCATCGGTCAGGTTGCGCTGGCCGATCAATTCGTCCACCAGCAGACCGACGTTGCCGCCTGCCTGCTTGACCACCAGCACGCGCGCTCGGCCGGTGACGTGGGTACGTTGTTCGAACAGGAATTGCCTCAGGTCGACCAGCGCGATCAGGTTGCCGCGCACGTTGGCGACGCCGAGCATCCATGAACGAGTCGAAGGAATGCTGGTCACCGGCGGCGGTGACATCAGGATTTCGCTGATCTCGTCGATGCCGCTGATGAAGTGGTGCTCACCGACGCGAAAACCGATCGTGCGCAACAGGCCCGGCGCTTCAATCTGTTCTGGCACGCCGGGGTCGTGCGCAAGGCTGCGGTGCTCGTAGTCCGCCAACAGTGCGTACGCGCCCTGCGGCAGCGCCTCGGCAGCCACGCCTCCCGCCTCCGCTGCTTCGGAGCGCACGGATTCGTGTTTGCGCGGGTCCGAGCCGTGGCGGGAGTGCTTTTTGTTCATGGCTGCCTCAGCCGCCCGCGGGAAGATGCTTGTTGACGTGGGCCACCAGGTCCTTCTCGCTGACCGGCTTCACCAGCACGTCCTTGGCGCCCTGGCGCATGCCCCACATGCGATCGGTTTCCATGCTCTTGGTGGTCACGATCAACACCGGGATCGCGCTGGTTTCCGGATCCTTGGTGAGGCTGCGGGTAGCCTGGAAGCCGTTCATGCCGGGCATGATCACATCCATCAGCACCAGGTCGGGCCTGGTCTTGTGCGCGGCATCGATGCCGGCTTCGGCGGTCGCCACCGAAGTGACCTTGTGACCCGCCCGCTCCAGCGCGCCGGAAAAAATCTTCACGTCGGTGGGTGAGTCGTCGATGATCAGGATGTTTGCCATTGTTTCCCCGTGTTTGAAGCAGCGAACCGCTTGCGCGTTACTTGACGGTCGCGACGTGCTGCCGGATCGCGTCCAGCAATTCGTCGCGGGTGAAAGGTTTGGTGAGGTACTGCTCGGAACCCACGATGCGCCCGCGCGCCTTGTCGAACAGGCCATCCTTCGATGACAGCATGATCACTGGCGTCGAGCGGAACACGTGGTTGTTCTTGATCAGCGCGCAGGTCTGGTACCCATCCAGCCGCGGCATCATGATGTCCACGAAGATGATGTCCGGCCGCAGATCGGAAATCTTGGCCAAGGCCTCGAAGCCGTCGACGGCGGTCAGCACTTCCGCGCCCTCCTTTTTCAGCAGGGTTTCAGCGGTGCGGCGGATGGTCTTCGAGTCGTCGATGACCATGACCTTCAATCCGGTCAGGCCATCGTGGTTGGCGTTGTCATTCACGGTCAGGATTCCACCTCGTGAGGAGGCGGTGAGAACCCATGCAACATGGATGCCACACCGCAGTTGATTGTGACGGCGGTCAATAAAACACCCTCTCCGGTCCGTCCCCCCTGTGAGACGGATTTCGGATGCCTTCCCCGGCAAAACCGGCCGCGTGTGCCAAGATACATCATGAGGGGCCTGTGCGAATGTGAGATTGGGGGATTCCGCCCCTCGCAGACCCTTTCTTTTCACAGCCCCCGAACGACCGTTGCCAGCAATGGTTGTTCCGCCCCCTTGACTCAAGTGGCATCTTTCTCGCGTTGCCGATCGGTAATATGAACCCATGACTCTCACGGTTGCGGTGCTGATGGACCCCATCGGCACGATCCATCCCGAAAAGGACACCACCCTTGCCCTGATGCTGGAAGCGCAACGGCGTGGCCATGCGCTTCGCTACATGTTGCAGGGCGACCTCGCCGTGCGCGATGGCGCCGCCTGGGTACGACTGGCGCCCGTGGAAGTGCGCGACAACACGACCGATTGGTTTTCGGTGGGCGAAGCACGCTGGCAGCCGCTCGCGGATGGCATCGATCTCGTGCTGGCGCGCAAGGATCCGCCGTTCGACGCGCAATTCCTTTACGACACGCTGGTGCTGGACTTGGCCGCGCGGGCAGGCGTGCGGGTGATCAACAACCCCCAGGCGTTGCGTGACTTCAACGAAAAACTGGCAGCCCAATTCTTCCCGCAATGCTGCGCGCCCGCGTTGGTGGCGCGCGACCGCGGCGAATTGCGGCGCTTCGCGCGCGAGCATGGCGAAGTCGTGCTGAAGCCGCTGGATGGCATGGGCGGCCGCGGCATCTTCCGTTCGCGCGGCGACGATCCCAACCTCAACTCCATCCTGGAAACCCTCGCCGGTGACGACCGCCGCTTCGTGATGGCGCAGAAGTTCATTCCCGAAATTGCCAGGGGCGACAAACGAATCCTGATCGTGAATGGCGAACCCATTCCGTACGCGCTGGCGCGCATCCCGCAGGGCACCGATTTCCGCGGGAACCTTGCGGCAGGTGGCCGCGGCGTCGGTCAGCCGCTCTCGGAACGCGATCGCTGGATCGCGGCCGAAGTCGGTCCGGAACTCGCGCGGCGCGGCATCGTGCTGGCCGGGCTGGACGTGATCGGCGATTACCTCACCGAGGTCAACGTCACTTCGCCGACGTGCGCACGCGAACTGGACGCGCAATTCGGCCTCAACATCGCGGGCACGGTGTTCGACGCGATCGAGGCCACGCGCGCGGCATGAATGCGGTGGCATCCACTGAAGCGACGGGCTTCGGCGCCAACCATTTTGGCGCGGCCTTGCTGTTTTCGTTGATGCTGCACGCGATCCTGATCCTCGGCATCGGATTCCATTTCGCGAAACCGGCGCCCAGCCTGCCGACGCTGGACGTCACCCTGATCAACATGTCCAATGCCGAGACACCTGCGAAGGCGGATTTCCTGGCGCAAGCCAACAATGCGGGCGGCGGCAACAGCGACAAGGCGCATCGTCCTGGTGCACCTTTCTCGGGCCCACTGCCGGTCACCCAGTCCGGCGTTGCACCCAGGGAAATGTCGCCGGCCGCGCCCGCGCAGCAGACGATCAGCGGCCCGCACATCATCACCACCGCGAGCCATGCCGACGCGACGGTTTCACAGCAACGCGATACCCGCGCCGAACCGCAACCGCAGGAACAGGTCGCGCCGACCCCGGTGCGGCAGCGGCTCGAGATGGCGCGACTGGCGCAGGAAGTCCGCGATGAGCAGGAAGCGTACGCACGGCGCCCGCGCCGCAAGTATGTTTCAGCCAATACCCGAAGCATCGCCGACGCCGCCTACCAGGTCGCATGGGTGCATCGAATCGAGCGCATCGGGAATCTCAACTACCCGGATGCGGCGCGACGCCGGCACCTGCACGGCAACGTCGTCCTGAGCGTGACGATCTCGGCAGACGGACAGGTGCGCGACGTCAGCGTCAACACGAGCTCCGGGTATCGGGTCCTGGACGATGCGGCAGCGCGCATCGTGCACCTGGCAGCACCGTTTCCACCGATTCCGCGCGAGAAAGACGCGCAAGGACATCGCATCACCGAACTGGTGATCACGCGCACATGGCAATTCCTGCCCGGCAACCGGCTGCAGACGCGCGGCACCGATTCACATTGACCTGCGCCGTGCGGCATACAATCGAAGCCATGACCAAGCATTCGCCGCGCAAGACCGCAGGAGTCGACGAATCGTCCACGAACAGACCCGCGACACCTTCGCTGGCCGGCCATTTCCTGATCGCCATGCCGGGCATGGGCGATCCTAATTTTGCGCGTGGCATCACTTTCATCTGCCAGCACGACGAAGAGGGCGCGATGGGACTGGTGGTCAATCGCCTCTCCGACTACAAATTGGGCGATGTGTTGCAACAGATGCACATGCCATGCGAGCGCGTGGAAGTCGCCTCCGCTCCCGTTCTGATGGGCGGCCCCGTCCAGCCCGAACGCGGCTTCGTGCTGCACGCGCCGGGCGAACGCGAATGGGATTCGAGTTACCGCGTCAACGACATGCTCGCGGTGACCACCTCGCGCGACATCCTCGCCGCCATGGCCGACGGCGAAGGTCCGCCACGGGTACTCGTGACCCTGGGTTACGCGGGCTGGGGTGCGGGTCAACTGGAACAGGAATTGCGCGACAACGCGTGGCTCACGGTGCACGCCGACGATCGCATCCTTTTCGAGACGCCGCTGGACGACCGCTGGAACGCCGCGATAGCGCTGGTCGGAATCAATCCGGCGAACCTGACGTCCTATTCCGGCCGCGCATGACCGCCCCCTTCGAAACGAAAGGGGTCGCGCAGTGCCACGCGCGCGGCGCTGGGCACAGCGCGGGGGAATGTTCGCCATCCTGGAAACAACAGACATCCACCTCGTTCGCGCTGCGCGCGTGTCCGCTTCGCTCTGCCCTTCGCAAGCGAAGGAAGAAAAACGCATGACCAGATGCGTTTTGGGTTTCGACTACGGCGCCCGCTGCATCGGCGTGGCCAGCGGCAACAGCATCAGCCGCTCCGCACGTCCACTGGCAGCGCTCGCCGCGCGCGCGGGCCAACCCGACTGGTCGCGCGTCGACGCGTTGTTGGCGGAATGGAAACCCGATGCGCTGATCGTGGGCCTGCCGTTGACGCTGGACGGTGGCGAACAAGCCGCCACGCGAAGTGCGCGCGCGTTCGCCGATGCATTGGCCGAACACAGCAAATTGCCCGTGCACATGGTGGACGAACGCCACACCTCCCAGGAAGCCGCGCGCCGGTTCGCCGCGCGACGCGCGGCCGGTTCCGCACGCCGCCGCGATGCCGCAAACATCGATTCGCTGGCCGCCGCCGTTATCCTAGAGGGCTGGCTGACCCAAACGCACCTCGAACGCGAATAACTGCCACGCTCTGGATTCAGGATCGAAGCGGCTGTTCTGAAAGTCGGGCCGCGGAGCTCTTGGCCATGGATGGCGGCTGTAAAGGCCGTTCTGGTCTGCCGAACTTCAAGACTTCCATTACAGCCGATCGATTCGGCGACGCCGCGATCAGGGATGATCGCAAAGGGATTTCGATGCGCCATCTGCTGACCCTCGAAGAACTGGAGCGCACTGCACTCACCCGCTTGCTGGATCGCGCCGAACGTTTCCGCACCGAGGGTGCGCCGCGCGAACTCCTGGCCGGCCGCACCGTGCTGACATTGTTCTTCGAACCTTCCACGCGCACGCGCACCTCGTTCGTGCTGGCATCGAAACGCTTGGGCGCGGACACGCTCAATTTCAACCTGTCACATTCCTCCACCAGCAAGGGCGAAAGCCTGCTCGATACCTTGCACACGCTGGAGGCGATGGGCCTCGACGCGCTGGTGGTGCGGCACAACGAAAACGGCATGCCCGCATACCTGGCGCAACACGCGAATTCCCACGTGTCGATCATCAATGCAGGTGACGGCACCCATGCGCACCCGACTCAGGGCTTGCTGGATGCACTGACGATCCGTCAGCGCCGCCGCGATCTTGAAAACCTGCACGTCGTTATCTGCGGCGACATCCGGCATTCGCGCGTCGCACGCTCCGATGCGCGCGCGCTGCACACGCTGGGCGTGCGCGATATCCGCCTATGCGCGCCGCGCGCGATGCTGCCGGAATCGCCGGATGATTTTCCGGATTGTGCGTCCACGGAAGACTTTGACGCCGCACTCGCCGGCGCCGACGTCGTGATCATGCTGCGCATCCAGAGGGAACGCATGGCTGCCGCGCAGTTTCCGGAAGCCGCCGATTACCACGCGCGCTACGGTCTGGACACGCGCCGCTTGGCGCTCGCCAAACCCGACTGCCAAGTGCTGCATCCGGGCCCGATCAATCGCGGCATCGAGATCGCGCCCGAAGTCGCCGACGGCGCGCAATCGCGAATCCTCGACCAGGTGGCGAACGGCGTCGCGACGCGCATGGCGGTGCTGGCGGAGCTGCTCGCCACGCCAGCATAATCCGCCTCCAGCTTCGGGGAACAAGGAGAAACCCATGCGTCCAGTCCTGCGCCGGGCCGCACTTGCAGGTGCCTGCGTTTCCGCACTCGTGCTCGCCGGTTGCGGCAACCACGTCGCTTCCAACGCACCCATCACGTTCGCGCCCGCGGACACGCCGTACCTGTTCGCCAATACCAAGGGCGTTCCCGAGGACATCGCGGACGCGTGGGGCCAGGCCAATGACGAACTGATGTCGATGCGGATCCAGCAGCTCGGCCAGTTCGCCAATGCCTTCGGTCAAAGGGATCCCGAGGTTGCGACGGTACTGAATGCGGTCAAGGACGAATTGGCCAACGTGCATTCCGCGAAAGAGCTTGCACAAACCACCGGCCTTTCGCGATCCGCCCTTTACGCGTTCTACGGCATCGGCGACGTGCCGGTGATGCGCATCGAATTGGCCTCGCCGGACGCCTTCAAGGCATTCTGGGCGCGCGTGGAAAAACGCGCGGGCGTGACCACGCCGGTCGCCACGCTCGGCAAGCAAAGCTACTGGATGATCGGCGGCACAAACGCCAAGCTGCATTTGCTCGTGGCCATCGAAGACAAGCAGCTAGTGGCGACCTTGGCACCCGCCAACGCCAATGAAGACCTTCTGAAACGGCTGCTGGGCCTGGCCAAGCCTTCCAGCAACGCGGTGGATCGACTGGCGCGCATCGACAGCGACAACGGTTACGGCGAGTACGGATCGGGATTCGTCGACCTGCCGAAGCTGTTCGCGAACATGTTCGATGGCAAGGACGCAGTCACCCGCGAATTCGCCAGGGATCTCGGCGGTGATGCTGCGGCCAACCCGGCGTGCGCGAGCGAGTTCGCATCGCTGGCAGGCCAGGCCCCGCTCGCGAGCGTGGGCTTCACCACCTATACCGCGAAGGAAATCCGCGGCGGCGTCGACGTGCAGTTGTCGCCCGGCCTGCTGGGTGCGCTGACCGCGCTGAAGCAGCCGGTGCCGGGCATGGATGGAAAGGCCGATCAGTCCATGTTTGACATGGTGCTCGCGCTGCCGCTGCGGAAATGGCAGGCTTTCATCAAGGGCCGTGCGGAAGCAGCAGCGGCCAAAACCTACAAGTGCCCGGCGTTGCAGTCGCTCAACAAGTTTGCGCAGACCGCCGCCAATCCGCCCGTGCAGATGCCGCCGGAAGCGGCATCGATGCTCGGGTTCCGCTTGGTGCTGGACAGGTGGGACATCGGCCCACAGATCGCCGGCCGCATGCTGGTCGCCAGCTCGAATCCAGCCGGGCTTGCACAGAAGATCCAGCAAACCATGCCGCAGTTCGCGTTGAAGAGCATTCCAGTCGACGGCAAGCCGGTGGCCTTCGACCTGCCGCCCAGGCTCCAGGCCACGCTGGGCGGCGGCAACCAGGGCTGGATCGCGGCCAACTCGAACGCACTCGCGGTCGGTATCGGCGACGGAGAAGAAACCCAACTCGGGAGTGCGCTGAACGCACCCGCGGGCAATGGCGACACGCTGTTGCGGATGCACTTCGACGGCAAGATGTACCCGCTGCTGGGCAGCTGGATTTCACGTTTCGCGGCGGCGATGCCCGCCACCAGCCAAACGCAGGTACGACAGGAAGTCGCGGCGTTCGACCTGATGGGCAAGATGATCCAGTCGGCCGACATGGACGTGAAGATCGACGCCAGGGGCTTGCACATCGACAGCGTCGTGCGGCACCGCTGACAGCCGCGCTCGCGCGCCGCAGTAAAGGGTCAAGGGTAAAGTCGGCGGCTGCGCCGCCTGTAAAGGGTAAGAGAAAGGCAAAAGTGCGCGGTTGCAGCTCTCCGTTTGACTCTTTACAGCTCGCGCAGCGAGCGACTTTCTCTTTACTCCTTGCAGCGAACGCAGTGGGCAAAAGCGCCGAAGGCGCGACTAAAGCCGGTGCCCCTTCTCGGCGGTCTCCACCAGCTCGACGTCGCCGAGGCCCTGCGACAGTGAGTGCGCGTCGCCGCCCTGCGCCAGCTTGATCGCAAGACGCACCTCGTTGGCGGAATCGGCGTAGCGCAACGCGTCCTCGTAACTGATGTGGCCGGCGTGATACAGCTCTACCAGGTTCTGGTCGAACGTGCACATGCCGAGGTTGGTGGACTGCTTCATCACGTCCTTGATCTTGTGGACCTCGCCCTTGCGAATGTAGTCCTGCACCAGCGGCGTGCCCAACAGCACCTCCATCGCCACGCGCCGGCCCTTGCCGTCGGGCGTCGGGATCAACTGCTGCGCGACGATGCCTTTCAGGTTCAGCGAAAGGTCCATGTAAAGCTGGTCGCGCACGTCCTCGGGGAAGAAGTGGACGATGCGCTCCAGCGCCTGGTTGGCGTTGTTGGCGTGCAACGTGCACAGCACCAGGTGACCCGTTTCGGAAAAGTGGATCGCGTACTCCATCGTTTCGCGGGTGCGCACCTCGCCGATCAGGATCACGTCCGGCGCCTGGCGCAGCGTGTTCTTGAGTGCGTTTTCCCAGCTGTCGGTATCGATGCCAAGTTCGCGCTGGGTGATGATGCAGCCCTCATGCTTGTGCACGTATTCGATCGGATCCTCGACCGTGATGATGTGACCCGTCGAATTCTGGTTGCGGTAACCGACGATCGAGGCCAGCGAAGTGGATTTGCCCGCGCCGGTGGCGCCCACGAAGATCACGATGCCACGCTTGGTCATCGCGAGCTGCTTGACGATCGGCAGCAGGTTCAGCTCCTCGACGGTAGGAATCTTGGATTCGATCCGACGCAGCACCATGCCGACGCAATTGCGCTGGTAGAAGCACGACACGCGGAAGCGGCCGACGCCCGCGACGCCGATGGCGAACTGGCATTCGTGGGTTTTCTCGAATTCCTCACGCTGGATCGGATTCATCACGTTGAGCACCATGTCGCGCGCTTCCTGCGGGCTCAGGGGTGCCTGCGTGATCGGCACGATGCGGCCGTGGACCTTGATGGACGGCGCGACGCCGGCCGTGATGAAAAGGTCCGACGCCTTCTTGTGCACCATCAACTTGAGGAAAGATGTGAAATCGACTGCGCTCATGGGTTTGCTCCCGGGGTCAATGGATCCCGCGATCTAAAACTGGAAAACTCGCCGCATCCTGCGGCTCGCCCTTCGGGCCATCGGCTTTGCCGATGTTCGCTCCGGCATCCTGCCTTCGCAGTCCATGTCAGCACACGTCCATGTGCTGCACGGGATGAGTGCATCCTGCACTCACTTGAATGTTTCTTTCACCTTGGCGCGCAACAGCGCATCCTGGCGCGTGATGAGGCCGCGCCGCACCAGATCCTGCAGGCATTGGTCCATGGTCTGCATGCCGAACTGCTGACCGGTCTGGATGGACGAATACATCTGCGCCACCTTGTCCTCGCGGATCAGGTTCCGGATCGCCGGAATGCCGACCATGATTTCCCAAGCCGGCACGCGGCCGCCGCCGACCTTTTTCAGGAGGGTTTGCGTGATGACCGCGCGCAGCGATTCCGACAACATCGAACGCACCATCGGCTTCTCGCCGGCGGGAAACACGTCGATGATGCGGTCGATGGTCTTGGCCGCCGAGTTGGTGTGCAGCGTGGCGAACACCAGATGTCCGGTTTCCGCGGCGGTCAGCGCCAGGCGGATGGTTTCGATGTCGCGCATTTCGCCGACCAGGATGTAGTCCGGGTCTTCGCGCAGTGCCGAACGCAGCGCCTCGTTGAAGCCGTGGGTGTCGCGGTGCACCTCGCGCTGGTTGATCACGCATTTCTGCGCGGTGTGCACGAATTCGATCGGGTCCTCGATGGAGAGGATGTGCCCGAAGTGGTTCTTGTTGACGTAGTCGACCATGGCCGCGAGCGTGGTCGATTTGCCGGAACCGGTTGGCCCGGTGACCAGGATCAGACCCTGCGGCTGCTCGATCAGATCCTTGAAAATCTTGGGTGTACCCAGGTCTTCCAGGGTCCATACCTCGGCGGGAATGGTGCGAAACACCGCGCCCGCACCACGATTCTGGTTGAAGGCATTGACGCGAAAGCGCGCGAGGCCGGGAATCTCGAACGAGAAGTCGACTTCCAGGAATTCTTCGTAATCACGCCGCTGCTTGTCCGACATGATGTCGTACACGAGTGCGTGCACCTGCTTGTGCTCGAGGGCGGGCAGGTTGATGCGGCGGATGTCGCCGTCGACCCGGATCATGGGCGGCAGTCCCGCCGACAGGTGCAAGTCCGAAGCCTTGTTCTTGACCGAAAAGGCCAACAGTTCGGCGATATCCATCAACCCCCTCCAAGAATGCGCGCACCATCTCGGCGCGACGGCCGCAGACGGCCCCACTGTACCCCAATTCTTGCAAATTCCGTTCCAGCAAGGGCCGCAACCCAAGCCGGAATCGAGTATACGCCAGTGCTGTTTGCGGGAATGCAACGGAGCCGGCAGTTCCCGCGCCGCCCGGATTAGGGCCTGTCAACAGACCCTAGCCCTGTGTCTCGCCGCCGCCGAAATCCAGGGTCGCAACGGTCCCCCGCTCGGCACGCGGCTCCAGCGATACCCGCCAACCATAGAGCTCGCATAACCGGCGCACGATGGCGAGGCCCAACCCGGCACCCTTTACGGTCTCGCCCTCCCCGCGCACACCCCGTTCGAACAGATGCTCGGCGTCCTCGGCCTTGATGCCTTGGCCGGTGTCCTCGATCCGGACACGCCCGGCCTGCACGCGCACCACGATCTCTCCCTCCTGGGTGTATTTGCAGGCGTTGCCTACCAGATTGCCCAACGCCACCGCCACCACCGAGGACGGCGCCTCCACCGTGACCGGCGATTCGATTTCGGCGCGCAATTCGATCGTTTTGCGGCCCAGATCCGGACGATGGGTATCGACGACTTCCTCCACCACCCTGGCGACGTCGGTGGTTTCACCATCGACCGGGCCCGATCGTTCGGCGCGCGACAGCAACAGCAATGCCTGGGTCAGCTCGGTGGATTGGCGCACGGCGCGCGCGATTCTCTGCAAGCGGATGTGCAGTTTTTCAGGAAGGTCGGGCGTTGCCAGCAGCAGCTCGGTCGTGCTGGCGATCACCGCCAACGGCGTGCGCAATTCGTGGCTGACGTCGGAATTGAATTCACGGTCACGCTGGATCAGTGCACTCTGGCGCTGCGCATAATCATCCAGCGCCGCGGCCAGCTCGCCCACTTCATCTTCCGCGAAGTGCGGTGCCAGCGGTTCCAGTTTGCGGCCGCTGCGGAATGCCCGCAGGCGTTGCGCGAGGTCGGTGACCGGGCGCATGACGCGCCGCGAAAGCCAGTAGCCCAGCGCGAACGACAACAAGGTGAACAACAGCACGGCGGTGATCAGGCTGGTGACCAACTGGCGCTTGCCGACGCTCTCGCGGCTGATGTCGT
>Ga0207640_10000520_pt1 | contig 23233 bp, 20 predicted proteins | sample KBSCornC42_FD_184300 | JGI IMG/M metagenome (GOLD analysis project Ga0207640, IMG submission 184300) | Corn rhizosphere microbial communities from Kellogg Biological Station, Michigan, USA - KBS Corn C4-2 (SPAdes) (version 2) | ecosystem: Host-associated > Plants > Roots > Rhizosphere > Soil ... | reverse complement strand
TGCTGGAGAAGCGCGTCAGCCTGAACGTCACGCCGGAAGCGCGGCGCTGGCTGGCCGAGCACGGGTTCGACACGCAGATGGGCGCGCGGCCGATGGCAAGGCTGATCCAGGACAAGGTGAAGCGTGCCATCGCCGACGAGTTGCTGTTCGGCAAGCTTGCCGACGGAGGCAAGGTCAACCTGGACGTCAACGAAGGCGAGCTGAGCGTCGATACCGAGTCGCCGGAAAAACTGCCGGCGGTGGTCGAGTAGTCCGGCACGCTTCATCGCCGATGATGAAAAAGAAACGGCGGCCGAAGGCCGCCGTTTTCATGGCGTGTACATTCCGCCGGCGCGTCACTTCATCCGATAGGTGATGCGCCCCTTGGTGAGGTCATAAGGCGTCATTTCGACCTTCACCTTGTCGCCGGTGAGGATGCGGATGTAGTGCTTGCGCATGCGTCCGGAGATGTGCGCGGTGACGACGTGCCCGTTTTCCAGCTGCACGCGGAACATGGTGTTGGGCAGGGTTTCCTGCACCGTGCCTTCCATTTCGATGACGTCGTCTTTGGCCATGGGTTGCGCTTGGCGCGATTCGTTAAACCGTGCATTCTGCCACGACGCGGGCTTCCGCGAAAGCACCCGGCTTCGACGCAGCGGTCCGCAACGCCTTGCCGATGTCGATCGATTCGGCGGTCGGCCCAGGCGACGCGACGGTCGTGCGCTGCGCCATGCTAAATTGATGCGCATTTCCGTCAGGCATGTCATGCGCGTCGTTTGCGTCCATCCAGCCCGCGATCCGGTTCCCTGCGGCGCGGGTCCCGTGCATATCGGCAGTGCACCGGACAATGACATCGTGCCCGTCGGGTCTGGCGTCGATCCACACCATGTCGCGCTGACCGCCGATGCGCGGGGCCTTCTGCTGGCCGTGCGGCCTGGTTGCCAGCGCGTGTACGTCAACGCGCGCGCCGTGCGCGAGAAGGCGCTGCTTCGCTATGGCGACACCGTGACGCTGGGCGCGAACAAATTCCTGCTGGCAGCCGACGCGGCACCGGTGGAAATTCGGGACGTGGGCGACGCGGTCGCCTATCCCGGCCAGGCAGGTTTGCGGGTCATGTCGGGCGCGGCATCAGGTCAGTTGCTGCCGGTCGCGCCGGAACTGCGGCTGGGCGCGGGCAGTCGGCATTTCGGCGACCTGTCGTACGCCTGCCGCGTGGCGCAGACGGAAGAAGGATTGGTATTCGAATCCGAAAGTGCCGCGCCACGCGTCAACGGCTGGCGCTGCCAGCGCGTCCTCCTGTCGCCCGGCGACCAGATCGTGCTGGGCGAACACAGGTTCGTCGTCGAGGCACCCGGATTGCAGTGCGTGGCCCATGCCATCGCCCAACCCGTACCCGAAGCCCCCATTCCGGAACCGGAACCCGACGATGCACCGCACTCCGAAATCTGGTGGCTGATCGCCGCGGCGGTCGTGCTTGCCGGACTCATCGCACTGTTTTTGTATTTTCGCTGGTAATCCCGTCCTTGCAGGAACCTTGAACCATGTCGCGAGCGTGGAACTTCAGTGCCGGCCCGGCCGCGATGCCGGAAGACGTGTTGAAACGCGCCCAGCAGCAACTGCTGGAATGGAACGGCGCGCGCGCATCGGTGATGGAGGTGAGCCATCGCGGCAAGGCGTTCATGGAGATGGCGGCGCGCGTCGAAGCCGACCTGCGCGAGCTGCTGGACATTCCGTCGAACTACAAGGTGCTGTTCCTGCAAGGTGGCGCGACCCAGCATTTCGCGCAGGTGCCGATGAACATTGCGGCCGACGGCCAGCGCGCCGATTACATCGTCAACGGACACTGGGGCGAGAAGGCGGCCAGCGAAGCCACGCTGTACGCGGCGCCGCACGTGGCCGCGACTTCGAAGGGCGGCGGATACCGGTCCATCCCGGAACGCGCGGGCTGGGACCTCGATCCCAGGGCCGCGTACGTGCACATCACCACCAATGAAACCATCCACGGCGTCGAGATGCGCGACATTCCCGACGTCGGTGCCGTGCCGCTGGTGGCCGACATGTCGTCGGACATCCTGTCGCGCCCCATGGACGTCTCCAAGTTCGGGCTGATCTACGCGGGCGCGCAGAAGAACATCGGTCCGTCCGGGTTGGTGGTGATGATCGTGCGCGAAGATCTGCTGCAACGCCATCCGCGTCCGCTGCCGCGCATCTTCCGCTATGCCGAATACGCCGCCGCGGATTCCATGTTGAACACGCCCAACACCTGGGGCTGGTATCTCGCCGGCCTGACTTTCCAGTGGTTGAAGGAGCAGGGCGGGCTCGCTGAAATGGGCCGGCGCAATCTGGCCAAGGCCGAATTGCTGTACCAAGCCATCGACGGTTCCGGCGGGTATTACCGGAACGAGGTTGATCCCGTGGCACGTTCCCGGATGAACGTGATCTTCAATCTGCCTGACGTCGTGCTTGAACCTGTGTTTGTCACCGAAGCTGCTGAAGCCGGGCTGCTGGCGTTGAAAGGCCATCGTGCCCTGGGTGGCATTCGTGCTTCCATCTACAACGCCATGCCGATCGAAGGTGTGCGTGCCTTGTGCGACTTCATGGCGGAGTTCCGGCGCACCCATGGCTAACTCCCAGCGTTCACGCAAGCCAGAGCCAGTGTTCGATGCTTCGCGCCTGGTCAACGCCGCGACCGCGAAGCTGCGCGCCTACGATCCTGGCCACGACCTGCCGGCATTGCGATCGCGCTTTGGCGCGGCGATCGCGGAATTGGGTTCGAACGAGAATCCGCTCGGCCCAAGCCCGCGCGCACTGAAGATCATGCGTGCGGCACTGGGCGAAACGTTCCGCTATCCCGATCCGCGTGGCATGCAGCTGAAGCGGGCTTTGGCGGAGCATCTTGCCGTCGATGTGGAACGCATTTCGCTGGGCAACGGTTCACATGAACTGCTGATGTTGCTGGCGCAATGTTTCGCGGACGCGAAACACTCGATCGTATTTTCGCAGTTCGGCTTCGCGGTATTTCCAATCGCGACCGCCGCGGCCGGTGCGCGTGCGATCCGCGTACCCGCATTGCCACGCAGTCATCGCAGCGCGCCGTACGGACACGATCTCGATGCGATGGCCAGGGCAATCCGCGCCAACACGCGCGTCGTCTACCTCGCGAATCCCAACAATCCGACCGGAACCTGGTTCGACGATGCTGCGTTGGCGGCATTCCTGAAGAAGGTGCCGCGCAACGTGCTGGTGGTGGTGGACGAGGCTTATCACGAGTACGTGGACGCGCCGGGGCTCACGACCGCGCTGGGATTTGCGGCCAAGCATCCGAATCTCGTCGTCACCCGCACGTTCTCGAAGGCGTACGGCATGGCAGGCGTGCGCGTGGGTTACCTGGTTGCACATACGGACGTCGTGGCGATGCTTGAACGCTTGCGCGAATCGTTCAACGTCAACAACGTGGCGCTGGCAGGCGCCACCGCGGCGCTGGCCGACAAGCCATGGCTGGCGAAGGCGCGCGCGTTCAACCGAGCGGAACGCGAGTGGCTGCGTGAAGAGTTGTTGGAGCGGGGCTATCGCTGCCTGCCGTCGCAGACCAATTTCCTGTTGTGCGTATTGCCGCGCGATGCAGTCAAACTGGAACACCACTTGTTCGAACGCGGCGTGATCGTGCGCCCGATGGGCGGCTACGGCTTGCCACGCGCGCTGCGCGTCAGCGTGGGCAGCCGCGCCGAAAACCGGCGGTTGCTCAAGGCGCTGCCGTGAGCATGCAATTGGATTGGATCAGCTCGCCGGCGCACGAATTGCGCGGCGACGTTTGCGTACCCGGTGACAAATCCGTTTCGCACCGCGCCATCATGCTGTCCGCGCTGGCCGAGGGGATCTCGCGCATCACGGGGTTCCTGGAAGGCGAAGATACCCGCGCCACCACGCGCATCTTCGAACAGATGGGCGTTCGCATCGAAGCGCCGTCGCCGGGCGAACGCGTCGTGCATGGCGCCGGTCTGCGCGGTTTGCGTGCGCCGAATGATCCGCTCGACTGCGGCAATTCCGGTACCGCGATGCGCCTCCTGTGCGGTGTGCTGGCGGGGCAGGCATTCGATTCGGTGCTGAGCGGCGACGAATCGTTGTGCAAACGTCCGATGCGGCGCGTGACCGAGCCGCTGGCCTCGATGGGTGCATCCATCGAAACTGCCGAAGGTGGCGCATCACCGCTGCATGTTCGCGGCGGACGAAGGCTCCGCGGCATCGACTACGCGTCGCCTGTCGCCAGCGCGCAGGTGAAATCGGCGGTGTTGCTGGGGGGCTTGTACGCCGACGGCGAAACCAGCGTCAGCGAGCCACGGCCGACGCGCGACTACACCGAACGGATGCTTGCGGCTTTCGGCTGGCCGGTCGTATTCGAGCCGGGCAGGGCGCGGCTGTCAGGTGGGCACGCTTTGCGCGCAATCGAAATCGCGGTACCGGCAGACTTTTCTTCGGCTGCTTTCTTCATCGTGGCCGCGACCCTTGTTTCGGGTTCCGAACTGGTGCTTCGCGGTGTCGGAATGAACCCGCGGCGCGTCGGCCTGCTGCAGGTGTTGCGCGCGATGGGGGCGGACATTACCTCAGAAAATCGCCACGAAGCGGGTGGTGAACGGGTTGCGGATCTCGTCGTGCGCCATGCGCCGTTGCGCGGCATCGAAGTGCCGACGGAACACGTCGCCGACATGATCGACGAGTTCCCCGCACTGTTCGTCGCGGCGGCGTGCGCGGAAGGAAGCACCGCCATTCGCGGTGCGGAGGAACTGCGGGTGAAGGAGTCCGATCGCATCGCCGTGATGACCGCAGGTTTGCGCGCGCTGGGTGCACGCGTCGAGGAAACTTCCGACGGCGCGGTGATCGAAGGCGGTGCGTTGCGCGGCGGCACCGTGGAATCGCGGGGCGACCATCGTTGCGCGATGGCGTTCGCCGTGGCGGGCGCCATCGCGGGCAGCGCGGTCACGATTCGCGATTGCGCCAATGTCGCGACTTCGTTTCCGGGGTTCGTCGAAATGGCGAACGGCTGCGGGCTGACGGTGCACGCAGCGTGAGCCGAACGGGCATCCGCTAAAATTCGCTGGATGACGACGAACGATTCCGTGCCGGTACTGACCATCGATGGCCCCTCCGGCTCCGGCAAAGGCACCATCGCCCGCGCCGTGGCGGATCGACTGGGCTGGCACATGCTGGATTCCGGTGCGATCTACCGCGCGGTCGGTTATGCGGCGGGCGCGAAGGACCTGGATGTTTCCGACGCCCAGGCCGTCGCACGTTGCGCGGCGGGGACCCGCATCGAGTTCCGTGATCCCGGCAACGGCGGCGACACCCGGGTCCTCATCGACGGCGAGGACGCTACAGACGCGATCCGCACCGAAACCGCGGGCGCGGCGGCTTCGGCCATCGCGGCGCTGCCGGAGGTGCGAAAAGCCTTGGTAGACAAGCAGTTGGCGTTTCGCCAGCCGCCGGGTCTCGTGGCCGACGGACGCGATATGGGCACCGTGATTTTTTCGGAGGCGCGGTTCAAGGTGTTCCTGACCGCCAGCGCCGCCGAACGGGCGGAAAGACGCTATAAGCAGTTGAAGTCAAAGGGACTTGACGTTACACTAGCCAGCCTTTTGCACGAAATCGAGCTGCGTGACGCGCGTGACGCGTCGCGCACGGTCGCGCCGTTGCGACCGGCTGCCGACGCCGTGGTGATCGACACCACCGGGCAGCCGATTCCAATGGTCGTGGACCGGGTGCTCGCGGTCGTGCGGAAGGTTTGATTGCAACAACGTGCCGCGTTCGCGCGGTTTTCCCAACCGGATGCATCGATGCATCCCCCAACCGGCGGATCGTCGCCTGTGGAATCGACATCAATGGAACTTGCAGGCCTCGCGATCCAATCCCAACCTGGAATCCTCATGACCGAAAGTTTTGCCGAACTCTTTGAACAGAGCCAGTCGCTGGCCAAATTGAAACCCGGAGCCATTGTCTCCGGCATCGTCGTCGAGATCCGCCCCGATGTGGTGGTGGTGAACGCCGGACTGAAATCGGAAGGCATCGTGCCGATCGAACAGTTCCGCAACGAGGCTGGCGAACTCGAAGTCGAGCTTGGCGACGAAGTCAAGGTCGCACTGGATGCGATCGAGGACGGTTTCGGCGAAACCAAGCTGTCACGCGAGAAGGCCAAGCGCTCGATGGTGTGGGACGAACTCGAGCAGGCATTCGAAGGCCAGGAAGCCATCACCGGCCGCATCAACGGCAAGGTCAAGGGCGGCTTCACCGTCGACATTCGCGACGTCCGCGCGTTCCTGCCGGGTTCGCTGGTGGACGTGCGCCCGGTGCGCGATCCGGCCTATCTCGAAGGCAAGGACCTGGAATTCAAGATCATCAAGCTCGACCGCAAGCGCAACAACGTGGTGGTCAGCCGCCGCGCGGTGGTCGAGAGCGAGCATTCCGAGGAGCGCGAACAGCTGCTGGAGAAACTGCAGGAAGGCGCGATCCTGCACGGCGTGGTCAAGAACCTCACCGATTACGGCGCGTTCGTGGACCTCGGCGGCATCGATGGCCTGCTGCACATCACCGACATGGCGTGGAAGCGCGTGCGGCATCCGTCGGAAGTGGTCAACGTGGGCGACGAACTCGACGTGCGCGTGCTGAAGTTCGACCGCGAGCGCAACCGCGTCTCGCTGGGCCTGAAGCAGCTCGGCGACGATCCGTGGGTCAGCATCACCCGCCGTTATCCGTCCGGCACCCGCCTGTTCGGCAAGGTTTCCAACGTCACCGATTACGGCTGCTTCGTGGAGCTGGAGCCGGGCGTGGAAGGCCTGGTGCACGTGTCCGAGATGGACTGGACCAACAAGAACGTCAATCCGGCCAAGGTGGTGCAGGTCGGCGACGAAGTGGAAGTGATGGTGCTGGACGTCGACGAAGAGCGTCGCCGCATTTCTCTGGGCATGAAGCAAACCCAGTCGAACCCGTGGGAAGCCTTCGCCGCGATGTTCAAGAAGGGCGACAAGGTCCACGGCGCGATCAAGTCGATCACCGACTTCGGCATCTTCGTGGGCCTGGATGGTGGCATCGATGGCCTGGTGCACCTGTCCGACATTTCCTGGCAGGGCAATGGCGAAGAACTCGTCCGCGACTTCAAGAAGGGCGAGGAAGTCGACGCGGTGGTGCTGGCGGTCGATCCGGAACGCGAGCGCATCAGCCTCGGCATCAAGCAGCTCGAGCAGGATCCGTTCGGTCAGTTCATGGCCGCGAATCCCCGCGGCGCGACCCTCACCGGAACCGTGAAGGAAGTCGACGCCAAGGGCGCCGTGATCGACCTGGCCGATGGCATCGAGGGCTATCTCTCGGCGCGCGATTTCTCCAAGGATCGCATAGACGATCTCAGCCAGCACCTCAAGGTGGGCGAGCAGGTGGAAGCCAAGTTCACCGGCATGGACCGCAAGGGCCGCATGTTGGCGCTTTCGATCCGCGCCAAGGACGAGGACGAGATGGCCGAAACCCTGTCCGAGTACCAGAACCAGCACGCCGAACGCGGCACGACCAAGCTGGGGGCGCTGCTCAAAGAGCAGTTGAACAAATCCGAGTAAGCCTATATAAGGTCTTGGGTTTTTTCTGAAAAGACGGAACCGCCCGCGCTGCGGGCGGTTCCTGGTCAGGGGACCGCGTATGCGGATTCGCATTCGCCCTTCCGCAAGGTAGTCGTACGTTGCCATCGATGACCAAATCCGAATTGATTGCCGCGCTCGCGGAGCGCCAGAAGCATTTGGCGTTCGCCGATGTCGAACTCGCGGTGCGCAACGTCATCGAGCAGATGAGTGGCGCGCTTGCGATCGGCGACCGCATCGAGATCCGCGGCTTCGGCAGTTTCTCGCTGCATTACCGTCCGCCGCGCACGGGCCGCAATCCGAAAACCGGCACTGCCGTGGCGCTGCCCGGCAAGTACGTCCCGCATTTCAAGCCGGGCAAGGAATTGCGGCAGCGGGTGAACGGGGGCGCCGCAGCCTAGCGGGTCCAGGCGCTGGCTGGCATGAACAGCAGGTGCATTCCGGTGGAAGCCGCCATCCGCCGAAGCCGTGACAATGATCCGGGTTCGCCTTCTTCCGTGCGGCAACCGAGGTAACGGTGACAAGCCCTTTCGATCCCCTCTGGTTGTTGTTTCTCATCCCCGTGCTGGTGCTCGCGGGCTGGCTTGGCTGGATCATCGGCCGCCAGGCGATCGCACGCCGTTCGGGTGCCCGGGTTACCGAACTCTCCTCACACTACTTTCGCGGCCTCAACTACCTGCTCAACGAGCAGCCGGACAAGGCCATCGAAGTTTTCATGAAACTGGCCGAGTTCAATCGCGACACGGTGGAGACCCACCTCGCGCTGGGCAATCTGTTTCGCCGCCGCGGCGAAGTGGATCGCGCGATCCGGGTGCACCAGCACCTGGTGAGTCGTTCCAACCTCTCCGAAGCCGAGCGCACCGTCGCGCTGCTGGAGCTGGGCGAGGACTACATGCGTGCCGGCTTGCTGGATCGCGCCGAAGCGCTGTTCGATGACCTGGTCGCGATGGATGCGCACGCGCCGTCGGCGCTGCGGCACCTGATCGCGATCTACCAGCACGAACGCGACTGGCACAAGGCGATCGGCCATGCGCGCCGGCTGGAAAAGATGACCGGCGAATCGCAGACCGCGACCATCGCGCAATTCCAGTGCGAGCTGGCCGAGCAGTCGCGCCAGCATGGCGCGCGCGCCGAAGCGCGGGCGTACCTGGAAGAAGCGTTCGCCAGCCAGCCAGGTTGCGTGCGCGGCTACATGATCGGCGGCCACCTGTTCGCGGAAGATGGACGCTGGAACGAAGCCGTGGTCGCGTTCGAACAAGCGGTCGATGCGGACGTCGATTTCGTGCCGGAAATCCTGCCGCCGCTGCTGGATGCCTACGCGCACGCGGGCGAAATGGACCGCGCCGAAAAATTCCTCGTACATGTAATCGAGCGCTACCACGGCATCACGCCCGTGCTGGCGTTGACCGATCTCTACCAGAAGCGCGAGGGCGAGCGCGCCGCCATCGAATTCCTGACCGGCCAGTTGCGCCAGCGGCCTTCGGTGCGCGGGATGATGGCGCTGATCGATGCGACCATGTCGCGCGCCGAGGGCGAAGCGCGCGAGAACTTCCTGATCCTGCGCGACCTCACCCACAAGCTGCTGGAAGGCCGCGCCATGTATCGCTGCAACCATTGCGGCTTCGGCGCCAAGGCGCATCACTGGCAGTGCCCCAGTTGCAAGAGTTGGGGAACCGTCAGGCCGATCCACAGCGTCGTCAGCGAGTGACCATGGGCGCCGCGTATGGCACCGCGGTCATCGTTGCGCTGGCGATCACTGCGGGGTGCGCGCTACTGCTCTCGCTCGCATTCACCGGTGCGGCACTGGCCTACGCGCGTCGTCGCGGTTTGCTGGACCAGCCTGGCAAGCGTCGCTCGCACACGCAGGCGACACCGCGCGGCGGCGGCATCGGCATTGTCGCGGCGGTAGTGCTGGCGGGGATGTCGGCGTGGTGTCTGCTCGATCGTTTGTTGTCGTGGACGCAACCCGCCGCGGTCGCCGCGGCGGTACTGGCGGTCGCACTGATCGGCTGGCGGGACGATCACCAGCCGCTGCCGGTGGTGCCGCGGCTGCTCGTGCACGCCGTTGCCGCGTTGCTGGTCGGGTTCGCCGCACTTGCACCATGGGCGGGGCGCGATCCGGCACTCTGGTGGCTATTGCTTCCGCTGGTGCCGGTGCTGATCGGCTTCATCAATGCGCACAATTTCATGGATGGCATCGACGGCATCCTTGGCCAACAAGGGCTGTTCGTGATGCTGGGCTTGGGTGCGCTGGCGGCGTGGCATGGCGACGTTGGCGTCGCGGCGCTGGCCTTCGCCTCAGCGGCGGGTTGCCTCGGTTTTCTCGTCTTCAACTGGCCGTCTGCGAAAATCTTCATGGGCGACGTCGGTTCGGGCACACTGGGCCTGGCGATCGGCGCGGCGGCGGCGCTCGTGGTTGAGCGAAACCCCGCCATGCTTTGGGCATGCGCGATCCTTCCGTCCGCATTTCTGGTCGACAGCGGCCTGACCCTCGCGCGGCGCATGCTGGCCGGACAGCGCTGGTACGCGCCGCACCGTCAGCATCTCTATCAATGGCTGGTGCGGGTAAACTGGAGCCATGCGCGCACGGACGTTGCCTACATGATCTGGAACCTGGTCGCGGTCGCGCCATTGGCATGGTTGGCCGCACGCCAGCCGTTACATGGCGGCTGGTACTTCGCCATCGCCTATGCGTCGGCGGCCATCATCTGGTTCGCTGGCAAACGCGCTTGCCTTGCAAAAGCACGGAGATTCGCACCGCATGAAAGCGCCTGATTTGGCAGGACGCGTGCACCCGCGCACGGCGGTGGTCATCCACGACCTCGCGGTGACGCTGTTGGCGTGGTGGCTGGCCAACACATTGCGTTACGCAATGCTGCCGTATGGCCAGCAGCTCGACCTGCTGAGCTGGCAGACATTGATCGTCCTGGGCGTGCAGGCAGTCATGTTCTTCTGGACGGGCCTGTACAAGGGTTTGTGGCGCTTCGCCAGCGTTCCCGACTTGTGGAACATCACGCGCGCCGTCGTCGCAGGCGCGGTGGTGATCTACCTCGCGTTGTTCCTGTACAACCGCATGTTCGGCATTTCGCGATCCGTACTGCTGATCTATCCGGTACTGCTGGCGATTTTCCTCGGCACTCCGCGGCTGGCCTACCGCTACTGGAAAGACAGCCAACTCGACCTGTTCCACGCCAAGCACAGTCACCGCGTGCTGGTGATTGGCGCGGGCCGTGCCGGCGAGGCGCTGGTGCGCGACCTGCGCCGCGATACCCGCTACATACCCGCGGGCTTCATCGACGACGACACTTCGCTGCGGGGTTCGCGACTGCACGGGGTGCCGGTGTTGGGCGGCACCGACAAGCTGGCGGAAATCGCGCGTCGGGTGGGTGCGGAGATGCTGCTGATCGCGATGCCCTCGGCCGACAAGGACGAGATGCGCCACGTGGTCGACCTGTGCGAGGCCACGGGGCTGCCGTTCCGCACCGTGCCCCGTCTGGACGACGTGGTTTCGGGGCGCGCGCAGTTCAACGAATTGAAAGAGGTCGCGATCGAGGACCTGCTCGGCCGCGACCCGGTGAAACTGGAATGGAATGCCATCCGGCTCAGCATCAGCGGCCAGCGCGTGCTCGTCACCGGCGGCGGCGGCTCGATCGGTTCGGAATTGTGCCGCCAGATCGCGCGCCTGGGTGCTTCAGAACTCACGATCCTGGATCTTTCGGAATTCAACCTCTATCGCATCGAGCAGGAACTGCGCGCGCAATATCCGGAATTGCTGCTGCGCTGCCTGGTCGGCGATTGCGGCGACGAAGCCGCCTGCAGCAACGCCTTCGGATTGGCCAAGCCGCAACGCGTGTTCCATGCGGCGGCCTACAAGCACGTGCCGTTGCTGCAAAACCAGTTGCGCGAGGCCTTCCGCAACAACGCGCTGAACACGCGCACCGTGGCCGAATACGCGGTGCGGCATGGCGTCGACAGCTTCGTCCTGATTTCCACCGACAAGGCGGTGAACCCGACCAGCGTCATGGGCGCGTGCAAGCGCGTGGCCGAGATCATTTGCCAGATCGTCGGCGAAGGCCAGTCGACGCGCTTCGTCACGGTGCGTTTCGGCAATGTGCTGGATTCGGCGGGTTCGGTGGTGCCGCTGTTCCGCCGCCAGATCGCGGCGGGTGGCCCGGTGACGGTGACGCATCCGGAAATCTCGCGCTACTTCATGACCATCCCCGAAGCGTGCCAGTTGATCCTGCAGGCGATGGCGATGGGCAAGGGCGGCGAGACCTTCGCGCTCGACATGGGCGAGCCGATCCGCATCCGCGACCTGGCCGAGCAGATGATCCGGCTGGCCGGCCAGCAGCCGGGCCGGGATATTTCGATCCTCTACACGGGCCTGCGTCCGGGCGAAAAATTGTTCGAGGAGCTGTTCCATCCGCTCGAGAACTACCACAGCACGGCCCACCCGAAAATCTTCGAAGCAACACCGCGGCAACAGTCCGCTGCAATGGTCACGGCGCAATTGGCGCGCGCCGCCGAGGCCGTCGCGAGGTTCGACGAGGCGGGCCTGCGGCATTGCGTGGGTGCGTTGCTGCCTTCGTTCCGCTGGGAAACAGGCGACCCGGCACAAACAGCCGACGTGGTGCCACTGCAGCGTGGGGGCGGCGATACCGCAGCATAATCCTGCGATCGATCCATGATCGCTGCATTGGAATCGGTCCGCCAAGCGTCGCACCCCAGGTTACCTGCATAAGAACGGCCATCAAAGCCGCCGTCCATGGCCAAGAGCTCCGTGGCCTGACATTTCACCAACAGCCGCTTTGAACAGGCTATTTTCAAAGTCCAACAATCAAGGACAAGACGTGACTCGATTGCGCAAGGTGGTTTTCCCGGTGGCCGGCATGGGCACCCGCTTTCTCCCCGCCACCAAGGTCGTCGCCAAGGAAATGCTGCCGGTGCTCGACCGTCCGCTGATCCAGTACGCGGTCGACGAGGCCGTCGATGCCGGCGCCGACACGCTGGTGTTCGTCACCAATCGCTACAAGCATTCCATCGCGGACTATTTCGATTCCGCGTATGAACTCGAGGAAACGCTGGAGCGCGCCGGAAAGCGCGAACTGCTGGCGATGGTGCAGGGCCTGTTGCCACCGCACGTGCGCTGCGTGTACGTCACCCAGGAACAGGCGCTGGGCCTTGGGCATGCGGTGCTGTGCGCGAAAGCCGTCATCGGCGACGAGCCGTTCGGCATCATCCTGCCGGACGACTTGATCGTGAATGACGGACCAGGCGCGCTGCGACAGATGGCCGAACGCGCAGCCGACGGCAAGACCGGCGTGCTTGCGGTCGAGGAAGTGCCGCATGCCGATACCGGCAAGTACGGCATCGTCGATGTCGGCCGCAGCGGAGACCGCATCCGCCACATGGTGGAAAAGCCGAAGCCCGCGGATGCGCCGTCCAATCTCGCCGTGGTCGGGCGCTACGTGTTGCCGGCGCGCATTTTCGAGTTGCTCGAAACAACCACGCCCGGTGCCGGTGGCGAAATCCAGCTGACCGATGCGATCGCGGCATTGCTGGACGAAACGCCGGTGCTCGCGCACCGCTTCGCCGGCACGCGGTTCGACTGCGGCAACAAGGCGGGCATGGTGCGGGCGACGCTGCACTTCGCCGCGGCCGACCCCGATTTGCGCCATCTCGTGGGCGGCGCCTCCGGCTCCTGATCCGCGTTTGGCGGCGGCATCAGGCGGCCGTTCCAAGCTATGCTCGGCGCATGACGCCGGAAACCTGGTACGCCGCCAGCGCTCGCCCGTTCGAATCGCTGCCGCCGCTTGATGGCGTGCAGGAAGCGCGTGTCGCCATCGTCGGGGGCGGCTATGCCGGCGTTTGCCTGGCGCTCGGACTCGCCGAACGCGGCATGCGCGACGTGGTGCTGTTGGAGCGCGAAGGCATCGGCCATGGGGCATCGGGCCGCAACGGCGGTTTCGTCTTCGCGGGCTACTCGCTGGGCGAGGACGAATTGCTTCGGCAACTGGGCGCGGAACGCGCACGCGTGCTGTATGGCGCGACCACCCGCGCGGTGGATTTGATTCGCCGGCGGATCAGGCAGTACGCGATCGCGTGCGACGCCGTCGATGCCGGCGTGATCTGGGCCAACTGGTTTCGCGACGCGTCCATCCTGCGCGCGCGACAGGAGTTGCTGAAAGAAACCTATGGCGTCGAGTGGGAATGGCTGCCGGAATCGCAATTGCGCAGCGTCATCCACAGCAATCGTTATCACGATGCGTTGTTCGAACGTAACGCATTGCACCTGCATCCGCTCGATTACCTGCACGGCATGGTGCGCGCGGCGCAAGGGCAGGGCGTGCGTTTCCACGAACACTCGCGGGTGCGAAAGCTCGAACGCGATGGCGCGGCTTGGCGCATTCGCACCGACGTTGGCGAAGTGCAGGCGCAAACCGTGGTGCTGGCGTGCGGCGGTTACCTCGCGCACCTGCAACCACAGGTCGATCGCGCGGTGTTGCCGATCGCGACCTACGTGATGGTGACCGAGCCGCTGGGCGAGCGTCTGCACGAGTGCCTGCACACCGAGGCAGCGATCTACGATACGCGTTTCGCGTTCGATTATTACCGCCCACTCAAGGACACGCGCCTGTTGTGGGGCGGTCGCATTTCCATCCGCAACCGTTCGCCGCAGGCGGTGAAGGAGCTGCTGCTGCGCGACCTGCTGCGCGTGTTCCCGCAACTCAGGGGCGTGAAGATCGAATTCGGGTGGTCGGGCCTGATGAGTTACGCGCGCCACCAGATGCCTCAGCTCGGCACGCGCGGTGATGGCCTGTGGTGGATGCAGGCCTTCGGTGGTCACGGCACCGCGCCGACATGCGCCGCGGGTGAAATGCTGGCCGATGCGCTCGCGCATGGCGGCGAGGGCTGGCGTGAATTCGCGCCGTTCGGATTGCAAAGCGTCCGGCGGCCATTCGGCTATCTGGGTGCCCAGGCGCAGTATTGGTGGCTCGAAGCCAAGGATCGCTGGAAGGCGATGCTGGAAGGCTGATCAGACGTCGCCAGCAAATCGCCGATGTCGCAAATCGCCGCAGAACGGTGTTCTTCATGCCAGAGCGTTGAGTGCCGGATGGAGAGCCGCCATGCGTAGTGTCTTGATCTTCATTTACGGCGTGCTGTGTTACGCCGTGTTCTTCCTGACGTTCCTGTACGCGATCGCCTTTGTCGCCGATCTTCCTTTCGTGCCGCATACCGTCAACCGGGGATTTGCAATGACCAGCGTGTTGCAAGCGACGGTGATCGACGCAGTCCTGCTCGGCATCTTCGCAATCCAGCACAGTGGCATGGCGCGGCGCGGCTTCAAGCGCTGGCTGACGAGCTGGATGAGTCCGTCGATCGAGCGCAGCACCTTCGTGCTGCTGGCCAACGCCGCATTGATCCTGCTGTTCTGGCAGTGGCGTCCGTTGCCGGGCGTGATCTGGGAAACGACAACGCCGTGGACGGCATATCTGCTTTATGCACTTTCCGCCCTGGGCTGGCTGCTGGTGTTGTCGGCCACCTTCGTAATCGACCATTTCGATTTGTTCGGCTTGCGTCAGGCCTGGGCCGCGCTGCCGGGAAAGAGCTATGCACCTCCCCAGTTCAAGGACCATTTTTACTATCGCATGGTCCGTCACCCCCTCTACCTCGGTTTCGTGATTGCGTTCTGGGCGACGCCGATGATGACGTCCGGGCATTTGTTATTCGCCATCGCCACGACGGGCTACATCCTTGTTGCCATTCAATTGGAGGAGCGGGATCTGGTGACCGACCATGGCGAGAAGTATCGCCAATACCGCAGAAAAGTGCCGATGATCTGCCCGTGGCCACGACCGGCTCAGCGGAGTGAACCGGATTTCATGCCGTCAAAGCGATAGCGTCGGGCGTTGCCGCGCGAAGCTCGGGATTGCGGCACAATGACGGCGCGAGAAACCTCCCGCGCTGCCAGAGTGTCCGCATGCCCGCCGATCATTGGCGTCCCGTCCGCCTGCATCCCTGCTGGATCGCACTGCTGATGGTTGGCGGTGCCTTCGCCGCAACCGGGCTTGCGGCTCCGCAATTGCCCGGCGCGGCGGCTCATGCCATGCGTGGCGCGCAGGCGGGCTTCGGCAACGCCGTAGTGTCGGCGCACTGGAACATCGCGAACGGCACGCTTGCGAATCTCGTCGTAACGGATGAACGCAACCACACGACGATTGACGTCACCGACCCGTTCTCGTTGACGCTCAAGGACGGCAGCACGCTCGGTACGGGCGATTTCCATTTGCAAGGCGCCTTGCGCAAAAACGCGTTGCCGGTTGATGCCAAGGCTTCGGGCTTGGCCGAACGCATTCCGGGCAAGGCCGTCGAAGGCGAATTCCTTGGCCCGAAAGGAAATATTCGCGTTGACTGGAAACTGGTGCAGCGCGACGGTTCGGGTTACCTGCGCGAGATCGTCACCATTACGGCGCTCAATGGAGATGCGCCGATCACCCAGGTGTCGCTGTTCGGCGCCAACGCGCCTGACGCGATCGTCGACGGATCGGTCGATGGCTCGCCGGTGACCTCGCACGACGACTGGCTGGGTTTCGAGCATCCGATGTCCAAGGCCGACGCCTGGCGCGGCAAGGTCAAGCTGTGGATCGAGCGCACGTTGCCGCTCAAGAAAGGCCAATCGGTGACGTATTCGGCGGTGGTGGGCGCCGCGCGTTCGGGACAGATGCGGCGCGACTTCGCTACCTATATCGAACGCGAGCGCGCGCACCCGTACCGTCCGTTCCTGCATTACAACTCGTGGTACGACATCGGTTTCTTCACGCCCTACACCGAGGCCGAGGCGCTGGACCGCATCAACACCTTCGGCAAGGAGCTGGTCGAGAAGCGCCACGTCAAGATGGATTCTTTCCTGTTCGACGACGGCTGGGATGACTACAGCGGTAGCTGGAATTTCAGCAAGGCCTTCCCGCACGGTTTCGTGCCGCTGTGCAAGGCGGCAGCAAAATACGGCACCGCGCCGGGGATATGGTTGTCGCCATGGGGCGGCTACGGCAAGCCGCGCCAGCAGCGTGTCGCCAACGGCCGCAAGGCCGGTTACGGCATCGTCGACAATGGTCTCGCGTTGTCAGCGCCCAAGTATTGGAAGCGCTTCCACCATGTCGCGATGACGCTGCTCAATGACGACTGCATCAACCAGTTCAAGTTCGACGGTACCGGCAACGTCGACAGCGTGTATCCGGGCAGCCGGTTCGACAGCGATTTCGCGGCGGCGATTAAGTTGATCAGCGACATCCGTGCCGACAAGCCGAACACCTTCATCAACCTCACCACCGGCACTTGGGCGTCGCCGTTCTGGCTGAAATACGCCGACTCGATCTGGCGCGATGGTTACGACCATAACTTCACGGGCGTCGGTCCCTACCGCGAGCAATGGATCACTTATCGCGACGAGCAGACCTATCGCAACATCGTCGAGAAGGGTCCGCTGTTCCCGATCAACTCGTTGATGCTGCACGGGATCATCTACGCGCAACATGCCGTGCACCTGGATACCGACCCCGGCCAGGACTTTGCCAACGAAGTGCATTCCTACTTCGCGACCGGCACCGACCTGCAGGAGATGTACATCACGCCGTCGCTGCTGACCGACAAGGATTGGGACACTCTGGCGGGAGCGGCCAACTGGTCGCGCACCAACGCCGACGTGCTGCGCGACACCCACTGGATCGGCGGCGACCCCGGGCGGCTGGACGTCTACGGCTGGGCGGCGTGGTCGCCGAAGAAGGCATTCATCACGCTGCGCAATCCCGACGACAAGCCGCAGCTTGCTATTCTGGATGTCGGACGGCAATTGCAGTTGCCGAAGGATGCTGCTCGCACGTTCAAAGTGAGCGACGTCTGGCGCAGCGGCGGCAACGACGTGCCGAAAACTCTCGACGCCGATCATCCAGCCACGATCACGCTGCAACCGTTCGAGGTGTTGACGTTGCAATTGACGCCGGTGAGGTAGGCACGAGCGCAGTCCATCGAACACCCCCTTCGCTCCGCCCTTCCTTCGGAAGGGGGAAGCAAAGCCGCTATCCTCCGCCCATGGACTGGAACATCCTGTGGTACGTTGTCGCCGGCATCATCATTGCCGCCGGTTTCGTGGCCTCGATCCTGCCGAATCTGCCCGGCATCCCCGTAATGTTCGGCGGTATGCTGCTGGCGGCATGGGTGGGACATTTCGAAGCGATTCCGGTCTGGGTGATCGTGTTCCTGGGGCTGCTGGCGGCGTTCTCGATCGTGTTCGATTTCGTGGCGGGCAGCTATGGCGCGAAGCGTCACGGCGCCAGCAAAGCGGCAGTATGGGGCGCCTTCATCGGCACCATTGCCGGACTGTTCTTCGGCATTCCCGGTCTCATCCTTGGACCGTTCGTCGGTGCGGTCATCGGACAACTCGCGAGCGGCAGCCGCGTCGAGCACGCGGCGCGCGTCGGCGTCGGCACATGGATCGGCTTGCTGATAGGCACCGCGATCAAAATCGCGACCGCGTTCATGATGCTGGGAATTTTTGGGCTGGCATTGGTAATCTGAACCTGGCTCGATCGCCACCGGCCCGTCCTCAGGAAGCTTCAACGAATGCAAGTATCGCTCTGGATCTGGCTGGCCACGGTTGCCGGCATCATCGCGCTGCTCGCGCTCAGCTTTTTTGCCCACATCCGCAAGGCACACGAGCCTTCCATGAAGGAGGCCGGCGCCTGGACGGCGTTCTTCGTGTCGTTGTCGATTCTGTTCGGGCTGGGTCTGACGGCAATCTGGGGGCGGGATCGCGGCATCGAATACTTCGCGGGGTACATCACCGAATACAGCTTGTCGATCGACAACCTGTTCGTGTTCGTGATCATCATGTCGAGCTTCGCGGTGCCGCGCGCGTTCCAGCAAAAGGTGTTGCTGATCGGCATCGTCATCGCGCTGGTCCTGCGCACGATCTTCATCCTGATCGGCGCGGCAGCGATCGCCCACTTCAGCTGGGTGTTCTACCTGTTCGGCCTGTTCCTCATCCTGACGGCGGCCAAGTTGGCTTTCGAAAAACACGATGGCGATGAGGCGTACGAGCCCAACATCCTGGTACGTACCGCGCAAAAGGTCCTGCCGTTCACCACGAAATACGACGAAGCCAACATGTCCATCGTCATCGACGGCAAGCGATATTTCACGCCCATGATGATGGTGATGATCGCCATCGGCATGACCGACATCCTGTTCGCGCTCGACTCGATTCCGGCCATTTACGGGCTCACCGACGTTCCCTACATCGTGTTCGCGACCAATGCCTTCGCGCTGCTTGGATTGGTCGAACTGTACTTCCTGATCGGCGGGCTGCTCAAACGACTCGTCTATTTGAGCTTCGGGCTGGCGCTGGTATTGGGCTTCATCGGCATCAAGTTGATCATCGAAGCCATGCACGGCAACAGTCTGCCGTTCCTCAATGGCGGCGAGCCGATCCACCTGGTCCCACCGATTCCGACGGGGCTGTCGCTGGTGATCATCCTCTCGATCCTGGCCGTGACCACCATCGCAAGCCTGCTCAAGAGCCGCCGCGATGCGACCAGGTCGACAACGGACTGACTTGCGATGCGCGGCGTCGGTACCGGCTGCTGATTGACGTTGCGATCAGCTTGCCACCGCTTTCATGATGTTGGATACGTTCGCGCTTGCGCTGCTTGTGCAGCTTGCGTGCGGTTGACGTAGGTTGGGCTGACGGCGGACGTAGTCCGCAGGAAGCCCAACATCGTCACGCATAAAAGCTGTTGGCCTTCCCCGGATCAAGTCCGGGGTCAGCCCAACCCACTTGCTGCTCCCGCCGTTCGGTGTTGATGTCGCCGGCCGGAGACCGTGGGCGCGCAATTCGCGCAGGGCGGATTCCACGACCGCTTTGACGTCATCGGCAGCGTCAAGCGTGATCGTTCGCGGTTCCTGGCTGTCGGGTTCCTCGAGGGCTCGCAGCTGGCTGTCCAGCAGGGATGCGGGCATGTACGGGTGATGGCGCGTTTGCAAGCGGCGTTTCAATTCGCTGCGCGGCACGCGCAGATAGAGGAACCACGCCTGACGCCGGTTGCCGCGCAGGAAATCGCGATAGCGCCGCTTCAGTGCGGAGCAGGCAACGACAGCAGGTACGCCCTCGCGCGAGCGCGCGTCCATCCAGCGCGCGATGGCAGCCAGCCACGACGCGCGGTCGGCATCGTCAAGCGCTTTGCCGGCGCGCATTTTTTCGATATTGGCAGGGCTATGGAACTCGTCTCCGTCCCGATAACCCCAGTCCAAGCGGGCCGCGAGGGCACGGCCGATCGTGCTCTTGCCGCAACCGGACACATCCACCACCACCACGATCGGACAAGCCGACGGGTTCACCTCACACCATCTCGAAAATCCCCGCCGCACCCATGCCGGTGCCGATGCACATCGTCACCATGCCGTATTTCTGCTTGCGGCGGCGCATGCCGTGCACGAGGGTGGCGATACGGATGGAGCCGGTGGCGCCGAGCGGATGGCCAAGTGCGATCGCGCCGCCTTCCGGATTCACCTTGTCGGGGTCGAGGTCGAGGTCCTTGATGACCGCGAGCGATTGCGCGGCGAAGGCTTCGTTCAACTCGATCCACTCCATGTCGCCTTGTTTCATACCAGTGGTCTTGAGCGCCTTCGGAATGGCTTCCTTGGGACCGATGCCCATGATTTCCGGCGGCACGCCCGCGACCGAAAATCCGACGAAGCGCGCGAGCGGAGTCAGGCCGTAATCCTTGATCGCCTGTTCACTGGCCAGCAGCACTGCGCCCGCGCCATCGGACATTTGCGAGGAATTGCCGGCGGTGACGGTGCCGTCGCGGCGAAACACCGTGCGCAGTTTCGCCAATACTTCGGCGCTGGTGTCGCGGCGCGGACCTTCGTCGTTTTCGATCACGCGACGGTCTTCCTTCACGCCGCGCGAGCGCAAATCGGGGTAGCGATCATCGAGCGGGTAGGGCGCGATTTCCTCTTTGAAGTTGCCGGCGTCCTGTGCCGCGAGCGCGCGCTGATGGCTGCGCAGCGCGAAGGCATCCTGTTCTTCGCGACTGATCTTCCATTGCGTCGCGACATTCTCGGCGGTGATGCCCATGCCGTAGGCGATGCCGATATTCTCGTCCTTGAAGATTTCAGGGTTCATCACCGGATGAAAACCCATCATCGGCACCATGCTCATGGATTCGGTGCCCCCGGCCAGCACAAGGTCGGATTCACCCAGGCGAATCGTATTGGCGGCGATCGCGACCGATTGCAGGCCGGACGAGCAGAATCGGTTGATGGTCATGCCGGGGATTGTGTCCGGCAGCCCGGCCAGCAACGCGCCGATGCGCGCCACGTTCATGCCTTGCTCGGCCTCCGGCATCGCGCAGCCGATCACCACGTCGCTGATGCGCTTGACGTCGATGCCGGCGCATTCGTCCAGCGTTTCGCGCAGCACGTGTGCGAGAAGATCATCGGGACGGGTGTGGCGGAAAACGCCGCGCGGGGCCTTGCCGACGGGGGTACGCTTGACGGCGACGATGTAGGCGTCCTGGATTTGCTTGGTCATGGGTTTCTCCGACCTTGGAATTTCTTGGTGGTCACTCCGGGGCCATCGCGAGCTTCATCGCGATGGAATCCGGAATCCATGTATGTGTTTCGGAATGCGCACGAAAGCCGGATTCCGGGTTACGACCGCATACAGCGCGGTCGTTCCCGGAATGACGAATGTGGGAGTTGCGCGCGTTTTCGCCTGCTGCCATGCATTGTTGCCTCAATTCCTCAGGGGTTTGCCGGTCAGCATCGTGTGCGCGATGCGTTCCTGCGTCTTCGGCATCTGCGCCAGTTCCATGAAGTGATGGCGTTCCAGATCCAGCAGCCATTGCGCATCGACCGTACTGCCGCGTTCGATGTTGCCGCCGCACAAGGTGTCTGCGATGCGGGTGGCGATTTCCATATCGTGAGCGGAAATGAAGTGGCCGGCCAGCATGTTCACAAGCTGGGCTTTGATCGTCGCGGTACCGACGTCACCCGCGACGTGCGTCGCCTGCGGCAGCGGCGGGCGCCAGCCGGATTCGGCCAGCGAGGCGGCGACATTTTTCGCAACGTACAAGAGCTCGTTCGCGTTGAATACCACCACGTCGGTTTCGCGCAGGTATCCGAGCTGCCTGGCTTCCAGTGCACTGGTCGAGGCCTTGGCCATCGCCACGGTTTCGAAATAGCGCTTGACCTGATCGAACGGATCGTCGGTGAACGCTGCGCGCGCGCAGCGCTCCGCGATTTCCTTCAAGCCGCCACCGGCGGGCAGCAGGCCGACGCCCGCCTCGACGAGGCCGATGTAGCTTTCCAGCGCTGCGACGGTGCGAGCGGTGTGCATCTGCAGTTCGCAGCCGCCGCCGAGGCACAAGCCGCGCACCGCGGCGACGGTCGGAACCAGACCGTGCTGCACGCGCTGCGTCGCCCGCTGGAAGTTGGCGATCATGGCCTCGAGCTGTGAAACCTTGCCTTCCTTCAGCAGCGCGAGCACGCCTTTCAGGTTGGCGCCGGCCGAAAACACTGGGCCCGACTGCCACACGACCAGCGCTTTCAGTTTCTGTTCGGCGAGGCCGACCGCGTGCTGGATGCCGTCGAGCACCTGGTCGTCGAAGGTGCACATCTTGGTCTTGAAGCTGACGATGCCGACGTCGTCGTCGCCCAGCGTCCACAGGCGGATGCCGTCGTTTTCCCAGACCGTGGTGCCCTGATCGAATTTCTCGCCGATCAACGCATCGGGGAACAACTGGCGCTTGTAAATCGGCGCGGACGAGCGTGGCACGTCTTTCTTTTCGCGTGGCGAGTACGAGCCGTCCGCGAAATGCGCGCCCTTGCGGCCGTCACTGACCCAGGCGGGCAGGGGCGCGTTGCTCATGGCCTTGCCGGTGGCAATGTCTTCGGCAATCCACTTGGCGACCTGTTCCCAACCCGCGGCCTGCCAGGTTTCGAACGGACCGAGCTTCCAGCCGTAACCCCAGCGGATCGCGAAATCCACGTCGCGCGCCGTTTCGGCAATGCCTTCGAGGTGATACGCGGTGTAATGGAACAGGTCGCGGAAGCATGCCCACAGGAACTGCGCCTGCGAGTCTTTCGATTCATGCAGCTTGGCGAACTTTTCGGCCGGGTTCTTGATCGCGAGGATGGCGGCGACTTCGTCCGAGGCCTTCTGTTCCGATGCGCGGTAATCCTGTTTAGCAAGATCGAGTACCTGGATCTCCTTGCCGGCCTTGCGGTAAAAACCTGCACCGACCTTCGCACCCAGCGCGCCCTTTTCGATCAGCGCCGACAACCACCCGGGCGACTTGAAATGTTCGTGCCAGGGATCACCGGGCAAGGTGTCGGCCATGGTCTTGATGACATGCGCCATCGTGTCGAGACCCACCACGTCGGCGGTGCGGTAGGTCGCCGATTTCGGGCGACCGATCGCGGGACCGGTCAGCGCATCCACCGCGTCGAAGCCCAGCTTGAACTGTGTGGTGTGGTGCATCGTCGACAGGATCGAAAACACGCCAATGCGATTGCCGATGAAATTGGGCGTGTCCTTCGCGAACACCACGCCCTTGCCCAGTGTGGACGTGAGGAAGGCT